>LUMU01000343.1_pt1 | contig 16533 bp, 14 predicted proteins | sample 729751 | NCBI WGS metagenome assembly LUMU01 (sample SAMN03860300, study PRJNA289734) | marine metagenome | biome: seawater column; feature: ocean; material: water; isolation source: Red Sea water column Station 192 - depth 100m | place: Saudi Arabia: Red Sea | collected 2011-10-15 | depth 100 m
CAAGATTGGATTGTAAAAATGAGAGAAGCTGCAACTACAATACCAGATGAGATTGCAAAATCATCAGTAGGAGTTGGAACTCCAGATGATGTCATTCAAGTATTTGAGAGATTTGTCAAAGCAGGTTGTAATCACTTTGTTGTAAGATTCTGGGGTTCAAATTACTTTGGCTCGATTGACAAATTTGCAAGTAAAGTAATTCCATACTTTAGAGATCAAGATAAATAATTTAACTAACAGAAATACTACAACCACATGCAATTAGTTGGAAAATTAATTATAAAATCTAAAAACAAGATAATAGAATTTTTGAATGAAGAGGCTACTGGAAGAATTGCATCAATTGATGAAAATGGATTTCCACAAATCATTCCAATGAATTTTGTATTTTTAGAAGATATGATTTACATGCACTCACATGTAAGAGGAGAAAAAATTGATAATATCAAACGTGATTCAAAGGTAGGTTTTGAAGTCGACAAGAATTTAGAATTTTTACCCTCATATTTTTCAGACCCAGATGATGCATCACTTGCAGATACATTTTACATCAGTGTAGTTATGAAAGGAAATGCAAAAATTGTCGAAGACAAAGATGAAAAAGTTCATGCATTAAACGGATTAATGAAAAAGTATCAGCCAGAAGGAGGGTATTTGCCTATGACATCAGATATGGAAGTATTGGAACATACAGCAGTGATCAAAGTGATTCCAAAAGAGATGAACGGGAAATACAAGATTGGTCAAAATATGAGTAAAAAAGACAAAATCGACATTGCAAATAAAATACTTGAAAAAAATAGTAGTACTGCAAGAGAAACTCTAGAAATAATGGGTTTTGGGATTGAAGAAGGAAAAGCAGTCTTAAAGACAGATGAAGTGTGGTAAGTTAGTACCAATTTTTATAAACATTTCAATACAGAATTAATTACATGTCAGATTCTACCATCGATGACGCACTAAAACTACTAGAAATTGGAAAAGGAAACCCAGATAGACTGAAGCAAATCATCGAATCATTTCAGAAAAAAAGTATGATTTCAATGCAAGATAGAAAGTATGTTGATGCACTAGTGGAGCAGTATTTGACTCCAAGACATAGACAGATGACAACAAAAATGAAGTCTTCTGAGAAACCAAAAACAAATTTTCCAAGAATTAGAAAACCAACAGAGTCATCATTTAAAATTACAGATGTAAAAGCAACTTCAGGTAATCCTTACATTAAACCAAGTATTGAGACAAGAAAACCAGAACCAAGAAAAGAAGAGTTAGCATCAAAAGAACCTACAATCGAAGAAAAGTTTATCGAACATGTCGAAACTGACAGAAGTACAACAAAAAAATCAGGAAAAGGAAAAGTTGTCGGAATTATAATTGGAATAATTGCTGTAATCATAATTGGAGGAGGTGCAGCATTTATGGGAAGTAGTTCTGATTTATTCTCATCAGAGATAGAAGAAGAAAAAAGAATTACATGCCAAGATGATATAATGTTAGTATCATCTACAAAAGTTCCAAATTTTCCAGCACCGGGAAAGGATCTAAAGTATTATCAAGATAGATACGATAATGAACCAAAATACAAAGAATGGTTTGATAAAAACTTCCCAGGACAAACAGTTAGAGAAGCAGTTTGTTAGATTTCGATAGTTAGCTATATCTTTTCTTTAGAACAATGGTAACTAATGCAAAAATTTGAGATAAATTCAGATTTCTTACCTACAGGAGATCAGCCACAAGCAATTGAAGAGCTTGTCAAAGGTTCTAAAACAGAAATGAATCAGACATTACTAGGGGTAACAGGAAGCGGTAAAACATTCACCGTGGCAAACGTAATTGCAAATACTGGAAAAAATGCATTAATCATATCTCATAACAAAACATTAGCTGCTCAATTATATTCAGAATTAAAACAATTTTTCCCAAAAAATAATGTAGGTTATTTTGTTAGTTACTATGACTACTATCAGCCAGAAAGCTACATGCCACAAACTGATACGTATATAGAAAAAGATACTCAGATTAATGAAAAAATTGAGAAAATGAGACTAGAGGCTACTGCAATGCTTCTATCAGGAGAGCCTACAATAATAGTGTCAACAGTATCTTGCATCTATTCACTAGGTTCGCCAAAAGAATGGGAAGATATGGCCATTACATTAAACAAAAATGAAGAAATATCAAGAAAAGAAGTAATTAAAAAATTAATCAATGCAAGATACGAAAGAAATGATGTTGAATTAATACCAGGTAACTTTAGAGTTAAAGGAGATACAATAGACATCATTCCAGCTTACTCTCAAGATATAATCAGAATTTCATTATTTGGTGACGAAATTGAAAGAATTTTAGTTTTGGACAATGTTTCTCTAGAAGTAAAAAAACAAGTTGAAACATTCAAAATTTTTCCTGCTAAACATTATCTAATTGCAAAAGATATTCGAGATAAGGCAGTAAAATCAATCAAGAGTGAATTAAAAGATAGATTGAGCAGATTGCCCGAATTAGAAAGACAACGTCTAGAAATGAGAACAAAGTATGATTTGGAAATGATAGAAGAATTAGGTTATTGTTCAGGGATTGAGAATTATTCTAGACATTTTGATGGAAGAGACGAGGGAGAACCAGCATTTTGTCTTTTAGATTTCTATGGAAAAGAGTTCTTACTTGTAATTGATGAATCACATGTTACACTCCCACAGTTACATGGAATGTACAAAGGAGACTATTCCAGAAAAAAATCATTAATAGATTATGGGTTTAGACTTCCAAGTGCATTTGATAACAGGCCATTAAAGTATGAAGAGTTTGAGAAAAGACTCAAAGATGTGATTTTTGTTTCTGCAACTCCGGGAGATTATGAAAAGAAAAGATCAAAAAAGATCGTGGAGCAATTGGTTAGACCTACAGGATTAATTGATCCAACAGTTGAGATTAGAAAATCGGAAGGACAGATGGATGATTTGATAAAAGAAGTATCAGTAAGAGCAAAAAAAGGAGAACGAACACTAGTTACAACATTAACAAAAAGAATGGCAGAAGATTTAGCAGAATATCTGTCAAAAAAAGAAGTCAGAGTAAGATATCTACACTCAGAAATTGAAGGATTGCAAAGAACAGAACTGATAAGACAGCTTAGATTAGGCGAATTTGATGTTTTAGTAGGCATAAATCTTCTAAGAGAAGGGCTGGATATTCCAGAAGTCTCCCTTGTAGCAATTTTAGACGCAGATAAAGAAGGATTTTTGAGAAATAATACGAGTTTGATACAGACATTTGGAAGAGCAGCAAGAAATTCACAAGGTAAAGTCATCATGTATGCAGATTCAATAACAAAATCAATGAAATCAGCAATTGCTGAAACAGAAAGAAGACGTCAAAAACAAATTACATACAATGAAGAAAATAAAATCATACCCAAGACAATCATAAAATCAATTCCAGAACAAGAAACAGAATTAGATGATATAAAAAATAAATCAAAAACAGATTTAGGAAAACAGAAAATTGAAATTGAGATGAAAATGAAAGTTTTTGCAGAAGATCTTGATTTCGAAAATGCAATAAAATGTAGAGATAAAATAAAAAGAATTGAAAAGGAGTTAGAAAAAAATGAATCAAAATGAATTAAAAGTTAGAGGTGCACGTCATCATAATTTAAAGAATATTAACGTGGATATTCCAAAAAATAAAATTATTGTGATAAGTGGACTTTCTGGTTCAGGAAAGTCAACACTTGCATTTGATACAATTTATGCAGAAGGTCAAAGACGTTATGTCGAGTCATTATCAGCTTATGCAAGACAATTCTTAGAGATGATGGATAAACCAGATGTCGATTCAATAGATGGACTCTCACCAGCAATTTCAATTCAACAAAAGACAACTAGTAAAAATCCACGCTCAACTGTAGGGACTACAACAGAGATTTATGATTACATGCGATTGTTATTTGCACGTATCGGAATTCCACATTGTACAAATTGTGGAAGAAGAATCTCAACACAATCCATAGAATCAATTACGGATTCAGTGATTAAAGAATTTACTCAGAAAAAAGTTCTTGTTTTAGCACCATTAATTCAAAGAAAAAAGGGAACATATGAAAAATTATTTGAACAGATGAAAAAAGATGGTTATTCAAGAGCAAGAGTAGATGGTGAGATAATTTTACTTGAAGATGAGTTCCCAAAACTCGACAGACAAAAGTGGCATAATATTGAAATTGTCGTAGATAGAATTGTTGCCTCGAAATCAGATAGAAGTAGAATTTTTGAAGGTATTCAAACTGCACTAAAGGCAGCAAAGGGTTCGGTTTTAGTTGCATCTGAAAAAAATGAAAAGATTTTTTCTCAAAACAATGCATGTCCTCATTGTGGAATCACAGTAGGAGAATTAGAGCCACGTACATTTTCTTTTAACTCTCCATTTGGAATGTGTAACCAATGTAATGGATTAGGTGTCAAAATGGAATTTGACCCAGATTTAGTAATTCCAGATAAGACAAAGTCAATTTTAGAAGGAGCAATTGTTCCGTGGAGTGGAAGATTTTCATCATATCGAAAGCAGGAGCTGAAAGTAGTTGGTAGGAAGTACAAGTTCAATCTGATGACTCCAATTAATCAAATGAAATCAAAACAGATCAATGTGATTTTGTATGGTACAGAAGATGTCATGAAGTTTTCATATGAGGCAAAAACTAGTGATACGATTTGGGAATATACAGATGCATTTGAAGGAGTGTTGAATAACCTACAAAGAAAATTCATGGAGACTGATTCAGAATCAAAGAGAGAGTGGTTAAAACAATTCATGAGAGATACACCATGTTTAACGTGTCAAGGTAGAAAGTTAAAACCAGAAGCACTTGCAGTAAAAATTAATTCAAAAAACATTATGGAAGTTTGTGATCTATCAATAGATTCCGCATATGATTTTTTTACAAAATTGGAATTAAATGATACAGAGCAATTCATTGCACGCGATATTTTAAAAGAAATTAAAGAAAGATTAGAATTTTTGAGAAATGTAGGACTAAATTATTTATCATTGAATCGTTCTAGTGCAACACTTTCAGGAGGAGAATCACAGAGAATCAGACTAGCAACACAAATTGGTTCTAATTTAACAGGAGTCTTGTACGTATTAGATGAGCCTACAATAGGATTACACCAAAGGGACAATGCAAGATTAATCAAAACATTATCAAAATTACGGGATTTGGGAAATACCGTTATCGTGGTAGAACATGATGAGGAAATTATTAGAAACTCAGATTGGATTTTAGATTTAGGACCAGGTGCAGGAGTACACGGAGGTAACGTAGTATTTGAGGGTACATTAAAACAAATTCTCAATAATCATAAATCAGTAACAGGAGATTATCTTAAAGATCATAACTTAATCAACATTGGTGACAAAACAAGAAACCAAAAAGGCAAAATTGTTGTTAAAGGTGCACAAGAAAATAATCTAAAAAATATAGATGTGGAATTTCCATTAGGATATCTAATTTCAGTAACAGGAGTTTCGGGTTCAGGAAAGTCAACTCTCATCAATGACATTTTACTCAAAGCCCTATCATCCTATTTTTATAAAACCACAGGCCTTCCAGGTAAACACAAAGATGTAGCAGGAGTAGAAAATATAGATAAAATAATTTCAATTGATCAATCACCAAGAATCGAAATGCAGTTTTTGTCCGATGTTTATGTAAAATGTGACGAATGTAACGGAAAAAGATACAACTCAGAGACATTAGGTGTGATGTACAAGGGGAAAAATATTGCAGATATACTACAAATGACAGTAGAAGAGGCCTTAAAATTTTTTGAAAATATACCAGTAATAAAAAAGAAATTAGAAACAGTCCTAGATGTAGGATTAGGATACATAAAGCTTGGACAGTCTTCAACTACATTATCAGGAGGAGAAGCACAAAGAGTAAAGCTTGCATCAGAATTATCAAAAAGAGGAACAGGGAAAACACTTTACATTTTAGATGAACCTACAACAGGATTACATTTTGCTGATGTACAAAAATTACTGGATGTCCTAAACAGATTAGTAAACATGGGAAATACAGTAATTGTTATCGAACACAACATGGATGTTATAAAGAATTCAGACTGGATTATAGACTTGGGACCAGAAGGTGGAGACGAAGGAGGAAATTTAGTCATATCTGGAACACCAAAAGAAGTGGCAAATTATTCAAAAAGCTATACTGGAAAATATTTGAAAAAAGTGATTAAGAAATGACTTTTGATATATCAAAGATTTCCATACCAAAAGAGCCTGGAATTTATTTGATGAAGGATTCTAAAGACGAGATTATCTATATTGGAAAAGCCAAAAATTTGAAGAATAGAGTAAGATCATATTTTTTGAAAAATCAAAATTATAAAACACAAAAACTAGTATCAAAAATTGCAGATATAGAATTTGTATTAACAGATAATGAAAGCGAGGCATTTTTGCTTGAATCAAACATGATTAAGAGATACAGACCAACATACAATATTGAATTAAAAGACCAACAAAGATACACGTATCTTAGAGTTACAGACGAAAAATTTCCAAGATTAATGGTTGCACGAAGAACACGTAATGGAGATTTTTTGGGAAAAGGAAAAATTTTTGGTCCATTTACAAAAGGTAGTTCAAAGCTTCTAACAATAGGATCATTACGAAAATCATTCAAAGTTAGAATTTGTAAGACACTACCAAAGAAAGTATGTTTAGAATATCATATAGGAAATTGTGATGGACCATGTGAATTCAAAGAAGCGCAAGAAGAATATGGAAAAAATATTGCAGATCTGGAATCAATATTAAAAAGTAAACAACAGATGAAGGAATTTACAAAAAAATTGCAAAAACAAATGGAAGATGCATCAGTGTCACAACAATTTGAAAGAGCAATTGAGATTAGAGATACACTTCAAAGATTAGGAAGTATAGATTCAGGTAAAAAAATGGAAGATACAAAGAAATCTGATGAAGAGTATTTTGGAATAATATACGGAAAACAAGATGCCATGATTATGACATTTCGACAAACACATGGGGTAATTAGAGATAGTGAAAAATTTTCCTTTGATCTTATAGGAGATAATAATTTTACAAATTTCTTATATCAATATTATACAACACATCAAATTCCAAAAACAATTGTTACAAGCGAGGAAATTGAAGAAAAAGAATCACTTGTTAAAGCATTAACAGATAGGGCAGGATTTGTAGTGAAGATAATTGTTGGAAATAAAGGTAAAAGAAAAGAAATGATTGAATTAATTCAGCGCAATTTAGAATTAATTCAAAATAAAGATGCAGAACCAGGACTGGTTGAATTAAGAGATGTTTTGAGATTACCAACAATTCCACGAGTAATAGAATGCTTTGACATATCAAATCATGGAGATGAATATGCGGTTGGTTCGATGGCAAGATTTGTAGAGGGAAAGCCTGACAAATCAGGATACAGGAAATTTAAGATTAAAACAGTTTCAGGAAGAGATGACTTTGCAATGATTAATGAAATTGTTGGTAGAAGATATTCACGTTTAAGAAAAGAAAAAAGTAAATTTCCTGATTTGATAGTAATTGATGGGGGGAAAGGACAACTTAGCGCTGCAATTTCTGCGTTAAAAGAAGTTGGAATTGAGGTACCCTGTGTTTCACTTGCTAAAGAAAATGAAGAGATTTTTGTTCCAAATAAGGCAAAATCAATTGTAATTAAAAAGAACAAAGATTCAATCAAGATTTTACAACATATTAGAGATGAGACACATAGATTTGGTGTTGCATATAACAGAAGTTTAAGAAAATTTGATTAACAGAAATTATCGAGAGAAATTTCACGTAACGGCTGTGCAGAAAAACCAAGTTTATTCAAATCCAGTGCAAATTCATCAACAAATCCATGAATTGTGTATACTCTTTCAGCTTCGGATTCTTTGACAAGTTGAATTAATTCATTATAATCACAGTGATCACTTAATGGAATGGAATAATCAGTTCCTCTTGAAAAGCCAAATTTTTTTGAATTTGCCCATCCACTAAAGCCAATTGTAATAACATCATACTTTGTTTTCATGTGTTTGATGAAATTGTTTTTTGCACTCATCATAGGAGCTACCATAACCCAAGGTTTTTTGTCTAAGAGACCTTTAGATTCAGCTTCTGTATGACCAATAGAATCTTTAAGTGGAACACCCATGGAACGATGTAAATCATTCATTTTTTTAACAGAGTCATGATAGTAGATTGGATCCCAGTCTCCAAACAATTGAGATAGAGTTTGTGCTTTACCCAACTCATATCCAAGAAGTAATACAGGTTTTCCTTTTGAATACAAATTTGCAATAATTTCGTTTACCTGTTTAACAATTTCAGTTACAGGAGGAAGAACAAACTCAGGAAGTCCAAAGGTACATTCGGTAATCAATGTTTTACATTTAGGGATCTTGGCAGCTTTTAGAAATCCACGGTCACGTGTAGAGATATCACCGGTATAGAATATGTCATCAAAGAGTAGTCCTTTGGAACCAAAGATATGTCCACTATCTACAAGAGTGAAATTTTCTAGTGAATCAGTAGAATTTTTGAGCGTAAATCCTCGTAATTGTGCAATTTTGTTGGTTTCAGTAGAAGAGAGGATTGTGCCATCACCACTGTTCGGAAGATGATCAATATGGGCATGTGAGACAAAATGTACTCCCTGATTTTGTATTTTTTTTGGATCTAGGTATACAGCCGATGAAGAATCACTGCACTCAATACCATTTTTTGTTAAACGAATATTTCTCAATATTACATATCATACAGATTTGATTATAAATTGCAAGTTTGATCGAATGTTAACATAGCGTTTAATTTATTGCATGAGTAAAATCAGATATTGAAAAATCTAGGGATATTGATTTCAGGAAGAGGTAGCAATATGGAATCAATTCTCAAAGCAATAAAAAAGAAAAAAATTCCTATCAAACCTACAGTAGTTATTTCAAATAAACCAGATGCAAAAGGATTACAAATCGCAGAGAAGATGGGGATTCAAACAGAAGTGATCGATAGTTCAAAATTCAAAGGAAAAAGACAGCAATTTGACAAAGAAGTAATTACTATATTAAAAAAATACAAAGTTACGCCAACTAACGGATTGGTTTGTCTTGCAGGATTTATGCGAATTATTAGTCCATATTTCATTAAAAAGTATAAAAATAGAATTTTGAATATTCATCCAGCATTATTACCATCATTTCCCGGATTAGATGCACAAAAACAAGCAATAGAATTTGGTGCAAAATACTCGGGATGCACAGTTCATTTTGTCGATGAAGGAGTTGATACAGGACCTATAATTTTACAAGAAATTGTACAAGTTAGTCCTAATGATACAGAAAAAACACTTTCAAAAAAAAATGCTTTGCCCTTTTTTAAGACATAATCCTTATTTTTGATTTTTAAAAATCCATCACCTTCTAAAATGTAATACATTTCATCAGAATCGTGTGGAAGTTGAGTATCTTCTTCTCCAGGTTTCAAAATTAATATTCCAGCAGCAAGGCTTTCTTTGTTTAGAAATGTATCAAAATAGGAATTTCCTTTGTTTATTTTCCGAATATAATCAGTGGTATCATACTCAAATTTCATTTTACTCTGCAACTACATGATAGAAATGACGTTGTGGAGGGGCTTCCATGAAAGCACCTAATTGCCCATGAAATTGCTCATGTTCTGGACTTTGATGCATTTTTTTAAATTGATCAAAATTTTCAAACTCAACCATTATTCGTTTAGAGCCATCTTCACCTTCAAGTAGACGACGAGAAACAAATCCCTCAAATTTTGAGAGAATCTTGTTAGATTCTGTAATCCATGTCTTAAATTCAGGAATTTTTTCCTCTTTTAGACTTACATCTACAATTGCTACGAACATAAAACTAGTTTTAATTCACCAAATAATTTCCTTTCTACGATTTTCAAGGATTTATTATTAGCTTTTAGAATTTACCATCATTGACAGGAACAAAGATTGATGGAATTGAGGTTGCAAAAAATGTCAAATCTCAAGTTAAAGATATTGTTGAGGATTTAAAATCAAAAGGAGTAAATCCATGTCTTGCAACAGTTTTGGTTGGAGATAATCCTGCATCAGCAACATATGTCAGAAATAAACACAAAGCATGTGATGAGGTAGGAATCTTAACAAAAGATCATACCCCAACAGCAGATATTACACAAAACGAATTAAATGAATTAATTCAAAAATTAAATGATGATGATTCAGTACATGGAATTTTAGTTCAGCTTCCATTACCAAAACATCTGAATGAATTTAATACAACAACACAAATTTTACCTGAAAAAGATGTGGATGGATTAACACCACCTAATGTGGGATTATTGGCAATTGGAAAAGCGATGTTAGTTGCATGTACACCATCAGGTATTATTGAGATGTGTAAATATTACAATATTGATTTAGAAGGAAAAAATGTGGCTGTAATTAATCGTAGTAACCTAGTTGGTAAACCACTGTATCATTTGTTATTACAAAATAATGCAACGGTTACAACATGTCACTCAAGAACAAAAGATTTGAAAAAGATTTGTTTAGATTCAGATATTATAATAACAGGTGTTGGAAATAGAGAAATTTTCAAGCTTACACCAGATATGGTTAAGGATGGAGCAATAGTGATTGATGTTGCAACAACTAGACATGAGGGAAAGTTATCTGGAGATGCAGATTACTCAGAAATTATTGAAAAAGCATCATTTGCATCACCCGTTCCAGGAGGAGTGGGACCAATGACAGTAGCTATGCTTTTGAAAAATACAGTGACTGCAGCAGCACTATCAAGAGGAATTGACATCAAATCCTGAAAAAGCTGCTTTACGAAAGCATCTTCTAGAGAAAAGAGATTCCACATCATTTGATTTAATGGAGATTCACAGTAAGAAAATTTTTTCAAAAGTGACAAAAATGAAGATAATTTCAGAGGCAGAAACAATTGGATGTTATTCTTCAATTGGCAGTGAAGTACAAACTAACGACATCATCAACTACTTTCTAAATGAAGGTAAATCAGTATCATTGCCTAAAGTATCACAGGATGAAATGACATTTAGAAAAGTGGAGGATGTATCAAAATTAGAAAAGGGAGAATTCGACATACCTGAACCAAAAGATAACACTCCAATTCAAGAGAATCATGATGTTATTCTAATTCCATGTATAGGATTAGACAATCAAGGAAATAGAATAGGATATGGTTTTGGGTTTTATGACAAATATTTGGAAGGAAGTGGTGCAGTTAAAATTGGACTTTCATATTCAAAACAAATTGTGAAGACAATTCCAGTTTCTAAAAATGATATCAAGATGGATTGGATTGTTACAGAAAAGGATGTAATTAAAACATCATAAGTAAGAAAGCCCTTTTTTTCCTATATCATTACGATGGTATTTGTTTTTCCAATCAAGTTTTTGACATGCAGAATAAGCATTATCAATTGCATTTTGTAGAGTCAGACCCAATGCAGTAACTCCAAGAACTCTGCCACCATTAGACAAAATATTTTCATCTTCTTTTTTAGTACCTGCATGAAATACAAATGAATTTTCTTGTATATTTTCAAATCCAGTGATTTTATCATTTTTTGGATAAGATTCAGGATAGCCTTTTGATGCTAGAACAACACATACCGCATATTCTTGTTTCCAAGAAATCTTTGGGAGATCTTTTAGATTTCCTTCATAAGATGCGAGAAGATATTCATACAAATCAGAATCAAGACGCATTAAGATTGGTTGACATTCGGGGTCACCCATACGCACGTTGTATTCTAGAACGTATGGCATACCATCTTTAATCATTATTCCTGCATATAGAAAGCCCTTGAATTCAATTCCTTCTTTATTCATTGAAACAATTGTTTTATCAATAATTTTTTCTTGAATTTCAGATGCAAGATGATCATCAATGATCGGAGTTGGAGAATATGCACCCATACCTCCAGTGTTGGGACCTTTATCATCATCAAAAATTCGTTTATGGTCTTGGCTTGTGGCCATAGGAATTCCTATTTTTCCATCACATAATGCAATGTATGAGGCTTCAATTCCATCAATTCTTTCTTCAACAATAATTTTAGAGCCAGCATCACCAAATGTTTTGTTAGTCAAAATAGTGTCAATCGCATCATTTGCTTCATCTTTACTATCACAAACAATTACACCTTTTCCAGCAGCCAAACCATCGGCCTTGATTACAACAGGCTTATCATATGATTTAACAAAGTCTTTTGCTTTTTGTGCATCATCAAAGATTTCAAAATCTGCAGTAGGAATAGAGTTTCGTTTCATGAATTCTTTCGCCCAGATTTTACTTGATTCTAATTGAGCAGCATTTTTGGACGGACCGAAAATGGGCAGATGTTTTTCATGAAATTTATCAACAATTCCATTTGCAAGTGGAGCTTCTGGACCAACAACAGTAAAACAGTTTTTTTCTTGAGCAAATTTCACTAGTTCATCAATATCATCTACAGAAATCAATACATTATTTGACGTTCCGCCATTACCAGGCGCAGTAAAAACTTGTTCAACCTTATCAGAATTTGATAATTTCCATGTTAGTGCATGTTCACGTCCACCGGAACCTACTACCAAGACATTAACCAATAATTATCCAACAGAATTCTAGTATATATTCCTCAAAGAGATTTTATAGGAAAAGCAGATTCAAACGATAGATGGAACTGGTAGAAAATTTTGATATAAAACAAATTGAGAAAATTGTAAAAAATGATTTGAAAGACAAAGATATCTCAAAAATGATCGACCAAGATACAGAAAAAAATAATGAGATAATGTTTATCGAGGGACCTCCAACAATGAATGGGATTCCTCATGCAGGACATCTAAGAGGCAGAGTTTTCAAGGATTTATGGTATAGATACAACGTACTATCAGGAAACAAAGTTATTTTCAATGCAGGATGGGACACACAAGGTCTGCCAGTAGAACTACAAGCAGAAAAAGAGCTAGGAATTGAAAATGGCAAAAGCGATATTACATCGTCTGAAGATATTGAGAAATTAGTTTCTGAGTGTAAAAATATTGTAAAAAAATATCATACAAAATGGGTAGAAGTTGATGATCTACTTGGAATGTCATTTAATCAAGAAAACGCGTATTGGACATACAAAGATGAATTTATTGAAAAAGAATGGGAGTTGATGAGAAAAGCATTTGAAAATGACATAATGACTGAGGGGTTTAGAGTAGTTGCATATTGTCCTAGTTGTCAGACATCACTAAGCCATTCAGAAGTAAATCAGGGTTATGACATGGTCAAGGATCCATCATTATATTACAAAGTAAAACTTGCCGACGAAGACAAATTTTTGATTGTATGGACTACAATGCCATTTACATTAGTTACAGATGCAATGGTAGGATTAAATCCAAAAGAAGAATATGTTGAGGTAAAAGTTGAGGAGGAGACATGGATTGTTGGAAAAACAAGATTAGAAGAATTCATGAATGAAGTAAAAATTGAAGAGTATAAGATAGAAAGAACATTTTTGGGAACAGAGATGGAAGGTAAGAAATACATCCATCCACTATTAGATGAAATTCCAAAACTTGCAGAAATTGCAAAACAGGATAACTATCATGTTGCAGTTGCAGAAGACTTTGTAGATGTAAATGCAGGAAGCGGATTAGTACACCTTTCACCTGCAAATGGAGAAGAGGATAACAACATAGCAATGAAACGTAAGGTCGAAGTTTTTTGCCCAATTGACGATCAAGTAAGATTTACCGAAGACGCAGGAAAATATGCAGGATTGTTTGTAAGAGATGCTGATGAGAAATTAGTTCAGGATGTAAAAGACAGAAATGCATTAGTAAGAATTGGAAAAATTAAACACAAATACCCATTATGTTGGCGTTGCAATCACGGATTAGTATGGCTTGCACGCAGAGAATATTTCTATATGCTAGACAAATTAGGCGATAAAGCAATTAAAGCAGCAGAAGATGTAGAATACTTTTTTGATCAACCAAAAAACAGATTCTTAGAAATTATCAAAGAAAAACATCCATGGTGTATTTCAAGAGAAAGATTTTGGGGATGTCCAATTCCAGTCTGGAAATGTGACGAATGTGGAAATATGGAAAGATTATTTTCAAGAAAAGAAATTATTGAATCTGCAATAGAATTACCAGACGGAGAAAACTTTGAGTTACATAGACCATGGATTGATAAGATCAAAGTGAAATGTAAAGAATGTAATGCAATAATGTCAAGAGAAGAATTTGTTCTTGATACATGGCATAACAGCGGTTCAGCGCCAATTGCATCATTAGATGAAGCAACATACAAAGAAAAGATTCCAGCGCCATTCTTTACAGAAGGAATTGATCAGACAAGAGGATGGGCATACACACTATTAATTGAAAATGTGATATACAATAATTCTCCAGTTTCACCTTACAAATCATTTTTGTTTCAAGGACACGTTCTAGATGAAAATGGAAATAAAATGAGTAAAAGTAAAGGCAATGTTTTAGAAGCAAAAGAATTGTTAGAGAAGTATCCTGCAGATCTTGTAAGATTTTATTTTATGTGGAAATCAAGTCCCATTGAACCATTAAACTTCAGCACCAAGGAATTAATGTCAAGACCTTACCAAGTTATCAGTACATTATATCATTTGCATACATTTTACAAACAAAACAGTGAGTATGATAATTTTAGTTTAGAAGAATCAACAATTGAATGGGCCAAAAAGAATGAATTGTTAACACCTCCAGATGTATGGTTGTTATCAAAGCTTCAAAGAATGATTGAAAAGACTACAGAATCAAATAATTCGTGTAGATTCCACGAATCTGCAAAAGCAATAGAAGACTTTTTGATAAATTCTCTCAGTCAGATATACATTCCAATTACAAAATCAGAATTATGGGACGAAGATGATTCAAAAAAAGACAGACGGTTTACGATTTATGCAATTCTTGCAAAAACTTTGAAAACAATTGACATACTAATGCATCCATTTGCACCATTTACAACTCAATATCTCTATGAAGCAATGTTTTCAGAAAAAGAGAATATCTTACTTGAATCATGGCCAAAAGTAGATACGGCATTAATTGATGAAGAAGTAGAAACATCTTTTGATTTATTGAAAGAGACAGTTTCAGTAACATCGGCTGCAAGAATGAAAGGCAAATTGAAAAGAAGATGGCCACTCAATCAGGCATTAATCTGCGTCAGTAAAGGACAGAAACAAGTTCTAGAATCACTTTCAGACTTGACAAAGTCACAGATGAATGTACAAGATTATGAGATAATTGAAATTGAAAAAACTGAAGGAATAGAACAGTATCTAGAATTAAAAGAAAAGGGATTGCCAGTGATGCCTAAAATTGAATTAGAAAGAAGTGCCATCGGACCAAAAGCAAAACAAGATATGGGAAAATTATTAAAAATGTTCTCAGAAACAGAGCCTGAATTAATAATCAATGGATTAAAAGAAAAAAATTCCTACACATTCAAGATTGGAGAGAACTCAATTGTGCTAGATAAAGAAGATTTTATAGTTGATTTCGAGGTGAATGAAAAATATCAATTTGCAAAAAGACAAAATCTGATTGTCATAATTTCATTAGAAAGAGATGATGAGATGATGGCTAAAGGATTGATAAAAGATTTGGCAAGACGTATACAGACATTACGAAAAGAAAGAGGTTACAATCCCACAGACATCCTAAGTAAAGCATCAATTTTAGATCTTGATCAGGATTCACTAGAATTAATCAAAGAAAAAACAGAAGAAATTGCATTTCTAGTCAGAGTGAAAAGCGTTGATTTTACAGATTCCTGTAAAGAGTATAAAGAAGATGACATAGACGGCCTCAAAATTAGGATCGGAGTCGAATAATTTTACAAAAGTTTGACAAATAGTCGAGCTTGCAAGTATCTGCGGGGCTTAAATAAGAAATTCGTTATACTAGGGCATGGTAAAGCAGATTAGCCTTGACACATGGTCAACTCAGCATTTACATGAATTATTAGTAAAGGCTACAAATTTTATCAGTCAGACAAATACTCCGATTGTCTTGTATAGAGAGACATTAGAAGAAACCGAAGATGTGTTTGAAGAGATCGTTTGTACATTAACCCAAGAACACGTAATCGAACAAGTCATTGTTTCAGGAGGCATGGTAATTCCAGAGATTAAACAGCAGATAGTATTTTCAACTGAGGAATTTCCAAACAGACTGTTGAAAAAGAGTAAAGATCTTTTTGGACAAGTAGTAGACTTGTTAGAAGACCAATTTGAGAGCTAACAGAATATAAAGTCCATTTTTTAGACAAAATTTATGCGATTATTAGAGTATCAAGCAAAAGAGCTTTTCAAGGAGTTTGGAATTAGAACTCCACCAAGCATTTCATCAACAGACATTGAAAAAGGTCGCAAAGATGCTAAAGAGTTAGGATATCC
>LUMU01000296.1_pt1 | contig 16509 bp, 22 predicted proteins | sample 729751 | NCBI WGS metagenome assembly LUMU01 (sample SAMN03860300, study PRJNA289734) | marine metagenome | biome: seawater column; feature: ocean; material: water; isolation source: Red Sea water column Station 192 - depth 100m | place: Saudi Arabia: Red Sea | collected 2011-10-15 | depth 100 m
TTTTTCATTACATCAGGTAATTTATTTTCCAAACCGCCCATAAGCTTGTTTTTTAGTGTTCTTTCAAATTCTGGGCTTTGCATATAGCGTATTGCTACAAATCCAAAAGCTGCCATTGATAGAGACATTAAGAATGACAGAATAGAAATAATTTTTATAACACGATCAAGAAACATGGTTAAAGAAGCAATACTGAAAGCGATTTCTCACACTTTAATTATATCAATGCTTATAATTTTACCCACTATAGCCCCTTTATATCTTTTTACGTCTTATATGACTACCAAGGTGTACCAGAAAATGTAGTAGGTGTTTTTGATTCTGTGATTTGTGCAGCTACACTTGTTTCAATAGCAGCTACTTCATCAGAACCTAAAGCTGCCTTCGCCCATGCAATAGCATTATCCTTACTAACTGAACCATAAGCAACAAAACTTGACGCATCAGGGTCGGCAAGACCTACAGAACCATATCTGTAACCAATATGGTCAACACCATTAACAGTTGATGTTTCAGATGCTGTCCAATGAACAGTCGTTACAACATCAGATAAACTACCAACAGTTTTTAACCCTGCTAAAGATTTTACATTCCAAGTTACAGCCATGATAAAAATGATTTATTTATATTCTACTTTGATTCTACAATTTGAACATCTTTTATTTCAATAAGTTTTTCAAGTTGCTTTAATGCACCTTGATCTTCGATTATTGGTTGCATTAGTTGGTTTTTTTCTTGAACTTTTTGATCTATTTCTTTTTGAAGCATTTGTGCTTTTGCAATATTAAGATCAAGACGAGTTTTTGTTTCTTCGTAAAGTTCTTGAGGTGACATAAAATAAATTTTATTTATTTAATTCTACTAAGCGGCTTCTAAAGCTGCAACTTTAGTTTCTAGTGTTTCTATTTTAGCAATAGCTTCTTGTAAACATTTTACTGCTTTCATATATAAAACTGAATATTTCACAGACTTAATACCTTCACTATCTTCTTTAACAAGACCAGCACTAACTGTTTCTAATTCTTGCGCAACTACACCAATGTGCAAAGCACCTGTCGGATTCTTTTTAAATCTAAATTTCCGAACTCTTAAATTTTTAATATCATCCCATTGTGATGAGGCATCTGAAATATCTTGTTTTAAAGTTTCATCAGAAATAGATCCATAACTATTATTTGTATTTTCCGCATCACCATCACCCATTGTACGAAAAGTACCAGCATTTCCATGGGCTTGAAATGTTGCATCAGAAGCACCAGCATTTCTTGAATGTTCAGCACTTCCGTTTGCAAATATAACATGACCAAAACTACTTTGATTTATAGTTGTATCTGAACGACCTATCATTACGTTCCTAGACGTATCTATACGCATTGCTTCATCACCGCTGTGAGTACCTAAACGTAAATTATCTGAACCGCCACCATCATCATTGTAAGTACCAATAAAAGCACCATTTGTAAAATGACCAACTCTTAATTGACCTGTACCTGTACCTGTATTTTCTAAAATTACATCTGGGTTTGCACCTTTAATATGAAAAATAGAATCAGGGTCACTTTCGCCTAATCCCAAATTTTGATTTTCATCAAGTGTCATGCCTAATGTGTTGGCAGTACCAAAAAGTAAATTTGAACCTGTTCCAACTCTTTTACTTTCTATAATACTTCTTGATGCGGTATTACTTGCATCTGTAGATTTTATAAAATTAATTCTTACTGCTGAATTAGCATCACTAGCATTATTTCTTAGATTAATTGCGTCAAAACTACTACCACCAGATGTTTTTACAATTTCTAATAAAGTTTGTGGATCATTTGTGCCTATACCACAATTTCCTGTACTTTTTATACGGAACTTTTCAGCCTTAGTATTACCATTTTCAGTAACAAAAGCTAAATCACTTGATGAAGTACCGCTATTTATGGCAACAATTCTTGCAATAGATTGGTTTGTAGGATCGGAATTACCTATACCCACTTCACCATCATTATTTATTCTTACTCTTGGTGAGGAATTTGTACTAAATTCCATATTATTAGTTGCGTCATAAGTAATTCTTCCAGCGTCAGTATCAGCGGCATCACCTAGATCAAGAACAGCAGTACTTCCATTAGCTGAAGTTATTTTTACGATACAATCACCAGTACTTGTAAAACTACTTGCGCCACCTACAACTGCAACACCATTTGAACTAAATTGCGCTCTTGATGTACCTCCTGTTGAAATATCTAATAGGTCAGTACCTCCTCTGAATATACCTGTGTTTAAATCTGTTCTAAATGCTATAGCAGGGGTACTCGCGCTTCCATCTTCCATTGTTAAAGTACCATCCAACTGAAGCAACTCTATCCATGCGTCATTTGCAGAATTTCGTATTTTTAAAAGTCCAGCAGTAGTATCAGCCCAAAACATATAGGCTGCTGTAGTAGAGGGAGAACTAGAAGAACTATTATTTGTTAATATTGCCTGTAATACATTATTTAAATCCGCTCGAACTGCGGCACCAGTTCCGTTTGCTATATCATAATCATGTGTTGCCATTTTAAAACACTATTTAAATTTATTCATAGTATAGATGAAATTAAGTGCTACGTCCAAATCCTATTGCAGTATATTTGAAACTTAAATCTTTGAAATTATTACTGCTGTCTCTTGTTTCAATTACAAATTGCGAACCAGTAACACTTGTAATTTTAAAATAATCACCCGATACAGCACCTTCTAACGTAATTCCGACAGAAGGTAAAAATGCAGTTGTTGAGCCTCCAAGAACAGAAGTACCCGTAAAAAATGCGGTTGAAAAACTGACTGTTTTTGCTGCGTTGTTAGTTGCACAAGCACTTGCAATCGCTGTGTTTACTGTTTCAATCCTACGTTTTACACTTGCTTCATATCCAAGTTGTGTCACTTTAATATTTTGTGCGGGGTCGCCTGATGTTAATTCACATTTAAATTTGTATCCCCTTGCTTTATATTCTCCATTAACAAAAAGGTTAAATCTTGTGAAATTTGCCCCATAACTACAAGAAGTGCCACTTGATATCGTTGCAGATGTTGTAGAAGTTACTGTAAAACTATTTGTAGCAACTGTTTGTATTTCATAATTACCATCAGTCGCACCACCAGCAGCAAAATCTATTACAACAAAATCACCAACAGCATATCCATGAGAAGTCTTAGTGACAGTAATAGTTGTTCCACTTTGTTCATAGGTTGCTGAAACTGAAGTAGTAGGGTCTAAATCAGTTGTGGCAACTAACAATTTTGCATTAACATCTTGACTTACCAATCCATCGAAATCTGTCCAGATATCAAGATTACCTGTTCTATCATCAAACAAAGTATTAGTTAATGAAGATTCTGTAAGTATCCTTCTTTTCAAAGTTAAATTAAATTTTGCACCCATATCAATAGGACTCAAAAATTCATAAGAACCAGATGAAGCAACTGGCCCTGATGCACTATCACCTTGATCGTCAAAATCTGAAATATTATCAAAATCAGTAACTTTATCAATAAGAATTGCACCTGTAAGAACTAATGCACTTAAATCGCTACTAAAAAACGTAGAAACTTTTGCACCTTGAAATGCTGGTGAATCTTGATCCTCTCTTTCAGTAAAGACTACTTGATGTGGTTGTGGGTCTGGTTCTGTGACTACAACTTTGGCTGCATTTGTTGATACTCTTCCTCCATCATCTCTAAATTTTATTGAGTATGTACCAGTTAAAGCAGGCACTAAAGTTTCGCTAATATTTCCAGAAAGCTTTGGGATTATTTCTGTTGAATTTGCAAATGTAGCATCACTTCCTGTTTCTGGTGTATGCCTGACTATTACGTTTCCACCATGGGTCACATCAACTGAAGTTGAGGGGTCAAATCTCAATCTAACAAATTCTTCTGAAACAGGTTCTACTGTCAAATTTGTTGGATCTTCTGGCACTTCTGTTTTACCAACAGCCGTGAAACTAAACGTAGAAGTAGAAGAACTTAGTTTACCTAACGTATTAAATGATTTTACAGCAAATTTATAAGTACCAAGCCTTGATTCAAACAACTCAAAACTTGGCCTTGAAACTCTTAAACGTTCAGGATTATCATTTTCAAATTGAAATTCAAATAAGTATTCTTTTACGCCTTGCTCTGGTTGCCATGATACAAATATTTTTGAAACTGCTCTATTATTTAAAACAACTATTTGTTCTGTTGCCGTTAAGTTACTTGGTGATGGTTTTTCATCTAATAAAGTTGTTATTGTTCTTGGGTTTGCAGGAACGGAGGCGTCTTCTACCTGTGCATATTTATTTGTATCGTGAATAATTGCTGAAATATTATATTCACAATGATTTGTCTCCTCTATTCCAAGGACTCTATATGTCTGAAACTCAACTGTAGTGTTTTCTATCGCCCAAATAGAGTTTGCTTGTGGTGATGTAGAAAATGCAGAAGATACAGTAATTGTTGTTTCAGAAATTGATGAAATGCTACGGCTTTCAGTTGAACCATCAGGCATGATAACAGAAAGAGTTGCAGAATTTTCTGCTGTCAAATCAGTATTGTTTGCATCGTCTACAACAATAGTTGTTGAATTAGTTACAGATTTTATACGACCACCTCTGCGAACACCAGCCCTCAAACTATCTGCAATACCTATAATCATTGAAGGTCTTACAACTACACCAGCTTCGAGAGTTGCTTTGAAAGAACAAAGCTCCGATTCTTTTAAATTTGTGTACAAAAACCATCTTGCAAGTCGATTAGCCTGACCTCTTGACGTACAGGCAAAAGATTTTAAAGTTTTTCTAATTTTTCCAAATTTTGCTGTATAACCTGATAAAGCAGTTATTTCATCTGCACTTACATATTCAAAATTCAAAGTCTGCGTATCATTATCAAAATATGAAACCTCAACTTCAGTAAATTTTGTTTTCTGGCCTACACCTGTATATGTAAAACCTTGTTCACTGACATTAGCATTTGTAAATATATATTGAGCGTCAGATGTATTTGTTGCAGTATCAGTAGGTCTATCCTGAGATAGGGTAAGGGAGCCTACACTGTAAAAAGGCATCGCTCTCATAACAGAACATAAATCATTAATCAAGGAATAGGCATCATTTTTTTGATTCAGAATTACATTACAACTAAATCTTGGTTCTGTTGTTTCTGTTATGGGATCTGTAATTAATTGGCTGTTATATGCACTTGCAGAATAGAAACTAAAAACATCTAAAGTATCTGCATCAATAACACCATCTGTACCACCAAAACCTTTATCTGTTGTCAATATGTCATATAAAATCCATGCGGGGTCAGAGCACCATTCCTTGTCTGTTTTAAAAGTACCATTAAATGTATAATCTGCTGGATATATAACTCTTCCATTATTTGAATCAATAGTCGTTCCGTGCGGCACTTTTATCTTGGTTCCCTTGAGCCTATATGACCGCTTTGGATAGGATTGAAATTCTTGTGCGTTAAATCTTATTCCAACATAAGCAAAACCTTGATAAGCACTTGTATCTGTATTAATTTCAGTTAATGATAAAAAATTTGTTTTGTTTTGTAATCTTGCTTCTGCACTATCATCCGTATTCCTTATAACTGTTATTGAAACAGGGAAACTCATTGTTTTTTCAAACTTAATTTCATAATCTTTTACAAATGGACTTGTAGCCTTACCATCTATAGAATCTTCAACAACGGGATTATGAATAGTACCATTATTTTCTACAATTTGAATGGATATTTTTACTTCTGTACCAGTTATATCTCCATCATCTTTGAAATTTTGTAAACTTGGAATTTGTATTGATACTCTTACTTTGTCAACATTAGTATCTGTAATTGATCTTGTAACAGGCGTATCTTTTGTAACTTCGACAGCTACGGGAATGGTATTTTCTATTGCATTAATTTCTTGTAATGCTGTCTGATCTGATGCACCATTTTTAAAAAAAACTTCTACATCTGAAAAATTTTCTTCACCGTTTGCATTTTGCAAAGGTGTACCATCAAGAAAAACATTTTTTCTAAATGTATCAGTACCAAAACCACCTTCATCAAAAATTGAATCTATCTCACCATATCCAAGTAAATCTAATATTGTCGCAAATTGTTTACTACGCAGACCACCGTCTATAAGGTCAGGATCAACAACTTTTCTGTCCGTTCCAAATAATTGGTCATCAACTAATCTAGGCATTAGGTTATGCTTTTAACGACTTGGGTTGAATCAGTACCCGAACTAATTATAATTGAACCACTAAAAACAAGTCCATATATTATTGGAACTGGAACACCGCTATTAGATACATTTTGAATACCACTAAAATTATAAGACCCCCTAATACTTGGATCAGTGTCCCCAACAGAAGAGACATTATTTGTTGGTAAATCAGGTGTTAATAAATCACTAGCAAGAGTTAATGCTGCTGTTGTAAGCAAAAGACTTGTACCACCTGTAATGAAAGCTGTAGCGAGTGGTATAACATTACTTACAACAAAATTAACAGCATCTTTAACAAAATCAAAGACAAAATCTGACCCTACAGCAACAGGAATTATTTGAATATCACCCTGACCAGTTGTAGATATAAAATCTTGAGTTATAACACGCCCTCCCATTTTCACTTGATAAATTTGATTATTCATATGTTTTTCAATTCCAGCGAAATTTGCTTTTAAAAAACTATATGCCTGTTGTGGTGAATTTACAGCGGCTTGAAATGTTGATCTGCCTAAAAATTTCCTAAGATTTCCATATACTTTTATTGTTCTAAGCTGCATATCTGTAAACTCCTTGAAGTGCCTTTTGGTAACTTAGACTTAATGGTTGTCTACAGCTTAAGGCTTTAAAATTATGATTTAATATCATACTATCACCAATATAAACAGCAACATGACTAGCTTTTCCTTTTGAACCTTTGAAAAGTAATACATCACCTTCTTTAAAGGTATTATTATTTTGTTGTTTTACAAAGTTTGATTCTGTAAGCACTTTCTCAAAATATGGATTATTAGCAAAATCCATCAATGTTTTTGGTCTAGGCCAGTATTTAATGTTTATATTTTTATTTTCTTTTAACCAATCTGTCACAATAGACCAGCAATCATATTTACCCCAGATAAATTTTCTACCAATAAGTGAAGGAGCTTTCCAACCTGTAGGCTCTATACATATCCAATGATCCTGATTAATACTGTAAATATAATATGGAAAGCCAATATGTTCACAAGATGCTTTGTCAGCCTCTGAAGCTATTGCAGCCCCTACAGGGTGACTATGTATTACTCCAATTACTTCACCTATGTCCTCACATTCCGCCCAATCATCTGGATCAAGCATAAAAAATTCATGCTTTCCCTCTGCTAAATTTTTACAAGGCCAAAAGGTTTCTTTACCTTCTATTATTGCAAGCAAACCACAAGCTTCATTAGGTGTTTGCTCTTGTGCATATTTTTTGAAAGATTCTTTCCAAGTCATATTTAAAAGTTAACAAAAGTTCCGACTCCGCGAAAGTCGTCTCTAGTTACAAGTTTTTTAGGTGCAAAAACGCCAGCCAGATCAAAACTGCTTACCATTTCAAACTCTACAATATCTCTATTTTCTATTGTTTTTTTATCTATAAAATACACTTCTTTTGGTAGTTCTGCTGTTGGGTCAACTGAACCAACTTTGAAAGGGTTTACATTAGACGGAAAGTTTACTTCATCTAAAAATCTTGCTAGTGTTCTTCTCCTTGTGACTTTAGCTCTTTGTAAATCAATAAATGGGGTGGTTTGATTTACACGCAAGATAATAGTTGTTATTGTGCCAAGCAAATTTGAAAATGTAAGGGTTGGCCTTGGCAGCAAACCTTTACCAGAATATTTAAAGCCTGTTGCCTGACAAGGCATCCTTGTATATGTGTTAGATTGCCAAACAATATCACCATTATCCTTCATATTGTTACCAGCATGAAAAAGAAAAACTGTTGCATCAGTTAGTGTTGAATTAACATTAAAAGACACATTTCCACTTGTGGACTGTGAGGTTATTCCCGTGACTGTAAAAGTATCTGTAGCAACTGTTTGTATCGTATAAATTCCATCAACACCATTTCCAGATATAAAATCAAGTGTCAAGATAAGACCAGTAGAAAATCCATGTGCAGTTAGTGAAATAGTGATTGTTGTTCCTGATTGACTATATGTGGCTGTTTTTGCAGATTTTGTGTAATGAAGATCAGGTATAAGTTCAACAGAAAATAACTCGATTATAGATTTGTTTGTCAGCTGTTGTAATTCTGGTACAGGATTTGTCATTAGGGTTCAAATACTTCTCTGAAAGAACAGTTTATAATTGCTCTGTTGTTATAAGGGATAGTTTTTGTCCAAGAATCACAGACATATTGACCAGCACCAGAAAGAGTGAAATCAACATTGGTTGCAACTGTAACCAATGCACTATCAGCAGTAGTTGAAGTTAGTGTAAAAGTATTTGCATCGGCAGAGGAGGCGACAACATATGATCCGTCAGTTGGCCCAGAACTAAAATCGACTGTTAATACATCACCTATTGCAACACCATGATTTGTAAAAGTGACAGTAATAATTGTTCCAGCAGAACCACTTCCATCCGATTGAACAAAAGTTCCTGTTTTTGCGCTAAAGCCTTCTGCTGGTGGTGTAAATGTAAAGCTTGCCTGATCTGCAACCCTGCTTCTCAAAAAGGCTTCAATGACGTCTGATTCAGTCTCAGACACATTAAAAGTAAGGTCATACACTTTAGGGTCTTGAGATAAAGGAAGGCCATATAAAGCTCTGAACTCATAACCATCACCAAGAGAAGTTACTCTTACTTTTGGTGAACTTGTTTTTCTCATCCCATAAGTGGGCTGTATTGATGGAAATGAAGCCATTATCTGTTAAGTAAACCTCCAGCCCTTTGTTCTCTTACAAGTGTTTGTTGAACTATACCACCAATTAACTGTCCTAGTTGATCTGCCCCAGAACCACTACCAGCCACAGATGAGCCTGTTGCATCTACATTTACAGTAATCATATTGTTTGTTGTACCGCCTCCACCTGTAGGAACTGAAGGTAGTATTGTTCCAGATGTGCGAGGTACAAACAATTCGGGTTGGCGTTCACCTACTATATAAGACTGACCAGCTTTTACAGGGCCACCATTTGCTTTAAATAACCCTCCTAACAATCCACTACCAAGATTACCTAAAAATCCACCCAAGCCGCCTTTATTTTGTCTAGCTCCAAAACTTTCTCCAAAATTTCCTAATAATTTATCTATCTGAGCATCAATAATCTTATCTCTAATTTTATTTAATACATTTGACATTGCCTGTCCAAATGATTGTGTGCCAGTAATAGCATCCCTTAAATTATTTTTAATACTGCCTTCTATTTCTTCGCCCACAGCAATCATTGCTTCTTTAAGTTTTTCTGCCGCTTCTTTATTTTTTTTGATTAATTCTTCTTGCTGCTCCAATTTTTTATTTGTTCTATCAATCTCATTAGTTTTCTTTATTTCTTCATGTAGTCTATCTCTTAATAATGTATATTGATTTTCTTCAATTTTAAGTTGTTTATTTAAAGAATTTATTGCTCTTTTATTATTATTTTGTTCTGCTGTAGCTAATCTTCTTAAAATATCAAATCTTCTTTTGTCTACTTTGAGCATTTGAGACCTAATCGCTATTTTATCTCCCTCTGCAATTGCTTCATTAAAATCTCGCTGTTCTTTTGCCGCTTCAACTAATTTTGTTACTACAGCACCAAGACCAACAACTAGCAAACCTATTCCAGTTGTTGCTATGGCAGCTTTAAATGCTACTAAAGCAAGTGGCTTCAGTTAGTGCTGTTGTTGCTTTTGTGACTTTTAAAATAGCAGGCAATAACCTAGTGCCAAGAGATAATTGTAATTCTAAAACTGCATTATTAAATTCTTTAAAAACTTCAGCGGGTGAAGCATCCATAATTGCGCCAATTTTATTAGCTCCCTCTTCTGCTGATTTTGCTAAAGCTCGCAAAATAATATCAGACCTTAATAAACCTTTTGATGCAAAATCTTTTAGTTTTCCTGAAGCAATGCCAGTTTCGTCTGAAATAGCTTTTAATAGTTGCGGAACCTGTTCTGCAATACTTCTAAATTCATCGCCTTGTAAACGCCCAGAACCTAAACCCTGAGCAAGTTGCGTAAACGCCGCGCTTGCTTCTGTTGCGTTTAATCCCGCTAATTTTGCAATGGTATTAAATCCTATGAAAGTAGTTTCAATATCTTTTAAAGAAATACCTAAAGGTCTTAATCTTGCAAATATGTCTGTAACTCCTCTTGTTGCTTCAACTATTGATAAATTAAACCTGTCTTGTGCTTTTGTTATTAATTCTTGCGCACCAGCAAATTCACCAAATTCAGAAGTTAATACTTTTAATCTTAACTGTAATGCTTGAAAGTTTGAAGCGGTGTTTACTGCCTGTCTTGCTATTATTGTTAACCCTGCGCCTGCAATCGCTGTTTTTAATGTGTTAAAACGTCCAGTAAGTTGATTAGTTCTATTCTGTACACCCTGCAATGCTCTAGTGGCCTGACTAGCATCAACTGTTAGTTTTACATTAGCCTGTGCCACAAATAAAAAAAGCCTTTATTATATATTACCTTGAATTGTGTTTTTGTCGTTGTATCTCTCTTTTTTCTTCTTCATGCTTAATCTCATAATAACCAGCCCAATATATAAGCTCTAACTCAGTCATTGATTTTCTGAGTTCTTCTAAAGTCTTTCCAAGTTCTGTTGCTAGGAATAACTCAAATCTGAGCCAGTTATCCCCTTTTATTCTTTTTTTGCTGTATCAATATCAAGAGTTATATCATGTAAAAATAATTCAATTTCATTTAATATTTTTTCTGGTAGTTCTCTTTGCAAGTTTGGTGCATCAGCCATACTAAAAGCTTTCGTACCATCTTCAAGCTCTGCCATTTGACAAAGTAATTGAGTTGAGACAGTAAGTGCCTCTTCAGACCCTGCAAGCTGTTGTGCCTTGACTCGATCAAATCTAGTAATAGGTTTGAAATATAAACTTACAGTTATATTTCCTTTTGAATCTTTAATATCAAATTTGCGTCTTGAGGTCATTTCATCTTTGAATGACTCTGCAATCAAATCAACAGTTCTTTTGTTTGGCATTTAGTTTAATTAGTAGACTAATAAAACCAATGTATCAGATATCTGAGGTTATTGCACCTGTTGTCTGGAATGTAACGTTAATAAGTTGTATCTCGCCAAGGGTCGCTCCATATTCAGCATTAGTAATAATTCCAGAAAAAGCTAATTTTTTAGAACTTGCTGAACTATCAGGGAATAATTCAAACAATGCGTCACCAGCATCACCTGTTGTAAGGACATCTTCAACAAATGCAAGATAGTCTGAGTTTCCAGCATTATCATAAATAAGTTCTGCTGAACCTTCACCAGAAATCAGTCCACCAACAAAAGTTTTTGATGTGTTACCCATTACTGTAGTTTCTTGGGTGTCTTTTGTTATAGATAAAGACCAGTTTCTAACACCTGAAATATCAGCTTCAGTTCCCGCGGCATTATGGAACATAATTTTACCGACGTCACCTTTAACAGCAGCCATAACAAAAAAAAGAAGTATTAATAAATATATTAACCCTTTTCAGTCTTTTTTACATCTTTTTTTGAGTTTTGTTGACTCTCCATATATCTTTTACAATTTGGATCCCAATAATTAGCATCCCTTACTCCTTTGACAGCTTCGATTGCGTCAAGCATCTTTTCAGTAATTACAAGTTTTGGCATTTTTAAAGTTCCTCAAAAATTTCAAAGGTCATCCGCAACTGCGTTTGAAACTGACCTTCTGGATTTGCATTTTCAATGACTTCAGGCCCTATTGGGCTGTCAAAGATCACACTTGATACTGTAATTCGATTATATAAATCACGCAATCTTTTTCCGATGGTGTAGTTGTCACCTGAACCTATTCCCTGCGGTGTAAAGATATTAAAAACAACAATTCCATTTACTTGATTTGTTCCACTTGCATTTCCAAGCGTTAAATAATTACTTTCGCCGAATGTTGTAAGGCATTGAACAAAGGATGTTACGGCACTGCTATCAAACGACATATTATGAAAAACAACAGGGATTGCGGGGCTACTAGCAAGCTCTGTCGCGACTCTAGCTTCGATTGTTGCCCTTACTGTATTTAAATCAATAGCGGCCATTATTTACCCCTTATTTGTTTGTAAAGGTCTTGAATTTCGTTTGCAAGTTCTTTTGCTAAGAGATCAAGGTGTTTTGCTTTCAATCCTTGTTTACTTCTATATGTACTTCCCCAAGATGGCGGCAAACTTGTTCCAAACATGACAGGTTCTGCATATGGAACATTATTGTGAATATTATATTTTTTTCTGAAATTTTCTTTTCCTAATTGATAATTCAAAGCTTTTGGAGGTCTCACAACAGTTCCCTTTCCAGTGCTTCCATACTTGCCTTCTGGGGCGGGTGCGCCGCTTTCTGCGTTTTCTCCTATCTGCCAAGAAACAGCAAGCCTTCCAGTATCTACAGGCGAGCCTTCCTTGACAATACGATCACCTGTTAAAACAGTTACAGACAACAAAGCATTAATTTGTTCTTCTGAATAATCACCAATTTGATCAATTCGTATTTTTCTCATGTTCTTAAATAACAAACAAAACTTAATTTATCATTTGCAAGTTGATTAGTTTCCACTCTAATTATTGAATAAGTAACAGAACCGACAATAACTTTATCTTTTGTTGTTGGGGTAGAAGAAAGACTTGCTGCGGCAATATTAATTTTTTTATCTGTTGCTTCAATTAATTCATTAACTTCACGATTATTAATATCTTCAAGAATACCTCTAATAGATGTATCAGTATTAGTTTCTGTAATGACACCTGTAGTTGTATTATACGAGCCTGCGGAAACAGACCTGAAAGTTATATCAGCCGATAATTTTTTATTAGATAAAACTTTTTTTAATGCGTTTGCTATGCTCATAATCTATAGGCAATAACAGTTCCACTATCTAATAAAACGGTTGAAAATACTCCTACAATTTCATTACCCGCCTTTAAAGGTACATTATTATTATCACCAATAATTCCATTTATATAAAAACCATCAAGACTAGTAACAGCATCAAAATCTTCAATTGTATCAAAATCTAATCCAACAGTAATAACTGAATCTTGCAAAGCCATCACCTTACCAAAACGGCCTAAGTGTTCAGCCGTATCATTAATAATTTTTGCCGCTGGATAATATGTTTTCACAATAAATAAGCAATAACAGTTCCACTTGTTAAGGTAATGCTTGTTATAACACCTTCTATTTCTGCGGTGGATTTAAATTGCAACGAGGTTAAATCGCCTGTTATATTTTCAGAAACAATAGTATCTATAACAGAATCTTGAAGTGCAGCAATTTTACCAAATCGACCCGTATGGGCTGCTGTGTCATTAATAATTTTTGCTGCTGGATAGTAGCCCATTTTTAACTCCTTTTAATTGATATATTAGCTGGCCCTGATATTCTTAGGCCAGTAAAATAACGTTCAAATAATGGCGGAACTCTATCCGCGCCAGTAGATCCATAAAAGTTTGGTGTAACATTTATTGATCCGACTTGTAAATTAGAAAAATCTTCTAATCCGCTTAATCCTAAACCATCGCGATTATTATTCAAGTAAACGGCTAAAATTGCCTGCGCTTTTTTTACCTGATCTGGAATTTCTGTATCTGTAAAATAATCCGTTGTTATACGAAAAGGATAACCAACAGCATAAGTATTTATATAAGTATCTGGTTTTCTAACCCCTGTTCGCGGCCATTGCAAAGCCTGTGTATCTGTTGCCCTTGCTCCAAGAAATCTTTCGCGATCAATCCTGACAGTTGCGGTAAACAATGCACGATTTTTATTATCAGTAGATGAGTTATCCCAAGCCGCAACATCATCATCAAGAACAAGTCCTTCGATAATTGCGTTAGCGTCTGACAAAGTTAAATAACTATTTGCTGATGCGCTTCCCGCTGTTGCTGTTATGGTAATCGCCATTTTCGACCTTAGATTTGGATTTACGTTTTTTTGTTTTAGTAGGAATAGAAGCCACTACAACAGCGGCTTCTTTTTCCCTTATTCGCTTAAAAGCAAACAATCCCATTAACTTGATGCACCTTTTAGGGCAACAAAGCTTAGAACAATTGCTTCAGACTCAGACCCACTTGTCAAATTCGTAACAGATATTTTAAATGATCCGTCAGCAATCAAGTTGGCTTGAGCCATGTATGCTCCAGCAGTACCGCCAGAACTATGGTTTACAAGAACAACATCAGTAGATGAAATTTTGCTGTTTGTAACAGTAAAACTTACTTCTGCACCCGCTCCTAAAGCGGCACCATTCATTGTAATCTGTCCAGATTCCGCGTTTAGAGTCACACCTGTTGATTTATTAGATGCTTGGGTTACTGTTCCGCCTGTAGTTGGGCCGGTTAGTTTTCCCGCACTAACTTCAAATAAAGATGGCATAATAAATTACCTCTAGTCTTGGTTAGAAACGTTGGTGATCCTTACGATACCAATGTTCTTTGTTTCGTAGACCTTCGACCAGTTGCCTACTGTTTCAAGTTGCGATCTTGTTGGGTTTGTAGTTGTTACAGCCCATTTAGAACCAACAGGATGATATGTGTAATGTAAATCAATAGACATAGCATCAGACTTTGCGAGAATGTCGCGGTCTGTTTCTGTGGTTAGTCCAGCCTGTTCACCAGATGCCACAGAACCCGCTGTGAAAGCGAATGTACTGTACTCAGTTGATGAACCTGAACCTGTGGTTGGAACGTCATCTGAAACAATAACTCTTAGCCCCATAAATGTCGGAACTGAAGGGCTACCGAAAGCATTTGCAGTTGTACCAGAAGTTGCGTTTGTATCAGCATCACCATTATTGTCATAAATACGATCAATAACGTTTCTTTCAACCAAGTCATAAAAGACTTTTGAATGAACCGCAATCGCTGTAAGCTTTTCGCCCTGATCTCCAAGAATTGATCTTGCTCTTGCGATATGACGAGGTGAAAGCGCTGTTGGGGTGTCGCCTGATTCTGAATCTATACAAAGATCAAAGAAAGCTGAACTACTTGAGTTTGCATTGATTGAACCGAATACACCTGAAAGACAAGAGAATAAATCTTTCTGTCTTTGGTTTGCTACATATGCACCAATCTTTTGACCGATTGCAGCCATAGGATCAGAACCAGCAGCTAAAGCAGCTAAATCTCTTGATTCAAAAGCGCGACCTCTATGTAAAACAACGCCGATCTGTTGACCAGTTGTTATTTTGCTTGGTGTTAATGATGAAGAATCAGAAAGAACTTCAAAATCTCCTGAAAGGTTTGCAGAGTAAAATGGGATTTTGACAAAATCTCCCCCCTCTGTAGCATTAAGCTCCGCCATAGGCTGAACCACACCGCTTGCCAAAAAAGCATCGCGTTGCGTTGTCTGTTCGATAACGTATGGCGTAAAAATTTCAGGAATTATTATATCTGAGCGTAAAACCGCCATAGATAACTCCTATAAAAATGTTTAACGGTATGGGCGCAGCCCTAACATTCTCAGCGCAGCTTTGAATAGTTATTTATATATTAACCCTAATTCTGTTATTTGTAATTCTTTGCAAGCTCTTTTGCACGTTGCCAACCTTCCCTGCCGTATTTTTTAAATATTTCATGCTCAACAGTATGTTCGCCGTTTGCTAATCTGCGCATCATTTCAGGGTCAAATTCGCCTGTATTTACTTGAGTTCCGCCAGTTCTGGCAATAGGCGCTCCTGAACCTGTTGCGGGCTGATTTTTTAACAAATAGGCGTGATCTTTTGATAAAGAATTTTTCGCCCATTCTGTAACATTGTGACGTTCATAACCATCAATAACGACAGGCTTTCCGTCCTTCAATTCAATACGCCCTTTTAAAAAGTTATCGTGTACAAGTTTTGGGTTGTGTGTCACTTCCGCCAAGGCTTGTATGGCGGGGGAAACAAGTTCCAACTCTCGTACTCTGGCTTTAAGTTCTTCGATTTCTTTGTCTTTGGCGGCGCTTCGCTCTCGGAACTGTTCTTCGCTTTTTTGGATTGCTTCTTTGTAGTTTCCTTGTTCTTCAAGTTTTTGTTGCTCCGCTTTATTTTTAAAATCAATTAAAGCCTGAACATCTACTCCGTCAGGTAAAGATTGAATAGTTTTATCGACCTTTTGCAGTTTTTTCTTTTCGTCAAGTATTTCTTTATTTTTTCGTTCTAATGCTTCTATTCTGTTTAAAAGAATTTGTGTTTGTTCATTGGCGTTTGTTTGTTCAGGCGCCGCAAGCTCCTGATTGTTTTCTTCTGACATAAACCCGCAGGGTTAAATTTTTCCTATCTTATCAAGACCACTTCGTTTTGTCAGCCCAATACGCGGCGCTTGTTTTACCT
>LUMU01000110.1_pt1 | contig 16275 bp, 16 predicted proteins | sample 729751 | NCBI WGS metagenome assembly LUMU01 (sample SAMN03860300, study PRJNA289734) | marine metagenome | biome: seawater column; feature: ocean; material: water; isolation source: Red Sea water column Station 192 - depth 100m | place: Saudi Arabia: Red Sea | collected 2011-10-15 | depth 100 m
AAATTTTATAGTAAATCCAGATCCACTTATGTTTGTTATTTCAAACCTTTCCGTACCACCTAGATCATTAGCAGTAATACCAATACTAGGCAGTTGTGAACCTGCTGACACATCAGTACCACTAGCACCTGTAAAGAAAGCATGGTCGAAAGTAACAGCAAGTCCAGATGCAGATGTACCAGAACTTAAATTAGACTTTTGTTCTGTTCTTCTATCTAGCTCTGCTGTATATCCTAATTGGTCTATTTCTATAGATTGTGCAGGGTCATCACTATCCATTTCACATCTAAATTTAAATCCTCTACCAATATGTGTACCATTAGCAAAGGTATTAAATGTTTTACTAGAAAAATCACTATCCTGGTAACTTGATCCATTTGCTGGTGCAGCAATAGTTGTAGCAACTAACAATTTTGCGTTAACATCAAATGCTGTTGCAGAATCGAAATCTGTCCAGGTATCTATATTGGCTGTTCTTTTGTCAATTAAGTCATTAGGATAAAAACCTTGTGTTACAAAATGTCTTGTTAATCGTAATGGATGAACAGAACCTAAATCTAAAATACTTGCAAAATCATAACTTCCACCAGTTATATCAACAGCACCTAAGAAATCAAAATCAGCAATAGCATCAAAATCTGTAACAGTATCTAATGTTTCTAAGGAACCTAAAACAAGACCATTTACATCATCACTATAAAAACAATCAACTTTTGTACCACCAAAAGGTGGACTATCTGTATCTTCTCTATCTGTAAATGTAACAAGTTTAGGAAATGGATCTGGGTTAGTAACAACTACAGATGCTTCACCACTACTTAACCTACCGCCATCATCCCTAAATTTAAGGATATATTCGCCATCTACTGCTGGTACTAATGTTTCTGATACGTTTCCTGGTAAAGCAGGAATAATATCAACAGAATTAGTAAATGTACCCGTTCCATCTGTAAGGTTACTATGCCTTACTACTACGTTTCCACCATGTGTAACATCAATATCTGTAGCTTTATTAAAACGTAGTCTTAAAAATTGATCTGATACTGGTTCTACTAATAAACCTGTTACATCTTCTGGTAATGCAGTTTTACCAAGTGCTTCAAATGTTATATCGGTAGAAGTTGCAGATAATTGTTCAAGTACGTTGTAGGAAAATACCTGTATTGTATAAGTTCCTTTTCTACTATTCATTATTTCAAAATCAGGTCTTGTTACTCTTTCAGTTATGACATTATCATTACCAAATCTATAATTAACTTGATATTGAGTAACACCAACAACTGTTTGCCAGCTAACAACAATTTTTGATACAGCTTGGTTATTAATAGGAAATATTTTTTCAGCAGCACTTAAAGCAACAGGTGGTTGTGCAAGTGTACCTAATTGAGATACTGTCCTTGCTGGTAATGCTTCTCCATCTTCAATAAAAGCATATTTACCTTCAACATAAGATAAAGCAGTAATCGCATAATTTATACCATCTTGTTCTTCTACTGTTATTACTCTAAATAACTGAGATTGAGTAGTTGTATTTGATATAAGAAAGTTTGCATTTACATTAGGTGCTTGAGAAAAAGCAGAACTTACAGTGATAGTCCCACCTGATACAGATGAGATTGCCTTACTTTCAAATGTGCCATCAGGTAAAATTACAGCTAAAGTTGCATCACCAACAGGATTACCACTAGCATCTACCGCCAAATCTGTTGCATAGGTATCATCAACAGTAACAACAGTTGTAGAACTAACAGCAGATAATCTTCCACCTCTTCTTACACCTGCTCTTACTGGATCTTGTATTTCAATAATGGCACCTGGTCTTACTACTGCACCAGAATCGATAGATGTAGAAAATACAACTATTTCTGATTCATTTTGTTCAGCAAATAATATTGCCTTACCTAATCTTACGCTATGTCTAGTTTTTAGACTACTACCAGAATATGAAAAACCATCTTCAGTGACGTTAGATAATGTAAATAAATAACTTGGATCAGTAGGTTTATCTTGTGTAATAGTTATTGAACCAGCAGACCATATAGGCATACATCTCATGACACCTGCTAATTCATTAATTAAGTTAAAAGCTTCTGCTGGACTTTGTATATTTACATTGCAACTAAACCTTGCTTCTTGTCCACCTAATCCATCATCTACAAGAGTATTTGCATACTTACTTGCAGTTACAAAAGAAAATAAATCTAAATTACTGTCTGTTATATGATCTCCAAAACCATATCTTGTATCTGTCAAAAGATCTAGTAAAACCATAGCAGGGCATGAACACCACACAGCAGCGCCCATAACGCCATTAAATATATAGCCGTCAGGATAAATTATTCTGCCTGTTTGCAAATCTACAGTTGGAGTACCTGATCCACTAGCACCTGCACCTGGTATTCTTATTTTTACTCCACGAATACGAAATTTTCTAGATGGTGGTGCATTAAATTGAACAGAATCTAAACGTAAAGAACTATATGCACTATTTGGATATGTATTTGCATCATCTATGATTTCACTAAAACTAGTCCATTGAAATTCATCTTGTAAAAATGAATTAGTACTATCATCGGTGATTCTAGTTACTCTTATATCTACGGGAAAACTACCAGTTAAATTTATTCCATAGTCTCTTTGATAAGCATCAGCAGTTCTTCCTGAGATAGTATCAGTAATGATGTCTGTAAAACCACCAGAATTATATTGTACAGAGATTTTATATTGTATTTCTGAACCTAATATGTCACCTTTATCTGTAGCTAGTTGTAACTGCGGTACAGTTATTAATACGTTTATTCTATCAACATTAGTATTTGTAATTTGTCTTGTAACAGGACTTGCTTTTGTAACAGTGACACCTACTGATGTTACAGAAGAACTGCTTTCTATACCTTCAACTTTTGCTTGATCTGCCGTTCCAAATCTAGGATTAAATACCACATCTTGAAAATTAAAATCCGTACTTGTTGCATTAGCAGAATCAGCAGATGCTTCTAAAACAGGTGTCTCGTTCAAAAAAACATCTTTCAAAGCAGCATTATTATATGCAGTTGTTCCTTGTGTTCTACCTTCTTTTGAAGCAGTTGCAAAACCTTCTATTTCTCCCTCAGATATTAAGTCAAGAAATGTAGCAAACTGTTTACTATGTAATGTATCAGGTGTTCTTGTTGGTGGTGGTGGTGTTTTCTTTCTACGTCTAGCACCAATAATTTTCTTTGGTATATCTGTCATGCTCGTACCTGCTGTGTATCAAGAGAAGTACTAATAACTACTGATCCTGTCATAATTTCTCCATAAACTATTGGCACAGGAGTACCTGCTCTTGCTGTATTTTGTGTTCCAGAAAAACTAAATGATAATCTTGGATCTTCTTCATTGCTATAATTTGGCAAATCAGGTAAAGGGAATAACATATCTGATACCCCATTTATAACCAAACTAGCTCCAACACCTGCTACAACTTTTGTAAAAAATCCTACTTTTGCTAATGAACCTGCTTTTATACCTGCACCTAAACTAAGACCTCCAGCAGCTACTGGCATTAAAAAAGCTACACCTATTAATGCAGCACCTAATAATATTCTTCCGAATCCTCTAGCTCCAGTTATCACAGGCACAAAATGTATATCTTCTTTGCCTATAGGATTATGTATTTCTGATTCATCAATTGCATAATTACCAACTTTGACTTGATAATATTTAGGACTCATATATGCCTCAACTTGTGGAAAATTATTAATAAGAAAACTGACAGCTTTTTGTAAGCTATCTGCTTTTACTTCAAATTCTTTATGACCTACAAATTCTGCAAGTTCACCATATAGTTTTATTTTACGCAACATAACGATACCTACCTCCTGTACATTTTAATAACCAAGGATTGTATGGCTCTCTACAAGATAGTCTATCTGCTGAATGATGTAAAACATCACCATCTATAAAAATACCTACATGATTTAATCCTTTTCCTAAAATGCTCATTGCTAAAACATCGCCATTGATTAAAGGTTCATCTGGCTTTAATAATCTAAAACCTCTACTTGGTAAATATTTTTCAAATACTGGATCGTCTGTAAATTCTTCTATTCTTGTTGGTCTTTCGTAATCTAATAATTCAATACCTTTTTCTTCCTTATACCAATCAACTATTAGTGACCAACAATCTGTTACAGCCCAAACCCAAGGTCTACCAAGTAAAGGTGCTTTGTAACCGCATGGCTCATAATATCCCCATGTTTCTGTTTTAGGATTAACAATATACCAAGGCAGTTTACTTTGTTCGCAACTCATTTTATCTGCCTGACTAGGAACAGGTGGTGTATCAGGATGACTATGGATAATCGCTGTAATATCACCTGTATTACTAGCTTTTATATAATCTTCTGGATCTAAAATAAAATATTCATCTGATTGTGCAGATAAATTACGGCACGGATAATATCTTTCCTTGCCACGAATATTTAATAACAAACCACAAGATTCATCAGGATCTTGGTCTTTCGCATGAATAAGAGCAGCTTCTTTCCAATTCATCCGCTAAACGTACCAATAGAAGGAAAATCTGACCTAGTACATTGTCTTTTTGGCGCTCGTATTCCAGCAAGATCAAAGATAGAAGCTAATTCAAATTGTACTATTTCTCTATTTTCTGCTGATTTTCTATCAATTTTATATATTTCTTGTGGAAATTCTGCTGTAGCATCTGGTGTTCCATAAGGATTTACATTACTAGGAAAATTAACAGCATCTAAAAATCTAGCAAGGGTTCTTATTCTAGTAACTGTTGCACCTGTTAAATCATTACCTGTTGTTGTACTGTTTACACTTAGTAAAATAGCTGTAATTGTTCCAAGGGCATTACTAACAGTTAATGTAGGTCTAGGTAGTTGACCTTTTCCATATTGAAATCCCTCTGCCTGTATTGGAAATCTTTGATAAGTATTACCAGCCCATACAATTTCACCATTATCATTTAAAGATGAACCATTGTGAAATCTATAAATAGTAGTAGCACCATGCAAACTATTGTCTAATTGCAAAGTAAAAAGTTCAATTATTGCTGAAGGGTTTGTATTTTGTAGATTACTAACAATAGCTGCACTACTCATGGTTCAAACACCTGCCTAAATGTTGCTGTAATTGTTGCTCTATTTGGATAATTAATTTTTTTATTCCATGTGTTACAAACAAACTTTTTAGCACCTGCTAATGTTATTGATACGTTACCACTACTTGTAGCACTAGCAGCAGCCACTACTGTAAATACACTTGTAGTAGTTACAGAAGCAACAATAAAAGAACCATCTACAGCAGAACCAGATGTGTAATCAATAGTTAATACATCATTTACTGCAACACCATGATCTGTAATTGTTATGGTTACTGTTGTTCCTGATTGTGAATAAGTACCTGTTTTTGTAAAACCTTCTGAAGGTGGGCTATATGTAAAACTTGCATTGTCATTTGCTCTACTTCTTAAAAACCCTTCTATAACATCTGAATCTGATTCTGTAATATTATTCCATGCAAGATTGTAAACCTCTGGGTTTTGATGACTAACTAGACCAAACAATATTCTATGTTCATAACCATCAGCAAATTGTACAATACGTGTTTTTGGTTGTGATGTTTTAGTTAAACCATAACTAGGTTCTATAGATGGAAATGTTGCCATTATGCTAATAAACCTCCTGGTCTTTTTTGTTTAATAAGTTCTGCTTCTATAGCTGATGATAACGCTAATCCTAATGCTCTACCTTCTGTTTCATCACCTTCTACAGAACTACCAGAAGCATCTACATTAACAACAATATTAGTACCACCACCTTGTGATTTTACACCTAATTTGCCATCACTACCCCTAGATAATGGAAGGATAGCTTCTGCCCCTGCTTCTCCCATAAGCCCCATTCCATTAGCCATAGGAAATAAGGTTGGTTTATTTACTACACCACCATAAGCATATTTTTGTACTTTTCCATCAATAAATGCATTGCCATCTGCATTACCAAATAGACCTCCAAACCATTTAGTAAAAGGTGCTGTTATTGTTTGCTGTATTGCAATACGTACCATATCTGAAATTATAGAATTTGCTAAGTTTCTAAAACTAATAGTACCTTTCATAACAAAATCTACTAATGCATCTTCCATACCTTTTATTCCTTTAACAACGACATCACCCATAGCATCACCAACACCTTTTATACTCTTTTTAAAAGTATCAAGTTTTGCAACCATAGCCTGTCCAAAAGTTCTATTAAGCATATTGCCAGTTTTTCTACCATATTCTTCAGATGCTTCTGACGATCCTTTCCAAATATTGTTAAATATTGCCATATCATCTTCAAATTGTTTTTTAGTATCAGTTAAACCAATTTGTAACTCTTCAAATGCACCTTTAAAATCAAATTTAGCAGCTTTATATGCTGCTTTTGATACTTGTACTATAGTTGTCCCAAGAAATCTAAAACCAGCTACAACAGTAAATAAAGTACTAGCTAATGTTTTTAAAACTACATTTATACTTTTAAAGAAAAGAGTTAAATCAGCACCATTTTCAGTTATATTGCTAAACATTTCTGCAAGATTATTTAAAGTAGGCAATAAATGATCTACCATTTGCATAGTAAAACCTTGTAATTTAATACCTAGACCTGTCATTTGGTCATTAAAATATTCTGCGTTTTGTGCAAAATTATCTGATACTTCAAAATTAAATTCTTCTAGTGACGTTTTACCATCATTAAGAAGATTAACCATTTGTGCGCCAGACCTACCAAATATTTCCATTGCAATAGCAGTTTTAGTAACCCCATCTTCCATTTGGGCAAATCTATCTGATATTTCACCTAATACTTGTTGGTTTGTTTTTAACGTACCATCTGTATTCCTTACAGATATTCCTAAATTATCATAAGCATCTTTATATGTAGCTACACCCTGATCTGCCTCCCTCATGGATTGTGCTAATCTTCTTAACCCTTTCTCTATCGTTGCCTGTTCAACACCTGCTAATTTACCTGCGTTTACATATGCCTGTAACGTATTAGCTGCTATTCCTGTTTGTGTTTCTAATTTACCAAAAGCATCTGCAGCATCTATAGAGCCTTTGACCATACGTACAAAAGCACCTGCAGAAAGTATTAAACCTAATGTTGCAAATGTCTTATTAAGTCCAGACATTGCCATGCGTAAGTTTTTAACCCTTCCCTGTACGCCTTGCATGGAATTACCAAGACGTTTTAAAGAAGCTCCACCTACAGTTTTTGCTGCTACTATTAAATCAAACTTTGCAGCCATCTATTTACTCTCCTTATTGATTGCCTGTAATACTGCAGCTTCTATAACTTGTATGCTTTCCATTAATTCTGCAGGTTTATCTGTATACAGTTTAATCATTTCTAACACGCTTGTATAGTCCAACCCAATAATTCCACCCATTCCTACACGCCATTGCGTCTGTACCTTCAAAAACATATTAACAGCTTCCCAATTATCAGGATAAATATAAAAATCTTTGTCTACTTCTTCTTTTTTTTCAACAGTAACACCTAATACTGCATCATCTTCTGCTGTTTTATCAATGACAGTTGAACCAGAAGCCCAATATTCACCTGCCCCTATAAGTTTTTTATGTTCTTATTTTTACAAGACTCTACAAATGCATACGAAATTGCAGTAGCAACACCTCTTACATCAAGTAATTTATCTCTATTAGGTTTATTAAAAGGTACTTCAGAACCATCTGACATTTCTAAACCTTCCCAACCCATTAATATTTCTTTGGCTACGTCTACATCTAACATTTCTTGATTTGCAACCTGGTTCATCATTTCCTGAAGCCTTGATTGTGAAATGTTTTTAAATTCTGCATAAAAATCCTGTGTTTCTGTTTTTTTACCTACAGGTACTTCTATTTCTACTTTGCATTTGTAGGTATCGCTTTGATCTAAAACAAAAGCCATTTAATTAAGAGTATTTACCAACTAGGGTAAACCCTTTTTATAATCTATGCAACTTTAGGTATAAACTAAGCTAAATTCATCATTAGCTGATGCTGTAGGTGTTGCCATAAATGGTAGAGATAGCATTGTTATACCATCTGAATCCTCATAGGTTGGTTGTCCTAAATCAGATTGCGGGCAAGATACTGTAACTTTATTACCTGCTGTAGTTCCATGTAGCCATGTGTTTGTGCCAGTTGATGTGCCAGTATAATCTGTAAAAAAGTTATGGGCTGATAACGCAACAGCTTCTACAACAGCAGTACCAGAAGGTTTACGATCCGTAATCAATACTTCTTTTGTACCTCCTACTAATTCTCTATAAATTACTTCATTGTTAAAGTCTAAATTCCATGATTGCAATGCTGCACCATAACCAAATATAGAAAAAGCAGAAGTACTACCATTTTTAAATATTAAGGGTGATGCTTGATTGCTTACTGTTACAGTTGGTAAAGCAGTATCAGTTGGGGCGTTAAATATACCAGTTAAAGAAAATGAAATACGTGGAATATTATTTACTTCACAACTGATGCTAAATGAACCTCTAGCACCTGTGACCTTATGTCTTACACCATCATAGTTAACATATAAAGTAACGCTATCAGATGGTGTAGTAACAGGTGCATAAGTAACAGTATTTCCACCTGATATAGTTTCAGATAATGCACACGCTTTTAATATTGCTCCATACTTTGGTGCAGTTCCAGCAGTTCCTGATCCAGCCATTTCTACATCAAAAGTTACGTTAACTCTTGTATTAGCAGGTATTACTTCATAGTTGCCCATATATGGTCTTATTAAATCTCTACTTACTTCATCACTAACAACTGGTTCTATATTTAAATCAATTACTTGCACATAATTAGCAGAACCAGTAGGTGTAGGATCACTTGCATAGCTTGATTCTGCTTTAGCTAATATGCTTCTTTTTCTGTGTAGCTTAGGCATTGTTACATTTAATCAGTATGTTTATATAATATAGGTTTTTAGTAAGAAACACCATCTATTGCGTTAAATCGTCTACTTCTGTTCTATATCGCACTATATAATTACAATTAATAATTCCTGTAGGCTGGTCAGAATCTAGTGTTTCTATAACAACAGCACCAGGTTGTACATCTATTGCATAACCATTAACTGTTAAATCTGCCATTATTCTGCTATGCATATTTTCTACTACAGCATCAGCAGTTGTAACAGGTGTAGATGATCTTACAATAACTGCACATCTAACAGTCATTGACCAATCTAATGTAGGTAAACTTGTATTTTGTTCTGGGGTATCGTCTACAGCTTCTATTAAAATACTTGGTGTTTGTGTTCTTGTTAATGCAACAACTCTATCTCTATATGCTCTACTAGAAATACCTGTAGTTGGTGTAATAACAGTTAATAAGCGGGCTAATATATTTTCACGTTTAGTAGTCATGTTTTCTGTAAAGTAATTTCTCTTGTTAAACCATCAAGACCTGCTTCATTTGTTCTTACAGTATAGGCTGTGCTATCTACAGTAATTGAATCACCTGCAACTAAAGAACCAAAATCAGAATTTTTACAATGCAGAACATAACCAACAGAAATAACTTGATCCCCTGCTAAAACGTCAGTTGGTTCATCTAATATCCCATTAGCAGTAGTTCCCCCAGAAGTGCATGAAACACCAAAGGGAGAACCAAAAACTGTTGTCAAATCATCTGCAAATGACATTAGCCATACTTAGCAGATACTAAAGCTGTTACACATAAAGCACCAGCACCAGATCCACCTGCAACTGTTGTAGAAACTTTTACATAACGCTTTAAAGAAGAAACATTAAGATAAATTTTTTCAAATGCAGCAGCATTAGCACTTGTGGTTGTAAATGCACCATCTGTTACATCAGTATAAGTACCGCCAGATGTAGCTGATTCTGTAAGTTTTACAGCATAAGTAATACCAGATCCACCTGCCTCAGCAGAAAGTATAAAAGCACCTGAGCCTTCATAACCTTGAAGGTCAATAGCAGAACCAGTTCCAGTTGCGGCTACAACATCATTTGGTAAGAGGTCTAAAGCAGTTGTTTTAGAACCTAAGTTTTGAATAGTCATTATTCAGAAAGAGGGTTAGTTTTTTTGCGTTTAGTAGTTTTTTTAGGTTTAACTTGAGGTTCTACTACTTCCTCAATAACTTCTAAAGTTTCTATGGCCTTTCCAGAACTAATTAAATCAGTTGCTTTAACAGAATCTATTTCAAAAATTTCATCTACTTTTACAACCTTACCAGCCCATAGAAAAGACCGTAGAACTTTAAGTTTCATATTATGCACCTAAGCTAAATGATGCAGCGTGTCTGAATGCTACGTCTACATCCTGTAAAGCAGTAATACGGATAGTACCAGATGTTGAATGTGTATAAGGATCAACTAATAAATCAAGTGATGACCAATAGCCAATAATACAATCAGACCAGTTACCAAACCAGATATCACCAGCTTCAACTTGGTTAGACATATAAGCGTTATAGCCGTTAACTGTGTTGTTGCCATCCCAAAGGAATAAACCAGAACCAGAATCCTTAGCCTTAACCTTCATAGCACCTCTAATGGTTGCACCTGTGATATAAGCAAGGTTGCCCATTAAAGCATTTGCAGCAGCAACATCACTTTCCATGTTTACCACTTGTGCAAATGTTGGGTTATTAGCTGTAATTGATTCTGTACCAATACCGCTAGTGTTATGTAAACCTAATGGCTCATTTGAAGAACCTGTACCATAAAGTGCAGCCCTATCAATTTCTAATGCAATAACTTTTGCAATGTCATTTCTAACCATTTGCTCAACATCTAATGATGACTGAATTAATAGTTTTCTTGAAATGTCAGTAAAAGCTCCACAAGTTCTAGGAACCATTGAAACCTGTTGAATTGCTTGCTGTGATTCTGTTGGTGCGCCACCTTCTGCAACCCAATATGCTGTTGCTGCGCCTGACTGTCTAGGAATTGCAATATTTCCTTGTAAACCAGTAAGAGTTGTAGCACCTGCTTGATCCAATGCAGAACTATTTCTTAAAAGATCAATAAAGTTAGCAGCGTCTAAATCTGTTTGTACTAAGTTACCGCCTTGTGTTGCAGGTGAGGTTTTTAAGTCTCTACGCATTACATCATAAGGAACTGTAATACCTCTAGAAACTCTACCTGCTTTTTTAGCTGCTGCGTTAGATGCCTCAATTTCAAAAGCTGCTGCTTCTCTTGCTGCTCTATCACCAGGATTTGCTAAATAGTTTAAAGCTCTAATAAAACTAAAGCTTCTTGTTTCAGCTTCACTTAAACCAATTTCTGCATCCTGTGGTTTTGGTGTAATCTTCTCTGGATTCCATTGATCCATTACAGCCTGATTAAATTCCTGTACAGAACGACCATCTCTAATGTATTCATCAGCAAGGTCATTCATATCATATTTCTTACCAGTTTTTCTAATTTGGTCAAATCTTGCACGATCAGATTTAAGAGCCTTATTAACGGCATCCTCTGAACGCACTAAATCGATTTCTTTTTCGTTAGTGGTCATGTTTTTTAAGTTTAATTTAGTGGGCAATGCATCAGAAGATGCAGAAACGTGAGCTTCTTCCATAATATTATCCTTTTTATTGTTATTTTGCATATGGTTTGCTTCAATTTTATCATTTATTGAACGTGATATACCAATTGAATTATCCGCAGGAATTGAAACTAGGCTAACTTCAAACGCTTCCCAATCTCTAGCAACAATAGAATTATCTACTTCTTCTGCTTTATTAATAACATAGCCAAAAGAAATATTACGTAAGATTTTATTCTTTACATCCCTAAATTTACTATCAGCAAATTCTTCTTCACTAAAACGCACTTTTGCATAACCACGTTTCTTTTTTTCATCAATATATGCCCTTTCTACTACACCTAATACTTGGTCAGGGTTGTGATTCCATAGAAAAGGTGCGCCATCATTAAGCCTTTTTAAATTGGCGGCCTCTCTACTATGTTCTAAAACTTCACTACCAAAATAGCGTTCAACAGGTAGTTCTGAACTAAAAGGAAACTCAATAGTTCTATCTTCTTTTTCAACTTGTTTTATTTCTAAAGTAAAATCACGCTGTAATGATTTCTCTTCATAATCACGCTTGTTCATAATTTTCATTAGGTCTTGGTTCTATATTACTAGATTCTTGCGTATTAGCCTTAACTTCTGTATCAAATTCTAAACCTAATTCAGCCGCCATATCTATTTCATTCTTTCTAGCCATTAGTAATTCTTCTAAATCACCACCCATTTCAGCTATACATTGAGATTGTGTTTTTAAACCTGCGCGTATTGCTTCTTTTGCAGATTGCACTTCTTTCATAGGGTCTACCCATCCCCAACCTCTAAACAACCATTTAACCATTTTATATTTATTGGGTTCATCTAAATATGTTGGTAGCTGTAAAGTTCCAGATAATACAGCAGCTTCTAACCATTCATCAAAAACAATAGATAAGAAATTTTCTCTTAATTGATACTGTAAAGCCTTAAATGCTTCCTGATCTTGTAGCAAACTTAAACGACTACTAGAATAGTTAGTCTGGCTGTAATCTCTACTAATACTTTCATAACTGCAACCTATACCAGCAGCTAAAGCCCTTAACATTGCACGTAGAAAAGGTTCAAATTGTCCATCAGGTGCATCAAATGTTGGTACATTTACACTTTCACCTGGTGCTAAATACCTGATAGCACCTGGACTCATATCAAAAACCCTATCATCATCTACAACTTCATCACCTGCCAGTTCACCTTCTGGACTTTGTATAAATGCCATTAATGAACTACCAAGCCTAGCCCTTACAACTTCTGCTTCTTCATAACCTTCTATATGATGCATCCTATTTAAGCTACTACTCATCCAAGGAATACCCCTTGTTTGTCCTGGTCTTTCTACTCTATATAAATGGATCACATCTTTAGCATCTACTATTACATGGGTATCTTTAGAGGTAGGGCTTTGAATAAACATAGTGTCTCCAGGATGCCTACTGAAAAATGCATATTTAATAGGTCTTTGCCATTCATTAACTAATACGCCCATCCTCCATTCTTGGTTTTTATTAGTAGATTTGCCTGTATAATCTTCGTCACACATATCAGCTTCCAATATTTCTAACGCTAAAGGTACAGTTGATCTGCCAAACTTTTTACCTCTGATAATTCTTATAAAACATTCACCATCCTGCACCATGCTATGAACAGCTAAACGTGTAATATCGTCAAAGCATAATTTACCTGCAGTATTACAACTATCTTTATAGCCCCATTCTTTCCAAGCCCTTTCTACAACACTATTCATTTTAGTATCTAGCTTCCCACCCCTTTGCATCCTTATCTGGGATTGCAATTTAACACCAGTACCAACAATATTATCTACAACATTTCTTACGGCTTGTTTGCAATAATCAACATCATTAACTAATTGTCTACTACCATTTCTTAGCTTTTTAATGTCACCTTTTAATGCACTATCAGCACTATTAGTAGTACGTACCCAACCACTTGTGAGCCTATCTAGTTTTGCACCTGCAAATGTTCTTTTTCTTATAGGGCGTGGGTTAGATTTCCAAAGTTCACGCCATGCTGTTTTAATTCCCATTAGTTAAACCTCACTAACATTTGATGTGGATTACCTTGACCATTACGTATTAATTCTGCTTTTTTCTCTAATTTCAACTGATACTTTAATTGACTTCTTAAAGCAGTTAAATCAGCTAAATCATATTTCTTAAGGCTACGGCCACCAATGGAGTATTCTTTAACGACACCATCAGATATTAAAGTTCTTATTGCAGCTTCTACAGCATCTAGATCTTGCTCTACTTGTGACTTTGCCTGTATAGCACCAACACTACCTGTATAAACAAGGCTTTTTAATATCTCTACTGAACCACTACCTACATCATATTTCAATGCACCTTTTGTGGCTTCTGCTTGCCAAAAATAGTCACCTGCTGCAATACCTGTACTACTAGCAGATACATCAAATTGCCAGCCTGTGCCATAAGTACTACCTACAACAGTTACACCACTAGCATTATTAGTACGGATATAAAATGTCAATACCCATGAGTCTGTACTTTGGATAGCATCACCATAAGGATCAACTAAACTATCTTCCCTCCATGTCCATGTACTACCTGCACGTAAAGATTTAGGAATGTTCATAAATAACTACCAATTTGTGACATAAGAAGATTTTTTTGCCTTCTGTCTAGATCTTAGCGTGTTTTTTGTATTTAAATTAGTGTGATTTAACAACTTTTTAGCGTAATTAGTGAAAAATAAGCCCTTTGGAACAGTTTTTAAGAGCAAATAGTACATACTAAAGGCATATACGCAACAATCCAACTTTTCTACCGCTTGGTTTGGTTTTTTCTCGTATGTACTAACTGGATAACCTTTTTTATTTGTTTTTAGCGTTCTATATTCGCCTGTTAACTCTTTAAAATATTCTTCTGTTGTTTCTGCGTGGAAATGGATTTTATCTTTAGATTTAATCTTACTAAAGATTTTGTCCTTAATATCCTCTGTATTTATTATATACACTATACCAGATTTTTTACGAACACGACCACTATAATTAATATCTACTTTAGTTCCTTTACCAATTATCGGTACACCACTTCTACTACTACCTTTAATGGCAATTACGCCCTGCCCTCTACGTTTTGTACAGTAATCATAAACAGATTGTGTAGCTAAACCACCAGAATCAACTGCACAACCGCTAATTTTTAATTTACCGCCATCTGGATGATCAAATGTTTGAGTTAACAATATATCCAAACCTTTCCATACTTCACCTTGGTTGGGATCACCATAAATAATTGTATGGTCTATTAAATACATCTGTTCACCAATTCCAGAAGGATCAGCACCAAAACCCCAACAACTAACTTCTAATCTTTGTGAAGCAGATCCCATACCACCCTGCACATCAACACCAAGACATAAACAAACAACATCTTTAGGAATTTCACCAGGTAAGTAATTTTCTCTTATTTCTAATAATGCTTCTGCATTTAATTTAGATTGATATTCATAAGAAAATGTTTCTGCTTTTCTTGTATTAGTCCAAGTACGCATTAATGCAGGGTCATCTTTAGCTTTTAAAAATTCATCTACCATTTCTGCCCAAGAAAACCACCCTAAAGGGCTATTTAACCCATTCAGCCAAAATCCCGCAGTTTTACCTGCATTTTCTGGTTTTGTTGCCCTCCATTCTCCCTTACGTAACATTGTGGTCTTTGCAGTTTCATCAAATTGCTTATTACATACCTCACATTCGTATTTAACAGTATTAGGGTCTTTATCTTTCCATCTAAGCTGATCAAACTTTAAAACTTGAAAAGCACCGCAGCAAGGGGCAGGTACATAATATTTTCTCTGATCACTATTTTCATATTCAGCTTCTATTCTTGAAAAATCTTTAATTGTTGGTGTAGATGTTAATAATATTTTTCTTTTGGTAAATGTAGAAGCACGTTTTTCTGCTAATGCAACAGGATCACCTTCACCATCAACATCACCAGGATATGCGTCAACTTCATCTAATCCAATATATTTAGCTGGCATTGATCTTAAAGAACTAGCACTATTAGCACCAGTTAGAATTAATACGCCACCAGGGAATATTTTTGCAAATTGACTATTCCCACTATCTCTACTTCTAGGTGGTGGGATCTTTTCTGCTAGACAAGGTGTATCCTGTAACATACTTTCCAATCTTTGTTTGCTTAACCTTTGTGCCATTTGCAAAGTTGGTTGACACATAAGCATAGGTGCAGGGGCATGATCTATACAATATCCAATCCAATTATTCATAGTCTCAGTTTTCCCAAGCTGTACAGCAAACATCATTACAACCCTTTGTACAGAACTCTCTGTTGATAACTCTTGCATGGGTTCACGTAAAAAAGGAGTACGATCTACTCTGTATTTACCAGGTTCACTAGATCCACGACTAGACAAGACACGATATTTACAAGCCCATTCATCAACAGTTAATGATTCCTGTGGTGTTAGCCCTTTTAAAAAGCCTTCTTGCCAAGCGTTCATACTTTTACCAACTGTTCTAATGCAGCCCTATGTTCTTCTGTTAACAATTTATGTATTATTTGTGGATCAGTCTCACCTGCAACTTGGCTAGCTAAACGATCAGCAAGATTAGATAGATTCTCTCTTATAGCTCTACCTATTTCAAAACTGCTTTTTTTTAT
>LUMU01000563.1_pt1 | contig 16245 bp, 14 predicted proteins | sample 729751 | NCBI WGS metagenome assembly LUMU01 (sample SAMN03860300, study PRJNA289734) | marine metagenome | biome: seawater column; feature: ocean; material: water; isolation source: Red Sea water column Station 192 - depth 100m | place: Saudi Arabia: Red Sea | collected 2011-10-15 | depth 100 m
GGCCAGCTCCAGGTGGCCCTCGCCCAGCGGGGCGTCGGCGCGCGCGAGCGCGCGGGCCAGGGTGCGCCGGGTGCCCGAGCCCTCCTCGCGCAGCACCAGCTCGGCGGCGGCGAGCTCGGTGGGGGTCAACGGGCTGGTACGCCGGGCCCACGGGTGCTCAGGGGCCACGACGACCACGAGGCGGTCCAGCCCGACCGCGGCGACCGAGACCTCCTGCGGCACCGACGGTGACTCCACGAACCCCAGCGGCACCTCGCCGCTCAGCACCCGCTCCAGCACCTGCTCGCTGTTGGCCACCTCCAGCCGCACCTGGTGACCGGGCTGCTCCCGGCGGAACCGGGCGATCCACGCCGGCGCCAGCTGCTCGGCGATGGTCAGGCTCGCCACGACCCGCAACCGGGCGGCGCGCTCGGCGGCCAGCGACCGGGCGCCGGTGACGACCCGGTCCACCGACTCCAGGGCCTGGCGTGCCCACGAGACGACGACCTCGCCCTCAGCGGTCACCCGGGAGCCGGCCGGGCTGCGCTCCAGCAGCTGCAGCCCGAGCTGACGCTCGAGCCGCGACAGCAGGCGGCTCGCGTGCGGCTGCGTCATGTCGAGGTCGCGTGCCGCCGCGCCGACCGACCCACCGGCCGCCACACGGACCAGCAGGTCGAGGGCGACGAGGTCGGGCCTGGTGTCCATGCTCCCAGCGTATGGGTCAGAGCCAGCCCATGCCGCCAAGGCATGGACTCGAGCGCAGAGAGCGGCTGGTGCGGCAGTGGCCGCGCGACGAGGCTGGAGCCATGAGCACCGCCCTCGTCGCGCGCCCGTCGGCGACCAGCGCGACCGGCGCGACCGGGCAGCCCCGGCCGTCGGTGGTGCCCGGGCTGGCGCTCTCCTGCGCCCTCGGGCTCACCGCCTGGCTCACCCACGCGCTGGTCCCCGGCGTGCCGACCACGCTGGTGTCCGTCGTGCTCGGCGCGACGCTGGCCGGCAGCGGTGCGCTCGACGGTGCACGCGACACCGCGACGGCCCCGGGCCTGCACATCGCGTCGCGCCGGGTGCTCCGGGTCGGAGTCGCGCTGCTGGGCCTGCAGCTGGCCCTGACCCAGGTGCTCGCGCTGGGCCGGCCGGTCCTGGCCGTGGTGCTGCTCGTCGTCACCGGCGGGATCGCCGGCACGCTGGCGCTGGGTCGGCTCCTCGGTCTGCGGGGGGAGCTGCGGCGGCGGCCGTCTCGCTCGTGGTGCTGTGCGGCAGCGTCGTGATGGTGGCGCTGCCCGGCGTCGCGCTGCTGGCCGGTCTCGACCCGGTGCAGGTCGGCGCATGGGCCGGGGCCAGCACCCACGAGGTCGGCCAGGTCGTGGTCGCGGGTGGGCTCGCGGGCGGCGGGACGGCGCTCTCGGTCGCGGTGCTTGTCAAGCTCGGCCGGGTGCTGCTCCTGGCGCCGGTCGTCGCCGTGCTCGGGTGGCAGGCGCGACGGGGCGGTGGCGAGCAGGGGGAGCGGGCGCCGCTCGTGCCCGGCTTCGTGGTCGCGTTCGTGCTGCTGGCCGTGGCGCGGACCTGGCTGCCGCTCCCGGACCTGCTGCTGACCGTGGCCGGCGGTGCGCAGGACCTCGCGCTCGCCGTCGCGATGGCCGCGCTCGGCTGCGCCCTGCGGCCGCGGGTGCTGGGAGCGGTCGGTGGGCGCGGGCTCGCGCTGGCGGCCTGCTCGACGCTGCTGGTCGTGCTGCTCGGCGCGCCGGTGGTACTGGCGGCCTGAGGGTCGCGGGGGTCGCGGGGGCCTCCTGGCTCGTCGCTGGCGCTCCTCGCACCTCGACCAGCGGGGCACACAGCGTGGGCAGCCGGGGGCCGCGCTCGGCGGCGACGAGCAGCTCGTAGAGCAGCGCGAAGAACGCCTTCTGGTCGGCCTTCACCTCGTCGGTCGGTGCGTCGTCGAGGCCCATGCCGCGCGCCAGCTTGGGCACGCCGTAGATCAGCGCGGTGGTCTCGTCGAGCTCGAGACGGTCGGGCAGCCGGTCGAGCAGCTGGCGCAGCCAGCGCTCCTCGTCCTCGCTGAGCGCGGCCAGCCGCTCGGCGTCCTTGGTCTCGCGGACGGTGGTGCGGTCCTCGGCGGGGACGTACTCCGACATCCAGGTCATCGCGCGGCCCAGTCGCGGCTCGAGGTCCTCGACGGAGTCGTGGGCGTGGCCGACGTCGCCGACGATGCGGCTGATCAGCTCCGCCGACCCCGCGGTCACGTCGGCGACCGAGCTGAGCAGGCGGAACGGCACGACGACCTTCGGGCGGGGCAGGGTGCCGGCGGCCGCTGTGGAGACCGCGCGCTCGTAGGCCAGCACCTGGGCGTCGCGCTTGTCGGGGTTCTCGGCCTTGCGGTTCAGGGCGTCCCACTCGTCGTACAGGCGCACGACCTCGGGGCCGAAGTCGATGTCGAAGGCCTGCTTGGGCTGGCGGCGGGCGTAGAGCCAGCGCAGGATCGGCGCCTCGAGGATGCGCAGCGCGTCGGAGGCGGTGGGCACCCCGCCCGAGGACGAGGACATCTTCTGCATGCCGGCGAATCCGACGAAGGCGTAGGCGACGTAGGAGGGCGCGCGGAAGTCGAAGACTCGCTTCACGACCTCCTTGCCGACGGTGTAGGACGAGCCGGGCGTGGAGTGGTCGAGCCCGCCGGGCTCGAAGTCGACGCCCTCGTAGGCCCAGCGCATCGGCCAGTCGACCTTCCAGACCAGCTTGCCCTCGGGCTGGGTCGCCACGTTGGTGACGTGGGAGTCGCCGCAGGCGCAGGTGTAGGCGAGGTCCGTGGTCTCGTCGTCGTACGACGTGACCTCGACGGTGTCGCGGCCGCAGCTGCGGCAGTAGGGCTTGTAGGGGAACCGCGCAAGCGAGCCGGTGCTGGTGGGGGCGTCGTCCTCGTCGGCCACGGAGTCGGCCAGCGCGGCTGCCTCCTGCTCGGACTCGGCGGCGGGCTCGGTCTTCTTGGTGCGGTGCTTGGCCAGCACCTCCTCGATCACGTCGCGGTGACGGATCGCGTGGAGGACCTGCTCGGTGTAGGCGCCGGCGAGGTACTGCTCGGTCTGGGACACCTCGACCATCTCGACGCCGAGCTCGACGAGCGCGGCGCGCAGCGGTGCCTTGAAGTGCTCGGCCCAGGAGTCGTGGCACTCCCACGGGTCGGGTACGGCGGAGAGCGGGCGCCCGATGTGCTCGGCCCAGCTCGGGTCGACCCCGGCCGGCACCTTGCGGAAGCGGTCGAAGTCGTCCCAGCTGTGCAGGTGGCGCACCGCCACGCCCCGGCGGCGCAGCTCCTCGGCCACGAAGTGCGGGGTCAGGAACTCGCGCAGGTTGCCCAGGTGGATCGGCCCCGACGGGCTCGCGCCGGACGCGCAGGTGACGATGCGTCCCTCGGGCAGGCCCTCGGTGAGGGCCTCCTGGCCGCCGGCGTGGCGGATCGCGTCGTCGGCCGCGCGGGTCACCCAGTCGATCGGCTCGGTGCTCTTGCCGCTGGGTCGGGCGGAACCGCCTCGTGACATGGGGTGCTGCTCCTGGTGGGGCTGGTGGGGCTGGTGGGTCGGGGTGGGATACGGCTGTGGGGCGGCCAGGGCCCGAGCCACCGGCACCCAGCATGCGGATGTCCGGTGCGTGCCACAAGGAGGGTAAAGGCCTCTGGCACCAACCTGTCAGGAGTCGTACCATCGCCAGATGTCGTCCGACTCGGTCATCACCGCCCTGGGGTTCGGCAAGGCCGCCGACCGCGCCTACCACCAGGTGGTGGGGCAGAGCGGGCGCGAGCTGGTCTCGATCGCCCAGTCGGTGCTGCGCACCCCAGAGGAGCTGATGCGCGACCTCGCGCCGCTGGTCGAGCGCGGCATCGCGCAGGTCGAGGACTCCCGACTCTTCGTCCTCACCCCGGCCGAGGCCGTCGTGCGGATGGTCGAGATCAGCGCCGATTCGGCTGCTGCGGCCCACGCGCGGCTGCAGGCGGTCGGCCGGGCGCTGCCGCACCTGACCGCCAGCAACGTCCGGCCCGCCGACGGCGACGTCGAGTCGGTGCAGCCGGTCGACGGTGAGATCAGCAGCGGCGGCCAGCCGGTCGAGCTGCTGGCCGCCCTGATCCGCGGCAGCACCGGCGACCTGCTGTGGCTGCGCCCCGACCAGTTCCGCAAGCCGCGCGAGGACGCGATGGCCCAGCTCGTGGGCGAGCAGATCCAGCGCGGACGCCGCTCGCGGGCCATCTACCCGGTGCGGGCCCTGCACGAGGCCGCAGACACCCTCGCGCAGCGGGCCGGCGTGGGCGAGGAGATCCGGCTGCTGCCGCAGCTGCCGACCCGGATGTTCATCATCGGCAGCACCCACGTGATCCTCCCCGAGCCGCTGGGCTTCGTCGACGAGCCGCGCTCGCTGGTGCGCCAGCGCGGCTGGGTGGAGGCGATGACGCTGTGGTTCGAGTGCCTGTGGGAGAAGGCCTCCCCGCTGACCTCGGCCTCCCAGCGCGGCGGCACCGACATGCGGACCTTCCTGCTGCAGCAGCTCGCGGCCGGGGCCCAGGACGAGCAGATCGCCCGCCGCCTCGGGGTCAGCCTGCGCACCGTCCGTCGCCGGGTGGCGGACCTGATGTCCGAGCTCGGCGCCGAGTCGCGCTTCCAGGCCGGTGTCGAGGCGTCCAAGCGCGGCTGGATCTGACCGCCGAGAGGTCACTCGCGCACGGCCGAGAGGTCACTCATGCACGGCCGAGGGGTCGCCGGCGCACGGCCACCACCGGTGAGTGTCAGCGGCGGGGCAGGACCATCCGGTACGCCGCGGGCTCGACGTGCCAGGTGCGGTGCCGCTCCGGGCCGTAGACCTCGCCGTCGGCCGAGCAGTAGAACTCATCGCCCGACACCGAGACGGTCGAGCCGCGGAGGTAGATGACGTCCTCGCGCTCGGGGTGCTTGCCGCGCACCAGCTGGACGGCGTACCCCATCCTCGCCAGCGGTCCGATCGAACGGGCGACCATGACGTCGACCTTCCCGCTCTCGGGGTCGGCGTGCGGGGCGAGCGAGGTGCCGCCGCCCACGTCGGAGCCGTTGCCGACGGCCACCATCAGGACCGGCTGGTCGAAGTCCACGACCCGCTCACCGTCGACCTCGACGCAGAGCCGGACGTAGGGCGGCTTGACCGCGGCCATGGCGGCGCCGATCGGGTAGCCCAGCTTGCCGAGGTTGACCCTGCCCACGCCGACGCTGTGCAGGCGGTCCTTCCAGACCGACGCGCGTCGGCTGGCCTGGGCGCCGGCGCCGGCGTGGACGTGGTTGACCACGACCTCGCCGACCTCGTCGACGACCAGGTCCACGGGCCGGACCTCGCCCTCGAGGACGACGCGGGCGGCCTCCTCGATCTCGAGGGGGATGTCGTTGCCCCGCGCGAAGTCGTTGCCGGTGCCCAGCGGCAGCAGCGCGAGCGTGCGCTCGGCGAGCTCGTGGCGCCGGTGCAGCGCGGAGACGACGGCGTGCATGCTGCCGTCGCCGCCGGCCACCACGATCGTGCGCGACCCGGCGCGGTGCAGGACGCCGTTGAGCTCCCCGGGGTCGGAGGTCGCCGCGACCTCGACCGACGTGGCCTCGCGCAGCACGGCCAGGCCCCGCTCGAGCGTCTCCTCGTCGGCGGTGCCGGCGTCGCTGTTCTTGATGACGAGCAGGGGCTCCACGACGTGCGAGCGTAGTCGTCGGCAGGTCTCCCCGGGGGGTGAGGTGGGGGACGGGCCGGCGCACCGGTACGCCGGCCCGACGGTCCGCGGGCGGGCGCGACAGGCTCGGGCGGACCGGATTTTGGTAGCGTTGCGCCGCAAGAGCCCCGGCGCGCCTTGTGCCGGGCTCTTCGCGTTTCCCCGGCGCTGCCAGCGCCGGGACCGCAGTGTCCGGCAACCAGAAAGTAGCGAGCAGATGCCCGCGATCGCCATCATCGGTGCCCAGTGGGGAGACGAGGGGAAGGGCAAGGCCACCGACCTGCTCGGCTCCAGCGTCGACTACGTCGTGAAGTTCAACGGCGGCAACAATGCCGGCCACACCGTCGTCATCGACACCCCTGACGGCAAGCAGGAGAAGTACGCCCTGCACCTGCTGCCCTCCGGCATCCTCACTCCCGGCTGCACCCCGGTGATCGGCAACGGCGTCGTGGTCGACCTCGACGTGCTGATGGAGGAGCTCGACGGCCTCGAGGCCCGCGGCGTCGACACCTCGAAGCTGGTCGTCAGCGCCAGCGCGCACGTCATCGCCGACTACAACCGGACCCTGGACAAGGTCACCGAGCGGTTCCTCGGCTCCCGCCGGCTCGGCACCACCGGACGCGGCATCGGGCCGACGTACGCCGACAAGATGAACCGCATCGGCATCCGCATCCAGGACCTCTTCGACGAGAAGATCCTGCGCCAGAAGGTCGAGGGCGCCCTCGAGCTCAAGGGCCAGGTGCTGACCAAGATCTACAACCGCCGCGCCCCGCTGGTCGACGAGACCGTCGCCGAGCTGCTCAAGCACGCCGACCGGCTGCGCCCGATGGTGCGCGACACCGGCCTGCTGCTCAACCAGGCGCTGGACCGCGGCGAGACCGTGCTGCTCGAGGCCGGCCAGGCCACACTGCTCGACGTCGACCACGGCACCTACCCGTTCGTCACCTCCTCCTCGGCCACCGCCGGCGGCGCCTGCACCGGCTCGGGCATCCCGCCGATGCGGATGGACCAGGTCATCGGCATCGTGAAGGCCTACACCACGCGCGTGGGCGAGGGGCCGTTCCCGACCGAGCTGTTCGACGACTCCGGCGAGCACCTGCGCAAGGTGGGTGCCGAGTTCGGCACGACGACCGGCCGCCCGCGGCGTTGCGGCTGGTACGACGCGGTCATCGCCCGCTACGCCGCGCGGGTCAACGGCGTCACCGACTTCGTGCTCACCAAGCTCGACGTGCTGACCGGCCTCGAGCAGGTGCCCGTGTGCGTCGCCTACGACGTGGGCGGCGTGCGTCACGACGAGATGCCGGTCAACCAGACCGACTTCCACCACGCGGTGCCGATCTACGAGTACCTCCCCGGCTGGTGGGAGGACATCTCCGGCGCCCGCACGTTCGCCGACCTGCCGCAGAACGCGCAGGACTACGTGCGTGCGGTGGAGAAGATGTCCGGCGCCCGGATCTCCGCCGTGGGCGTCGGGCCCTCGCGGGACGCCACCGTCGTCGTCCACCCGCTGATCTGATCCTCCCCTCCGGCTGAGAAGGACCCTCGCGTGAGCTCGTCCCCCCTGACCTGTCTCGTCATCGGCACCGGGGGGCGCGAGCACGCGCTGGCCCGCGCGCTCTCGCTCGACCCCGGAGTCGCCGCGGTGCACGCGGCGCCGGGCAACCCCGGCATCGCCGCGGTCGCCACGCTGCACGACGTCGACCCGCTCTCGGGGGAGTCGGTCGCCGACCTCGCCGAGTCGCTGGGCGCGGACCTGGTCGTCGTGGGCCCCGAGGCGCCGCTGGTGGCCGGGGTCGCCGACGTGGTGCGGGCGCGGGGGATCGCGGTCTTCGGTCCGTCCGGTGCCGCCGCGCAGCTCGAGGGCTCCAAGGCGTTCGCCAAGGAGGTCATGGAGGCCGCCGGCGTCCCGACCGCCGCCGCGATGGTGTGCACGACCCCGGTCGAGGTGCAGGCCGCCCTCGACGCCTACGGCCCGCCCTACGTCGTCAAGGACGACGGCCTGGCCGCCGGCAAGGGCGTGGTCGTCACCACCGACCGCGACGCCGCCGTCGAGCACGCCGCGCAGTGCGAGCGCGTGGTGATCGAGGAGTTCCTCGACGGGCCGGAGGTGTCGTTGTTCGCCCTGACCGACGGGACCACCGTCTACCCGCTGCAGCCCGCCCAGGACTTCAAGCGCATCTTCGACGGCGACGAGGGCGCCAACACCGGCGGCATGGGCGCCTACACCCCGCTGCCGTGGGCGCCCGAGGGCCTGGTCGAGGAGGTCCTGCGCGACGTGCTGCAGCCGACCGTCGACGAGATGGCCCGCCGCGGCACCCCGTTCTCCGGTCTGCTCTACGCCGGCCTCGCGCTCACCTCCCGCGGCGTGCGCGTGGTCGAGTTCAACGCCCGCTTCGGCGACCCCGAGACCCAGCCACTCATGGCGCTGCTGGACTCCCCGCTCTCCCCGCTGCTGATGGGCTCGGCCACCGGCACGCTCGCCTCGGTCCCCGCGCCCACCTGGAAGCCGGGCGCGGCCGTCGCCGTCGTGATGGCCTCGGCCGGCTACCCCGAGTCCTCCTCCAAGGGCGACGTGATCCGCGGGCTCCCCGACGCGGAGGCGCTCGAGGGCGTGCACGTCATCCACGCGGGCACCGCGATGGTCGAGCGGGCCACGGTCACCGCCGGCGGACGCGTGCTGGCAGTCGTCGGGACCGGTGGCTCCCTCGGCGAGGCGCGCGAAGCGGCGTACGACGGGGTGAGCTGCATCGAGTTCGAGGGCGCCCAGCACCGGACCGACATCGCGGCGAAGGCGGCGGCCGGCGAGGCGTGAGGTTCATCGGGGCGCCGATGAAGCTCACGGTGCCCCGACGCAGGTGCATCGGTGGGGCGTGAGACCCCCGCCCCGGACCACGATGTGCCCCGCACGGACGGACACGCGACAATGGCCGCCGTGACCGTCCCGAACGTCCTCGCCACCCGTTACGCCGCCGCCGACCTGGCCGAGATCTGGTCGCCCGAGCACAAGATCGTCCTGGACGAGCGGATCACCCGACACGACGTGAAGGCGCGCATCGAGGAGTTCTGCGCGCTCGCCGGTCACGAGCACATCCACAAGGGCATGACCAGCCGCGACCTCACCGAGAACGTCGAGCAGCTGCAGGTCAAGCAGTCCCTCGCCCTCCTGCGCGACCGCGCCGTCGCCACCCTGGCGCGGCTCGGCCGCCTCGCCGCCGAGCACGAGACCACCGTGATGGCCGGACGCTCCCACAACGTCGCCGCGCAGGCGACCACGCTGGGCAAGCGGTTCGCGACCGCCGCCGACGAGATGCTGGTCTCCGTCGAGCGCGTCGAGGACCTCCTCGCGCCAGGACATGCTCGACCTCCTCGACGGTGACGCCGAGAAGCTCGCCGACCTCGAGCAGCGCGTCGCCGCCCACCTCGGCTTCGAGCGGGTGCTGACCAGCGTCGGGCAGGTCTACCCGCGCAGCCTGGACTTCGACGTGCTCTCCGCGTTGGTCCAGCTGACCGCCGGCCCGTCGAACCTCGCGACCACGATCCGGCTGATGGCCGGCAACGAGATCGTCACCGAGGGCTTCAAGGAGGGGCAGGTCGGCTCCTCGGCGATGCCGCACAAGATGAACACCCGCTCCTGCGAGCGCGTCAACGGCCTGGCCGTCGTCACCCGCGGCTACCTCTCGATGGTGGGCGAGCTGGCCGGCGACCAGTGGAACGAGGGCGACGTGTCCTGCTCCGTCGTACGCCGCGTGGCGCTGCCCGACGCGTTCTTCGCCGTCGACGGGCTGTTCCAGACCTTCCTCACCGTGCTCGACGAGTTCGGCGCGTTCCCGGCCGTGATCCAGCGCGAGCTCGACCGCTACCTCCCGTTCCTGGCCACCACCAAGGTGCTGATGAGCGCGGTCCGCAACGGCGTCGGCCGCGAGACCGCCCACGAGGCGATCAAGGAGGCCGCGGTCGGCACCGCGCTCTCGATGCGCCAGGGCCAGGCCGAGAACGACGTCTTCGCCAAGCTCGCCGCCGACGAGCGGCTCGGGCTCACCCAGGCGCAGCTCGAGGCGCTGGTCGCCGAGCCGATCAGCTTCACCGGCGCGGCCGTCGCGCAGGTCCAGGCGGTCGTCCGAGCCGTCGAGGCGCTGTGCGAGCGGCACCCCGAGGCTGCGGCGTACTCGCCCGGCGCCATCCTCTGACGGCGTCAGCTCGGCCGCCTGCTCGGGGAGGCGATCAGCCGGCACCAGGGTCCGGAGACGCTCGCGCTGGTCGAGCAGGTCCGCGAGCTCTCGCGCGACCCCGACGACGGCGACCTGCACGCGCTGCTCAGCGAGCAGGACGACGCGACGGCCGTGACCCTGGCGCGCGCATTCACGGCGTACTTCCAGCTCGTCAACGTCACCGAGCAGCTGCACCGCTGGCAGGAGGTGACCGAGGACGGCGAGGGGCCGCTGGCCGCGACGACCGGCCGCATCCGTGAGGCGCTCGACGAGGGCTCGCTGAGCCCGGAGCTGCTGACCGAGGTGCTCGGCCGGGTCGAGTACCGCCCCGTCTTCACCGCCCACCCCACCGAGTCCACCCGCCGCACGGTCCTGCGGCTGCTGCGCAAGGTCGCCGCGACGATCGCCGCCGCCGAGGACCCGCGCCGCCGCCCCGGCGACGACGCGCGCACCGAGCGCCGCCTCGCCGAGCTGGTCGACCTGCTGTGGCAGACCGACGAGCTGCGCATCGCCAAGCCGCAGCCCACCGACGAGGCGCGCACCGCGCTCTACTACCTCGCCCAGATCGCCCAGCACGTCATCCCCGGGCTGATGGAGGAGCTGCAGCACCAGCTCGGCACCGTCGGTGTCGAGCTGCCCGCCGACGCGCGGCCGCTGCGCTTCGGCACGTGGGCGGGCGGCGACCGCGACGGCAACCCGTTCGTCACCCCGGAGGTCACGCTGGAGGTGCTCGGCCTGCAGCATGACTTCGGGCTGCGCGAGCTGGTCCGCCAGGTCGAGGAGCTGCTCACCGAGATGAGCGCCTCCACCCGCGTCGTCGACGTGACCGAGGAGCTCCAGGAGTCGCTGGCCGCCGACGCCGAGGCGCTGCCGATCACCTACTCCACGATCAAGCGGCTCAACGCCGAGGAGCCCTACCGCCTCAAGCTCAGCTTCGTCCGCGTCCGTCTCCAGCGCACCCGCGACCGGCTCGCGAACGGCACCGCCCACGAGCCCGGCCGCGACTCCCTCGGGTTCGCCGAGCTGCTGCGCGACCTCACGCTCGTGCGCGACTCGATGCTCGCTGACGGCGACACGCTGACCGGCAACGGCGCGATCCTGCGGATGATCCGCACCGCCACCGCGACCGGCCTCGGCATGGCGACCCTCGACGTGCGCGAGCACAGCGGCAAGCACCACGACGCCCTCGCGGAGCTCTTCGACCGCACCGGCGAGCTCGACGTGCCGTACGCCGACCTCGACCGTGAGCAGCGCATCGAGCTGCTCTCCCGGGAGATGGCGGGTCGGCGTCCGCTCGTCGGCGCCGGGCACCCGCTGGGTGACGGTCAGGCCGCCGCCAGCCTGGAGCTGATGCAGACCCTGCGCACGGCGCTGGACACCTACGGCCCCGACGTCGTCGAGACCTACATCGTGTCGATGGCGCACGACGTCGACGACCTCTTCGCGGTCGTGGTGCTGGCCCGCGAGGCCGGGCTGGTCGACACAGGCGCCGAGGGGGAGGACGCGGTCGCGCGGATCGGGTTCGCCCCGCTCTTCGAGACCGTCGCCGAGCTCGAGGTGGCGGGGCCGCTGCTGGAGCGGCTGCTCTCGGACCCGGCGTACCGTCGCGTGGTCGCCGCCCGCGGGGACGTGCAGGAGATCATGCTCGGCTACTCAGACTCCTCCAAGGACGCCGGCATCGCCGCCTCGCAGTGGCAGATCCACCGCGCCCAGCGGGCGCTGCGCGACATCGCCCGCGAGCACGGCGTGCGGCTGCGGCTCTTCCACGGCCGCGGCGGCTCGGTGGGTCGTGGCGGTGGCCCGACGGCGGAGGCGATCCTCTCCCAGCCCTACGGCTCTCTCGACGGGCCCATCAAGGTGACCGAGCAGGGCGAGGTCATCTCCGACAAGTACCTCCTGCCCGAGCTCGGTCGCTACAACCTCGAGGGCGCGCTCGCCGCCGTGGTCGAGGCATCGGTCCTGCACCGCACCTCGCTGCTGCCGCAGGAGGTCCTCGACGACTGGAACGGCACCATGGACCTGGTCGCCGGCCACGGCCAGACGGCCTACCGCGGGCTGGTGCGCGACGAGGCGCTCGTGCCGTTCTTCGTCACCGCGACCCCGGTCGACGAGCTGGGCAAGATGAACATCGGCTCGCGCCCGTCCAAGCGCCCCGGCGGCGCCGGCGGCCTCGACGACCTGCGCGCGATCCCGTGGGTCTTCGGGTGGACCCAGTCGCGGATCATCCTGCCCGGCTGGTTCGGCGTCGGCTCCGGCCTCGCCGCGGCCCGCGAGGACGGTCGCCTGGAGACGCTGCAGGAGATGTACGGCTCTTGGAGCTTCTTCCGCACCTTCCTCTCCAACGTGCAGATGACGCTCACCAAGACCGACCTCGACATCGCCGGTCGCTACGTCCGCACCCTCGTGCCCGACGAGGCGGCCGGCATCTTCGACGTCATCCGCGCCGAGCACGAGCGCACCGTCGAGGAGGTGCTGCGGGTGACCGGCCAGTCCGCGCTGCTCGAGCAGGCTCCGGTGCTGCGCCGCACCCTCGAGCTGCGCGACCACTACCTCGCGCCGCTGCACGCGCTCCAGGTCTCGATGCTGGCCCGCTCCCGCGAGGCCGTCGGCGACGACCCGGACGCCTCCGCGCCCGAGGACGTCCAACGCGCGCTGTCGCTGACGATCAACGGCATCGCCGCGGGGCTGCGAAACACCGGCTGATCCCGGCTGACCCCGGGCTGGCCCGGGGTGGCCGTAGCCGGACGGACCGAACCGGCTGGTCGACCACCGACCCACGCGGCGTGTCCGTCAGTTCCGCCGCTGTTCGGTCCGTCCGGCTACGTGGGGGCATTCGTCACGACCGCAACGAGCGGACCGCGACGGCCAGCGAAGCGGCGACCATCAGCGCGGCCACGACCAGCGCCGCGCGCAGGCCGGCGGCAGCGCCGTACTGCACCTCGGCGAGGCCGGCGGCGTCGGCGTCGTTGACCACGTGGACCTCGCGACCGGTGGCCTCGCTGAAGACCCGGTCGGCGTCGGTGCCGAGCCAGGAGTCGTCGATGTTGGCGGCCGAGTGGACGACGCCGTGGCGCACGATACCGGGGACGGTGACGCCGACCGGGCCGGTCGCCTCCGGGAAGTGCCCGAGGAGCTCGACGAACACCTCCGCCACCGCGTCGGGGGTCGAGGGCTGGGGAGTGCGGATGCGCACGCGCTCGGCGGCGAAGTCGCCGCTCGCGAGGTCCACGGGGGCGCCCTTGATGCCGGTGCCGCCGAAGTCGATGCCGAAGGGGAGACTCATCGGGCCCCATCCCAGCGGCTCGCACCGACGCTGGCAAGACTCGATCGGGGGAAGGCGGGCGGTCGGGGAGTTGTCTGGACCCCCTCGGGCGCCCGGGACCAAGGTCCCTGGATGGCCCTTCCTCCGCGGCGCATGGTGGATCCATGTCCTACGGAGTCGTGGGGTCGAAGTCCGGCCACCTCCTCGTCGAGACCCTCACCGGGGCCGGCGGGACACCGAGCGATGCGGCCTTCGACCGCTTCCAGGACGTCTGGGGGGCCACCTGGGTCGCCGGGCGTCTGACCCTGACCGCGCTGCACCTGACCTTCATGCCCAACCGGGTCGGTCGCGGCTCGGCGATGCTGAAGATCGACCTGCGCGACCTCACCGGGGTCGAGCTCGGTGCGGGCGTCGTGCAGCGCACCGTCGGACTGCGCACGCCGGGCCACGTCGGCCGGCTGCGCTGCCTCGGGGCCCCCGCCCTGGCCGAGCAGGTCGCTTCCCTCGCCGAGGCAGCCAGGCACGTCCCGTCGCGCCCTCCTGGTCGTAGCGAGCCGTCATCCCCGTCCAGCCCGAACTGAGGTTTACAGAAACAACCCTCTTGTCAATCTGCTTGACATTCCGTATCCTCCTGTCAAGTAGATGAGGTGACGCCCGTCACCGCAGGAGGTTCCCCATGAGCAGCACCATCCCCAACAGCACGGTCCCCGCCGGGTCGACCGAGGCCTGGAAGGACAAGAAGCGCTACCTGTGGCTGATCGGCCTGGTGGTGCCCTCACTGGCGTTCATCGCCTTCGGCGGCTACGCCCTCACCGGCTGGGGCGCCTGGCTCTGGCTCGGTCCGGTCGTCATCCTCGGCATCGTCCCCGCGATCGATCTGATCGCCGGCCTGGACCGCTCCAACCCGCCCGACGACGCGATCGAGGCGCTGGAGAACGACAAGTACTACCGCTGGATCACCTACCTCTTCCTCCCGATCCAGTACGCCGGCTTCGTCGGCGCCTTCTACCTCATCGGCGGAGGCACCCCGTTCGACATCGAGCCGCTCGGCGTGATCGACAAGATCGGCCTGGCGATCTCGATCGGTGCCATCGGCGGGATCGGCATCAACACCGCCCACGAGCTGGGCCACAAGCGCGAGGCCAACGAGCGCTGGCTGGCCAAGATCGCGCTCGCGCAGGTCTTCTACGGCCACTTCTACATCGAGCACAACCGGGGCCACCACGTCCGGGTCGCCACGCCCGAGGACCCGGCCTCCAGCCGGTTCGGCGAGAACTTCTACGAGTTCTGGCCGCGCACCGTCGTCGGCTCGCTGAAGAGCGCCTGGCACCTGGAGAAGAAGCGCTACGCCCGCAAGAAGACCCACCCCTTCCACCTCGGCAACGACGTGCTCAACGCCTGGACCGGTGAGCGCCAGCGCTACGAGCGCGTGGACCCCTCGCACTCGTGGAACTCCAACAACATCGCGACCAACGTGCTGCTCTACCACCTGCAGCGCCACAGCGACCACCACGCCAACCCCACCCGCCGCTACCAGACGCTGCGCGACTTCGAGGAGAGCCCGGTGCTCCCGACCGGGTACGCCGGCATGATCGTGCTCGCGCTCTTCCCGCCGCTCTGGCGCCGGGTCATGGACAAGCGGGTCATCGCCCACTTCGACGGCGACCTCAGCCGCGCCAACCTGCACCCCCGCAAGCGCGACAGGATCCTGGCCAAGCACCCCGTGCCCGTGCACGAGGAGACCGTCGCCGTCGACGACTCGGCGCACACCTTCGCCGAGGAGGTGCTCGCCGCTCGCTGCCCGGGCTGCGGCTACACCTACGAGGTGTCCGCGGGCAACGAGCTCGAGGGCTTCGCCGCCGGCACGGCCTGGGCCGACATCCCCGACGACTGGTGCTGCCCCGACTGCGGCGTGCGCGAGAAGGTGGACTTCGTCCCGCTCGCCCCGTCCGAGGCCGCGTGAAGGAGGCGAGGGACATGGGACTGCAGATCGTCGTCGACCGCGACAGGTGCGAGGGCCTGGGCATGTGCGAGGCGATGGCCTCGGACTACTTCGAGGTCCGTGAGGACGCGGACGGGGAGGAGTCGGTGCACGTGCTCGACGAGACCCCGCCCGAGTCCGACCGCGCGCACGTGCACGCCGCGACCCAGGCGTGCCCCGTGCTGGCGCTCTCCCTGCAGGGCTGAGGGCTCGCCCGAGCCACCACCTGCCGTGACGAGCACCCCTGAGACCGCCGGACCGGGCCGACCCCCCGGAGGCCCGGTCCGGCGACCCAGGCCCGCTCCCGAGGGACCGCTCACTAGACTCCGGTCCGTGAGCAGCGCCGTCCCCACCACCCGCGAGCGGGTCGTGGACGCCGCCGTCCGCCTCACCGCGCAGATCGGATGGTCGCAGGTCACGATGGCGCGACTGGCCCAGGAGGTCGGGGTCTCCCGCCAGACCGTCTACAACGAGGTCGGCACCAAGCCGGGGCTCGCCGAGGCGATGATCCTGCGCGAGCTCGACCGCTTCCTCGGGGTCGTCAACGATGCCTTCGACGCCCACCCCGACGACCTGGTGGGCGCGATCCGTGCGTCGGCGCAGCACGTCCTCGAGCACGCCACGGGCAACGACCTCCTGCACGCGGTCGTCTCCGCCACCCACGGCGCCGACACCGAGCTCCTCCCGCTGCTCACCACCCACGCCGAGTCGCTGCTGGTCGCGGCCAAGGCCGTGATCGCCGAGCGGATCACGCCGTACGACGTCGTCCTGGACGGCCCGCACCTCGACGCGGCCATCGACATGGTCGTCCGCGTCGTGCTCTCCCACGTCATGCAGCCCTCCGGCGACCCTGCCGAGACCGCGGAGGCGATCGCCTGGATCGCGGCGCGGGTCCTGGGGTAGGTCGTCGTAAGGTTCATCGGCCGGCCGATGAACCTTGCCGTCGGACGGAACCTGTCAACCTGCGTGGAGTCGGTCGCGGTTGGTTTCTTGGTTGATGGCCACTTGGGCCATGGGGGTCGGTACCCGGGGCGGGCTGGCGAACCGTTCGGGGTGGGCGGTGTAGAGGGCGTCCATGGCGGCTTGGCGCCGATGGTGGACACCGGTCCAGGTG
>LUMU01000284.1_pt1 | contig 16159 bp, 21 predicted proteins | sample 729751 | NCBI WGS metagenome assembly LUMU01 (sample SAMN03860300, study PRJNA289734) | marine metagenome | biome: seawater column; feature: ocean; material: water; isolation source: Red Sea water column Station 192 - depth 100m | place: Saudi Arabia: Red Sea | collected 2011-10-15 | depth 100 m
GTCTTTATGGGCATTAAGAAGAGTTCTTGTTGCTCTAGAAGGTGGAGCGGCTACAGAGCTTTTGATTGATAAATTAAAAGAGACTAAGAGCAATGACGCTTTCTTAAAAGACGTAGCAAAAGCTAAATAATCTTATAAAGTAGATTAGATATTATTGTAAAGTAGAGTTATGAAACAAGGCATACACCCAGATTATAGAGAAGTTGTTTTTCAAGATGAAGACGCAGGTTTTGCGTTCTTAACTCGTTCAACTATAAAAACAAACGAAACTATTCAATGGGAAGATGGAAATGAATATCCATTAGTTAAACTAGAAATCTCTAGTGCAAGCCATCCTTTCTTCACAGGTAAGCAAAAACTTGTTGACTCTACTGGAAGAGTTGAAAGATTTAAACAACGTTACGGATCTACAAGCACACGACAAGCACCTAAAGCTGAAGTATCTTCTCAAGAAGAAGAATAACTTAGCTTTTCTTAATTTATTATGTCTGATATTGATATTTCTTATGGTGGCCAAGCTGTAATTGGCGGTGTTCTTATACAAAGTCCAAAAGGGTGGTCTCTTGGTATAAGAGATAAGGATGACAATCTACATAGATATTATGAACCAAGGATTCCTCTCGTAAGAAGAAATAAGTTTTGGGCAGCTCCATTTATCAGAGGTTTTGGCGCACTAATTGATTCAATGTATGTTGGGTTTAAGGCAATTACATTATCTGAGAAGATATATTCCAAATTTGAAGATGAAGAGGAAAGTTTATTATCAAAGGTTGTTACTTACTCAGTGCTAATTGCAGTTCTTTTACTTTTCATTGCAGGTCCACGTCTTCTTGTTGAAATGATAAATTATGCACAAATTGGCACAGGAATAATAGAGGGATTATTTAGAGGAGTGATAGTAATAATTTATATTTATTTAATCGGTAGAACAAAAGATGCTCAAGAACTATTTGAATACCATGGAGCAGAGCATATGACGATAGCTTCCTATGAAGACAAGCAGTCACTGGAGTTTGACAATGTCACTAATTATCCTAAAGAACATGTTAGATGTGGTACATCGTTCTTATTTTTGATTGTTTTTATCAGTCTTCTTACTTTGCCATTTATCCCAAATTTAAACATTGTTATGACAACAATTACGAGACTTTTACATGTGGTGGTAGTTTCTATGATTTCTTATGAAGTACTTAAATTTAATTTTAAAAACTCAGACTCAATTATTGCCAAGATATTTGCTACTCCTGGAATATGGACACAAAAAATAACAACAAAAAATCCATCAAAAGAACAAATTGAAGTAGCAATTTTATCAATGGCTAACTGTATCGCACATTCAGAAAACACAGATAGATTTAATGAAATTCTTGCAAACACAAGTGAGGTCGAAATTGGATAAGTCACTACATGAAAAACTAATTACAATCGAAGCTTCTTTACCTGAAATTGAAAAACAGTTGTCAGAAATCGATATTTCTAGAGATCAAAAAGCCTATGCAGAAATGGCAACAAAGCATAGCGATGTTTCTACAATCGTTGAACTTTTTGTTGAGTGGAAAGACATCAATCTTGAAATTGCTGATGCTGAAGAACTCTTGCAATCTGAGTCTGATGAGGAAATGAAAACTGAGTTTGAGGGAATAATTTCAGAAAACAAATCAAAGCTCGATCCATTAATTCAAAAAATAAAGATTTCACTTCTACCAAAAGACCCATCTGATGACAAAGATGTATTAGTAGAAATAAGACCTGGAGCGGGTGGAGAAGAGGCAGCGATCTGGGTAGGTGACTTATATAAAATGTATACGAGATTCGCAGAAAGAAGTTCTTGGAAGGTAGAGCCTATAGAAATTACTGACTCTGATATGGGTGGTTACAGCAAGATTATTTTTGCCATCAAATCTAAAGGCGTCTATTCAAAATTAAAATTTGAGGCTGGTGCACATCGAGTGCAGAGAGTACCTAAAACAGAATCACAAGGCAGAGTTCACACTTCTATAGCAACCGTGGCAGTTTTACCAGAGGCCGAAGACGTAGATATCAATATTGACCAAAACGATTTAAAGGTTGACGTATATAGATCTAGTGGACCAGGGGGACAGAGTGTTAACACTACTGACTCAGCAGTAAGAATCACTCATATTCCTACAGGATTAGTTGTTTCCTGCCAGGATGAAAAATCTCAACTTCAAAACAAAGAAAAAGCTATGAGAATTTTAAGAGCACGTCTTTTAAAGGCTGAGCAAGAAAAAGCTGCGGCTGAAAGAGCTAAAGACAGAAAAGAACAGGTAGGTTCTGGAGAGAGATCAGACAAGATAAGAACTTACAATTATAAGGACAATAGAGTTTCAGATCATAGAATTAATTTAACCCTTAAAAAATTAGATCAAGTTCTTGATGGAGATTTAGATGAATTTGTCGATGCATTAGTTTCTGACAATGAGGCATCAAGACTTGCAAACCTTGATGAATAATGGGAATTCAAAGTATTCCTGAACACGAATTAGCAAGATTGCGTGAAAAAGCTAAAGAAATCACAGGCTCTCAGTTTGATTACCAGTCATCATATACAGAGTTGCTTTCAAGAAGACTAAATGGTGAACCCTTACAATACATTGAAGAGTACGTTCCTTTTTACTCTATTCAAATTAATGTTGATCAACGGTGTTTGATACCTAGGCCTGAAACTGAATACATGATTGAAATTATCAAAAACAACATTGATATGCCAAAAAAAATCTTAGATGTTGGCACTGGAACCGGTTGTATAGCACTAATGATGAAAAAACTATTTCCTGATTCTGAGGTGCATGCAGTAGATATATCTAACGATGCTTTATCTTTGGCAAAAGAAAATGCTGAAATAAATAATCTAGAAGTTAATTTCTATCAATCTGATCTTTTAAGCAATGTAGAAACATTAGATTTTGATCTAATTGTTGCTAATCTTCCTTACATTCCTACAAGTACCCTCTCAACACTCAATAAAGAGGTTATTGATCATGAACCACTCATTGCCCTCGATGGAGGAGAAGATGGTCGTCTTTATATTGATAAATTGCTGAATGATTTGAAAAATATTGATTCTAAAGAATTAGTTTTAGTACTTGAAGTTGATACTTCACATGCAGAATCTTTACTCAGTTCATTTACTGATTGGGAAGATGTAAAATTAGAGAAAGACTTAGTTGAAAGAGACAGATACATTGTCGCAAGAAAATAATCTCGAATTAGCAATTAATGCCATCAGGAGTGGGGAAGTTGTCGGCATTCCTACTGAAACAGTTTATGGAATAGGAGTTGATCCATATTCACAAACTGCAGTAGATAAAATATTCTCATTAAAAGAAAGAAGTGAAAAAAAACCTTTATCCATTCTTATAAGTTCATTTCACGAAATACAAAAATTAAATGTTACAACTTTAATCCCAGATGTTGTCGAACTGTATTGGCCTGGACCATTGACTATTATCGTTGAAACCTCAAATGATTTTGCAAACGGGGTAGGAACCAAAGAACCAAGCTCAATTGGAGTAAGAGTGCCTGAAAATGAACTGGCAATTAATTTACTTAAACAAACGGGACCCCTCGCAGTAACAAGTGCAAATATTTCTGGGGAAGAAGACTTTACAAGCGATGAACAAGCAAGAGAGGCATTCGGTGAGAAGATATCCCATTATTTAAGTGGAGAATCACTTCATGGAAATGGCTCTACTGTTGTTGATCTTAGAGTTGATGGTGGAGAAGTATTAAGACAAGGCCCACTTAAATGGCCACCAAGTTACTGTTAGAATATATATATGACACAAAAAGGAGCATCTCAAGAATCCCTATCCTCTGTAGATACAGAGATAGCTGGACTAATTGACTCTGATCTTGGACGTCAAAATTCACACATACATTTAATAGCTTCTGAAAACTTTGCATCAAAAGCTGTTTTGGAGGCTTCCGGTTCAATCCTGACTAATAAATATTCTGAGGGTTTTCCTGGTAGAAGATACTACGAGGGTTGTGAAGTAGTTGATGAGATAGAACAATTAGCTATTGATAGAGCATGTGAATTATTCGAAGCAGATCACGCTAATGTACAACCTCATTCTGGATCATCCGCAAACATGGCAGTTTATCTATCTCTCTTAGAACCAGGAGATACTGTTTTAGGAATGTCATTAGATCAGGGTGGCCACTTAACACATGGGTCGCCAGTAAATTTTTCCGGTAGAGTCTACAACTTTGTTGGGTATGGATTAGATCAAGATACTGAACTAATCAATATGGAAGAAGTTCACAGAATGGCTGTTGAGAATAAGCCAAAATTGATAATTGCAGGTTATTCATCATATTCTCAATCTTTAAATTTTGAAAAGTTTAGAGAGATTGCTGATGAAGTAGGAGCTTATCTGTTGGTTGATGCCGCTCACTTTATTGGTCTCGTAGCAGGAAAAGTTGTAGAAAATCCAACAAAATATGCAGATGTTGTTACTGCTACAACTCATAAAGCATTGAGAGGACCACGAGGAGGTCTTATTTTATGTAAAGAGGATTTTGCAAAAACGATTGATAAAAATATTTTCCCTGGAGCACAAGGTGGTGCAATAAATAACCAAATTGCTGCAAAAGCAGTGTGTTTTAAAGAGGCTATGACTCAAGAATACAAAGATTATGCACAACAGATTTTAAATAACGCTGTAGCACTAGCTGACTCATTTACAAGTGAAGGATTACGAGTTGTGAGTGGAGGTACTGAAAATCATATTGTTTTGGTCGACACTCGAAGTGTAGATGACGAATTAACAGGAAAAGACGCAGGTATTTTATTAAATGATAAGGGTATTACGTTAAACAGAAATGCAATTCCTTTTGACCCACGTTCACCATTCATTACCTCAGGTATACGAATGGGGACTCCTGCTGTAACAACCTGTGGTATGAAGGAAAAAGAAATGAAAGAAGTTGGACATTTGATTTCTGAAATTCTTAAGTCAAGAAATGACGACTCAAAGTTACAAGAACTTGAAACCAAAGTTAGAGATATTGCAAAAGAATTTCAACCGTATGGCTAGATCAAAACTCAGTCTTCAAGAATTCGGACCTGTATCATCTTTTTCTACTTCGATATTAAGTGGTTTAATGATTGGTTTAGGTATTCAATACTTTTTTGGATATGAACCATTTCCAGTTGTGATATTCGTTTTTGTTGGCATTTATGACGGATATAGAAGAATGTGGAAAATATCTGAAAAGATGGAAGGTGAAGATATTGAACGTTGAGATTGAAATAGCAAAAAGAATGCTTTTTAGATCTTCACCTATATATGTCTTGACTCCTGTAGCATTTCTTCTTAAATCACAAGAAGCATTCTTCACCTCTTTATATTCATCTGCAATAGTTGCTACTGGCTTTTTTCTTGGAGCAGTAATCATGTCTTATGCAGCAAAAATCTCTTTAAACTTCTATTATTTTGCTGCCTTATTTGGATATGTTTTTAGATTAATTTTTATATTTGGATTTCTCTTATTACTAAAAAGCGTATATTCTATTGATGATTTGGCAATGTCTCTGACAGTGCCAATTGTCTTTTTAACAATGTTATTTATAGAAATGACTATGGTTATTAAGAGAAAAGACACGGATTTAGATTGGGCAAATGATAACAGCAGCTGAAACTTGTGATTTTATAAATGAAGTTGTTTGCAAACCTGCAAATGTAAAAGAGCTATTCGAATTTACTAACTTTGCAGGAACTCAAATCTCTAGGACAGAAGTCCTCATTCTTTTAGCAGCAATTATTCCTGTTGTAGTCGTATTTTTTGGTTTAAGAAAGAAATCTGTAGTTCCAGGAAAATTACAATCTGCTGTTGAATCTATCTTTTCATTCGTAAAAGATGAGATTGCCTTAGGTGTAATTGGTAGAGGTGGTGAAAAGTTTACTCCTTATTTGGTGTCAATTTTCCTATTTATTCTTGTTGGTAACCTCTTCGAAGTAGCCCCATTAATAAACTTTCCAGTCACATCGCGCATGGCCCTTCCGCTGTTCTTGAGTTTGATAACATATTTTATTTTTGTATTTGTTGGAATAAGAGAAGAGGGTTTTGGATACATATCCCATTTAGTCTGGCCTCCAGGTGTTCCTGTTGCTTTAAAGCCACTAGTTGGAGTCATTGAGCTTGTATCAGTTTTACTTGTAAGACCATTTAGTTTAGCTGTACGACTTTTTGCAAACTTAGTTGCAGGTCACGTAATGTTAAGTTTACTTTTAGCATCTGCATATTTTTTCATCGTACAACCAGGTGGTGCTGATTACATACTATCCAAGGCACCTGTTGGACTAGCATGGTTCACACTAGGTTTAGGAATTTATGGTTTCGAATTAATTGTTTCGATTTTGCAGGCATACATTTTTACATTGTTGTCTGCAGTGTATATACAAACGTCTCTGCACCCAGAGCATTAAGTAATAAGGAGGAAAATGGAAGCTGCATACGCGTTAATAGGATACGGACTTGCCGCAATTGGACCTGGTATTGGTATTGGGTTAATTGCTGGTAATGCTGTACAAGCTATGGCAAGACAACCAGAAGCTGCTGGTATGGTAAGAACAACAATGTTCTTAGGAATCGCCTTTACTGAGGCACTAGCGCTTATTGGATTCGTTCTATTCTTCTTGGTATAGGAGTAAAAGAGTGAACATGAATTTAGAAATTTTATTAGCAGAAGCTGAAGAATCAGGATCAGGAATAGATCTTCTTCTTCCTGCGACATCAGAGTTAGTTGCTGGTGTGGCAGCTTTTGCAATTGTATTTTTCTTTATTTGGAAATGGGCACTTCCTGCATTAAATGAAACTCTTGAAAATAGAGCTTCTGCGATAGAAGGTCAAATAAAAGAGGCTGAAGAGACTAAAGCTGAAGCAGAGAAATCAAAGTCAGAATATGACGAGCTGGTTTCAAATGCTGATGCAGAGGTTCAGAAAATCATAGATGAAGGTAAAGCTGCTGCTGAAAAAATAAAAGAAGACATGATTGCTGAAGCAAAAAAAGAAGCAGATTCAATTGTTGAAAAAGCAAAATCTGATTCAGAAGCTGAAAAAGAAAGAGTATCAACAGAGCTTAAGAGCGAAGTTGCAGATCTTTCATTAGAAATATCTCAAAAAGTTGCATCTTCAATGACTAAAAAAGATCAACAAAAATTGATTGATAAATTTATCAAGGATATGGGGTAATTAGCAAGATGTCAGTAGAGTCTTTCTCAAAAGGTTTAGTTGAAATAATCTCATCATCTGATGAATCAGAAAGAGTTGAAAACGAAATCCTCCAAGTTTTCAAATCATTGTCTGATAGTTCTGAAGCACTAGATGTATTTAGAAATTTCGGTATACCTGTTGAAAAAAAGATTGAAGCTGTACAAAAGCTATTAAGCACAAGAGTTCTACCATTAACTGTAGACCTTGTAACCCTGACAATATCTCAAGGATATGCAGATAATTTGATTGATATTGAATCAAATGTTGCAAATTTTATAGCCAACAAAAGAGGCGCATCTGTAGCAAAAGTAGTTACAGCGATTGAGCTTGATACAAAGACTCAAAAAGCGCTCCAAAAAGCCATAAAAGCAAAATTAGGAACTGATGTTGAGCTCAGTGTCGAAGTAGATCCAGATGTTATTGGCGGAATAAGTGTAAGTGTAGGAGAGAGAACTTTTGATAGTCTTCTCTCATCAAAGTTTTCAGAAATTAAAACTGTATTAGAAGGTAGGTAGAATGAGCGATCTTAATATTGATGCTAAAGCGATATCAGATTCATTAAAGTCTACTCTTGGAGACTGGAAAGATTCTGTAAAAGATGACGTAGTTGGTTATGTATCAGCTATTGCAGACGGTGTTGCAAGAGTAAAAGGTTTAGAAAATGTTATGGCATCTGAGCTACTCGAGTTCCCTGGAGGATTAGTCGGAGTTGCTCTTAACTTAGAAGAAGATTCAATTGGTGTTGTTTTGATGGGTGACTCCAACCACATTGAAGAAGGAAACCCTGTTAAGCAAACTGGTGAAGTACTTTCTATTGGAGTTGGAGATGGATTTTTAGGAAGAGTTATCGATCCACTAGGAAACCCAATTGATGGCAAAGGTCCCATAGAGTTTACCGAAAGAAGACGTCTAGAGCTTCAAGCACCTTCTGTTGTTGAAAGACAACCTGTTGGAGAACCACTTCAAACTGGTATTAAAGCTATTGACTCCATGATTCCAATTGGAAGAGGCCAAAGAGAGCTTATTATTGGTTTACGTTGCTATTGGTCAGAAATCATCAACAGTAGCTGAAGTTGTAGAGAGATTTGAACAAGAGGGAGTGCTTGATAAAGTTGTTATCGTTAACGCACCAGCTTCAGCAGCTGCAGCATTGCAGATGTATGCTCCTTATGCTGGTTCAGCTATTGGTCAGCACTGGATGTACAATGGCGAACACGGTCTAATTGTTTTCGACGACTTATCCAAACAAGCTATTGCATATCGTCAGATTTCATTACTTCTAAGACGACCTCCTGGAAGAGAGGCATATCCTGGTGACGTTTTCTATCTTCACTCAAGGTTATTAGAACGTTGTGCAAAAGTAAGTGAAGAGCTTGGCGGAGGATCACTAACTGGTCTCCCAATTATTGAGACAAAAGCTGGTGACGTTTCAGCATTCATTCCAACTAACGTGATTTCCATTACAGATGGACAGATTTATTTGGAATCAGAACTCTTTTATTCTGGTGTAAGACCTGCTGTAAACCCTGGTACATCAGTATCAAGAGTTGGTGGTGCAGCACAGACTAAGGCTATGAAAAAAGTCTCTGGTCCTTTAAGAATTAACCTTGCACAGTTCAGGGAGTTAGAGGCATTTGCTGAGTTCGGATCTGACTTAGATGCAGCATCTCAAGCACAGCTTGATAGAGGTAGAAGAGTTGTTGAGTTGTTAAAACAACCACAGTATCAACCAGTACCTATGGAAGAGCAAGTGGTTTCACTATACGCAGTGACAGAGGGATTCCTTGATGTAGTGGATCCAGCTGATATCCCACAAGCTGAACAAGATTTGATTGATTTTGTCAAAACAAGACACTCTGATGTTATTAATTCAATAAAAACAACTGGTGAATTGCCTGGAGAAGAATTAAAAGCTGCTGTTGAGGCTTTTGTAAGTACATTGGAGAAAAAAGAAGAGTAAATTATGGCAAGTGCTGAATTACGAATCATAAATAGAAGAATTAAGAGTGTTAAATCCACTAAGAAGATAACACGTGCAATGGAACTTATTGCTTCTTCAAGAATTGTAAAAGCACAGCAGAGACTTACCTCTTCCAACAATTACACAAACTTACTCGCTCAGATTGTTGAAGAACTTACAGGGAGTGGTGAGATGCCAACTTCTCCTGCGATTGAAGGAACAAAAAAGATAACACTTGTTGTTATTACTTCAGATCGTGGACTTGCGGGTGCGTATAACACCAACATTTTAAAACTTGCTGAGATAAGAAAAGGTGAGTATGAAAATCTAGGTAACCAAGTAGAGATTGTCACTGTTGGAAAAAAAGCAAATGGATATTTCAAGTACAGAAATGTTGAACCTAAACAGAACTATGAAGGCATAACTGATGAACCTAATTTCGAAAATGCTTTACAAATAATGACTCCGTTAGTTGAAGAGTTCTATGAGGGAAAAACAAACCAAATTGAACTTGTTTATACAGAATATCAGTCTGCAATGACCCAAACTGCACTTTATAAAACTGTCCTCCCATTTGAGGTAGAGCAGATTGCAAAAGAGATTGAGTCAGTTGGAGGCTATACTTTCGAACCTTCTGCTAGCCAAGTTTTAAGTAATATCATTCCAAAGTACACAAATGCAACAATATTTTCTGCATTACTTAATGCTTCTACTTCAGAGCATGCAGCAAGAATGAGAGCTATGAAAGCAGCAACTGAGAATGCAGAGGAATTAATTAAGATTTTATCACGTCAAAGTAATCAAGCTAGACAGGCTGAAATTACTACTGAGATTTCAGAAATTGTAGGTGGAGCGGAAGCTCTAGCAGGATAAGGAGAAAAATAAATGAGCGATAGTTTAGGCAGAGTTGTAAAAATTGCAGGTCCAGTCGTTGACGTTGCATTTGCACAGGATTCTTTGCCAGAAATTACAAATGCACTTGAAGTAGATGTAGAAATTGATGGTTCCAAAAGCACAATCGTTTTAGAGGTTGCACAGCACCTTGGAGAAGGAAGAGTTCGTGCAATTTCTATGCAAGGTACAGATGGTTTACGAAGGGGTGCAGAAGTCTCTGATACAGGCGCTCCTATCTCAGTCCCTGTTGGACAAGAAACTTTAGGTCACATATTCAATGTTTGGGGTGAAACATTAGATGTGGAGACAAGCTCAATTGGTGTAAAACAAAAATGGCCAATTCACAGACAACCACCTCCATATGAAGAAGTAACTGCTCAAAATGAAATGTTTGAGACAGGAATTAAAGTTATTGATCTTTTAATGCCATATGTGCAAGGTGGAAAGATTGGACTATTCGGTGGTGCTGGTGTTGGTAAGACAGTTCTTATTCAAGAAATGATTAACAGAGTAGCAACACAACACGGTGGTGTATCAGTTTTCGCTGGTGTTGGAGAAAGAACACGTGAAGGTAATGACTTGTTTAGAGAAATGCAAGAATCTGGAGTTATTGATAAAACTGCACTTGTATTCGGTCAAATGGATGAACCACCTGGAGTTAGATTAAGAGTTGCATTGTCAGCACTTACTATGGCTGAATATTTCAGAGATGAAGAAAAGCAAGACGTTCTATTGTTTATTGATAACATTTTCAGATTCTCTCAGGCAGGTTCTGAGGTTTCTACATTATTAGGACGTATGCCATCTGCTGTGGGTTATCAACCAACACTTGCAGACGAGATGGGTTTCTTGCAAGAGAGAATCACCTCTCTTAAAGGTAGATCTATTACATCTCTACAAGCAGTGTATGTGCCTGCAGACGACATTACTGACCCTGCACCACACACAGCTTTTGCTCACTTAGATGCAAGAACAGTATTGTCTAGAACTATTGCTGACCTTGGTATTTATCCAGCTGTTGATCCTCTTGACTCTTCATCAAGAATCTTGGATCCAGGAGTTGTTGGCGACGACCATTACAACACAGCTAGAGAGGTTCAGAGAGTACTTCAGAGATACAATGACTTGCAAGATATTATTGCAATTCTTGGTATTGATGAATTATCAGAAGAAGATAAGCAAATAGTTGGTCGTGCGAGAAGAATTCAGAGATTCTTATCACAACCTATGTTTGTTGCTGAACAGTTCACAGGTATCGAAGGTAAATTCGTATCCATTAAAGACACAGTTGAAGCGTTTAAGACAATTTTAAGTGGAGAGCTAGACTCAGTCCCTGAGCAGGCTTTTTATATGACTGGTGGACTTGATGAAGTCATGTCCAAAGCTAAAGAACTAGAAGAAAGCGTTTAATGTTTGTCGAGGTTGTCTCACCAGAGGAGAATTGTTTCTCAGGAGATGCAACTATGGTTATTTCAAGAACTCCAAATGGTGAAATAGGAATTCTTGAAGGTCATGAACAAACAGTTGCAACTTTAGTACCAGGTGGATTAACCATTGAACATGACAACACAAGAACAAGTTTTGCAATCTCCGGTGGAATACTACAAATAACTGGCGAAAAAGTAATCGTTCTTGGCGAACTTGTTGAAAAGATTGATGGAGATCACGAAAAAGCTGTTGAAGTTGGTCAAGAGTTAGCTAAAAAAGCCTTTCCAGAGGAATAATGTCATCTCTTCTAGCATTTCACGCTCATCCAGATGATGAGAGCGTTTCGACTGGAGTCACTCTAGCAAAATATGCAGACGAGGGGCATAGAGTAGTAGTAGCTACAGCTACTGACGGTTCTGCTGGTGAAATTCATAACTACGATAATCCAGAAGAGCTTTTTCCTAAACTCGCTGAAATGAGAAGAAAAGAGTTAGAGGCAAGCCTTGAAGCACTGGGTGTAAAAGAGTATGAATGGATGGGGTTTAAAGATTCTGGAATGATGGGTACTAGTGAAAATGATGATCCTAATTGTTTCTGGAGACAAAACTATTTCGATCCTGTTGGAAAACTCGTTGACATAATTAGAAAATATAAACCTGATGCTTTAATCACATACGATCCTTTTGGAGGATATGGTCATCCAGATCATATTCAGACACATAGAATTGGAACCGCAGCCTTCTTTGCAGCCAGTGATTTAGACAAATTCCCTCTAAAAGAGGGTCAAGAAGTATGGATTCCAGAGCGTCTTTATTTCAGTGCCTGGTCTAAAAAAAGAATGCAATCTAGAAGACAACAGATGTTTGATGCTGGAATTATTTCAGAAGAAGAATTTAACAGATTTAACCCAATTGGCAGTGAACATGATGATATAGATGTTGAAGTTGATGGTACAAAATACGTTGATCATAAAATTAACTCTATGAAAGCTCACAGAAGTCAGTTTAAAGATGACTGGTGGGGTTTTAATATTCCAGATGAATTTAAAGAGGACTTTTTAGGATATGAAAATTATATTTTAGCTTTTAATAGAGGAGATTGGTCTTCTCCGTCTGAACTAATCTAGCTCATGTCTGTTAAAGTTTTACTCGTAGAGGATGAAAAAAGTATCGCAGACGGAATTATTTATAACCTCAAAAATGAAGGTTTAAAAGTCACTCATGTTGATGATGGAAAAATTGCCCTTGATATTTTTAATGAGGAACATTTTGATCTACTTATTTTAGATATTATGCTTCCGGAAGTTTCTGGTCTTGAAATTTGCAAAGCAATAAGAAAATCTTCAAACGTACCAATAATTATATTGACTGCCAAAGATGACGAAAACGATAAAATCAGTGGCTTAGAGATGGGTGCAGATGACTATATAACTAAACCATTTTCAGTTAAAGAGCTAATAAGTAGAGTAAAAGCTGTTTTGAGAAGGACAAAAAACTCAGAATTATTACACGGCGTAGATGAAGACTTAAATTTTGCCAAAGAAATAACTATAGGAAATATTGCCATGAATCCTTTAAGGTATGAAGCAAAAATAGATAATGAAATAATTGAATTGAGACCTAGGGAATTTGAATTACTTTATTATCTTTGTGAAAATGCAGGAAATATAGTTTCTAGAGACAAACTCTTTAGTAAAGTTTGGGGATACAGTTTTGCTGGAAATTCTAAAACTCTTGATGTACACATCCAAAGAATACGTGAAAGAATAGAAGTAAATCCAAAGTCGCCAAAAAGATTGGTAACCATAAGAGGTGTAGGATATAAATTAAATGACTGAAAACAATAAAGATGAATTTATAGAAATTACAAGAATTAAAGAAGAGTTTATAGCAAACGCCTCTCATGAGTTAAAAACTCCAATTGCATCAGTAAGGTTAGCTGCCGAATCGGCACTTACATCTCTTGAGCGTGATGACGGAATGACTAAAACTTTTTTAGAGCAAATTTTAAGAGATTCTGACAGGATGAATGAACTTATTTCAGATTTATTAGATTTATCAGCTATGGAGTCCTCAGATGTATTTATGGAAACATTTGATTTGCATGATGTAGTAGCAAATGAAATTTCTTACTTATCTAAACAAAATAAAAAACGAATTGGTTATAAAAAGAAGAAAGTTGAAATAAATGCAAATTTTGATGATATTTCACTGGCCGTGAAAAATCTGATAAAGAACGCTTTAAAATACTCTCCGCCAGAAGAGAATATTTTGATTCAAGTTGAAGAAAATGATAAATCAGTGACATGTTCATTCCAAGACTTTGGTTCTGGAATTTCTAAATCAGATCAAGAAAAAATCTTTGAGAGATTTTATAGAGTTGATAAAGGAAGAACAAGAAAAGTAGGTGGAACAGGACTGGGTCTCGCAATCGTTAAACATGCACTCGATCGAAACAATGCTGTTATTGAGATTGTTAGTGAATTGGACTACGGTTCGACTTTTACGATTGTTTTTGAAAAGTAAACTTAAAGTAAACAACAGGCAAATTAAAACATTATTTAATTAAAAATCTTATATACTTCAAACGGAATATGAATTTAAAATCTTTTAAAAATTTAAGCTTCGCAATATTTTTCCTATATTTCTTCCTTGTATCAATCAAACTTCTTGAAAAAGGCATTAAAACTTTAGGTGCAGAATACACAGATGCACTTTTTGAGTCAGTATCGAATCCTTTTGCTGGTTTACTGGTTGGAATTTTATGTACAGTTTTAGTGCAATCATCCTCCGTTACTACTGCAACTATTGTTGGTTTAGTTGGAAGTGGAGTCCTCAGCTTGGAATATGCAATACCAATGGTTATGGGAGCAAATATTGGAACAACAGTAACTAATACCTTAGTTTCTTTTGGACACGTAAGAAGAGAACAGGAATTTAAAAGAGCTTTTGCAGCCTCAACGATGCATGACTTCTTTAATTTATTAGTGGTGATAATACTCTTTCCTCTTGATTTATATACAGGACTTATAACAAGGATGGCTGAAAATGGAACAGACTTTATTCTCGCTACAGGATTCACAGCAACTAAACCTAATAGCCCAATCAAGGCAGGAATTAAGTGGGGTTCAAATAATATACTAGACGGACTATCTTCTATTCCATTTATAGGTAATCTAAGTGAGAATTCTTATAGGGTCTATGCAGTTCTTTTAATTATTATTGCAATAACATTTATTTTCTTGAGCCTAAGAAATGTCGTATCCAATATGAAATCTCTCATGCTTAATCAGATTGAATTTGGGTTAGATAAAGCTCTTGCAAGGGGTGGGGGAATTTTTGCAATATTAATCGGAATCTTAATTACTTTCTCAGTACAAAGTTCAAGTATCACCACATCAATCCTTGTACCGATAGTCGGTTCAGGAATTTTATCTATTGAAAATGCTTTCCCTATAACATTAGGAGCGAATATTGGTACTACTATTACTGCTGTTTTAGCAAGCTTTGCTGTTGATAATATAGCAGGCTTAACAATTGCACTTCACCACGTATTTTTTAACTTATTAGGAGTTCTTTTGATATATCCAATTAAAGCAATTAGGGGGATACCAATTCTGCTTGCAACAAAACTAAGTCAAATTACTGCTAAGAGGATATATGTTGCTATTGTTTACGTTTTCGTAACTTTTTTATTAATTCCACTTTTAGGAGTAGTAATATTTAACTAAGGAGAAAAAATGAGTGATTATTCGTTAGATTCAATAGATGCAAAATTAGGAGAAATGTTGACAAACAGTAGCCATATGTTTGATCTATCTATGAATTGTTTATTGGGAGATACAAATTTAGATACAGTCAAAGAAAACTTATATTCTACTGACAAAGCAATCAATGAACTCCATAGGGATGTAAGAAGAGAACTAATTGTTCACTCTGCTGTTAATTCTAGAAATTTGGATGTCCCACTTTTGTTAGCTTATATGACTATGTCAAAGGATATTGAGCGAATAGGGGATTATTGTAAAAATATATTTGAGATTGCTGAAACTGGTAACTCATTCACTAAAGAAGGCCTTCAAACATGCCTTAGTTTGGATGAAGAAGATAAGGTACAGGAGTTAATTGCTTCAGGTGCAGAGGTTGGAAAAGAGATTGATGAAAAAATTACAAGTTTGCTAGAAAATAAACTCGATGTTAAATATCCTGTTGCAACGACACTATTTTATAGATATTTAAAAAGAATAATTTTACATATAGTGAATGCATCAACAGCAATAATTATGCCTACAGATCAGATAGATTATATAGACGAATAAATTAGTTTACGTCCCAGGTTCCAAGTGATCGAATCAATTGTTCAATTTTTCCATCACCCTTTGCTTCTTTTGCTGATTCGATTTGTCCTGTAATATCTTCGTTATAAGTTTCTCTCTCAACTTGTCTAAAGACACCAACTGGAGTTGGCCCATAAGGCCCATGAGATAGTCTAGATAATGAAAATGCGACTGAAGGATTCTTTTTAGTTGTGTCATGTACATAAATCTGAGAATCATCAATATCAGCTCTTTTAACTATTTTGGCTTCACCATCTTCTATAGTTACTGCAAGTTCATCTTCTGCTCCAAAGATAACC
>LUMU01000387.1_pt1 | contig 15826 bp, 21 predicted proteins | sample 729751 | NCBI WGS metagenome assembly LUMU01 (sample SAMN03860300, study PRJNA289734) | marine metagenome | biome: seawater column; feature: ocean; material: water; isolation source: Red Sea water column Station 192 - depth 100m | place: Saudi Arabia: Red Sea | collected 2011-10-15 | depth 100 m
TATTTCTGGTTCATGGTTATGAAACCTGGCAATAAGTTTTCGTTTCAATTCCTGGCGGGAATGTTCCCGAATTCCAAGAAGTTCAAGAGCTTTGGTGCGTAATAGATGGTATTGAGATTCCTTTTCCAGTGCACGAAGAACATTTACTTCAAGTATGTTAATTACGTTTTTTTCTATTACCAATATTATTTTTGTTCCAACCAGCATTTGGTGAAATTATGGTACAAAATGATCAGACATACATTGGAGATGATGGCATGTTACATATAGTTGGAGAAATTCAGAATAACTCAAAAGCACCATTAAACAAAATAAAAATTCTGGCAGTGCTAAGTGATGAAAATGGAAATGAAATAGACAGATTTGATGGAAAAATGATGTCAAATGTTTTAATGCCAGGTATGAAAGGTGGATTTGATATCATAACAAATCAAAATAATTTAAATGATAAATTTTCTTACGAACTTGATTTTGAATACAAGCTTGCAGCTCCTAAAAGCCAAGTAATTGATATTGTTTCATCAGAGTTAACTAGAGATCAATTGAACAATGTTGTGATCACAGGAACATTGGAAAATAATGGAGAGATTACTGCAAACATGATCAATGTCATTGCAACATTATATGATAGAGATGGAAAAGTACTGACAATTTCTAAAACACAAGTTCAACCAGATTTCTTAAGAGCCGGAGAGGAAGGGCATTTCGTGGTACCAATTTATGAAAAAGAACAATCTGCTAGTGCAGTAGATTATACTATAATAGCAGAATCAGACGAGTTTGCAGCTGTTCCAGAATTTCCATTAGGTACAGGAGCATTACTAATTATTTCAGTTTCATCTTATGTACTTTTTACAAGAAGTCCTGAAAAAGTGACAAATGCCCTAACAAGATGTTCAAAAATTCTATCTAAACAATAATTCTTATACACATAATCCACTACATTGATCAGGCAGACTCGTATAATCAATTTGCATCAGAATATGGAGAGTTTTCAAAATCAAAGAGAGAAATAGCGTTTGGCGTTATAGTAGGTACTGTTTATTCTACATTTTTGCAGACATATTCAAATCAACAATTAGAAGTGAAATTAGACGATATACAAGAATTCCATGAATTAATCAGAGATAATTTGGATAAAATTTCAAAGGCATTGGATGAAAACAAGGCATAGGTAAGAATAAATCCAAACCTAGAGGAGATAGAACATGTCAGAAGTTGTAGGATACAGAGTTCAACAAATCGTGGATAATGGACAAGTAGTTCAGATGACACTTGCTGAAGACGTACAAACAGAACCAGTTTCACAAAAGCAGCTTATCATGGAAAACGTTTCAAAGAAATTAGATCAAGAAACAAAAGAACAAGTGATGCCTTTACTTGAAGCAATGCTTCAAGCACAACCAACAATCAAAGTCAAAAGTTATGCTCAAACAAATGTTTCAATTACAATGCCAAAAAACAGATATGAACGATTGGGAAGACCTCAAGTTGGCGAAATATTACAAGTAGATATCAAAAAGATCTAAAGATTTTCTTCTATTTGTTCAAGTTCAGACATAGGTAATGAACAACTGAAATTTTTACAAATCGTTACACTAGTTTTATCAGAAAATTCTTTTCCTTCAAAGAACGGATATTTCAGTAATGATGTCATTTTTTCATTATCATCAATTGGAATGATTATTCCTTCAGGAATGAATTTTTTGTATAAAGAGTTTACAATTTCTGAATTTTCAGTGTTTACAATGGTTATTTCAGTAGGTGAATTAAGATATAGATTCATGACATTTAGTAAATATCCAAACGCAAATGGATTTTCAGCAGCAGATGTTCCATTTGATTCTAGAATTTTTTCAGAGATTTTAAGTAATTTTTCATCATGAGTTAGATGATATAATTTTAGTAATGCGTTTGATGCAACAGAATTCCCAGAAGGTACAGATAGGTCATAGTAATTTTTTGGTCTAACTATAAGAGATTCATGGTTATCTGCAGTAAAGAAAAATGATTTTTCATCTTCATTCCAGAAATGTTCTATCATGTAATTTGCAATTTTTTGTGACATTTCAAGAAAATATACATCAGAAGTTATCTCAAAAACATCAACTAAGGAATTAGTCAGATATGCATAGTCATCCAAATAGCCATTAAGTTTTGGAACATCATTTTTGAATGTTCTATGAATAAAACCATGTTTTGAGAATTGTGCAGAGAAATATTTTGCGGCGTTTACTGCAGCATTACGATATTTTTCATTTCCAGAAATTCTATACCCTTTAGCAAAGGCAGTAATCATCATAGAGTTCCAGGAAGTGATTATTTTGTCGTCAGTTCCTGGTTGATCTCGTTTATTTCTTACATCAAGTAGCTTCTCAGATGAGCGTTTCAACAGTTCTCTTACTTCATCTTCAGTTTTGCTAAACTTGAATGCAAGAGAAGAGATGTTGATGTTATTTGCTAAAATTGTATTTCCCTCAAAATTCCCACCATCAGTAACGTCATAGAAAATACAGTAAATCTCAGAGTCGTCTCCAATAATACTCTCAATTTCACGCTTTTTCCAAACATATGTTTGACCTTCTTCGCCATTAGTGTCAGCATCTTGTGCTGAATAAAATAATCCAGAAGAAGATGTCATTTCACGTAAAACATAGTCAAGTGTTTTTGTAACAACATCAAGAAAAAATGGATCTTTTGTTATCTGATAGGCTTCTGCATATACAGGAGGTAATAACGCATTGTCATACAACATTTTTTCAAAGTGAGGTACAAGCCATCTTGCATCTGTAGAGTATCTGTGAAATCCACCTCCAATCTGATCAAATATACCACCTTTTGCCATCTTCTTTAGAGTCAACAATGCAAAATCTTGAAATTTTTTGATTCCAGATAATTTTGAATATCTAAACATGAAAGACAAGTTTGCAGCGTTTGGGAATTTTGGAGCTTGACCAAAACCTCCAAAGTTTGTATCTGCAACTTGGAGTAGATTTACTGCAGCTTCATCTAAAATTGACTTTTCAATTTTTCCACCTTCAGAAACTCGCTCTAATTTTGAGAGATTTGACATGAACTGTTCTGCAGAACTTCCAACGTCTTTTGGTTTTTCTTTCCAAGCTTGAGCAAGCTGTCTACATAAACTTCCAAATCCAGGTCTACCATACGAATCAAGTACAGGGAAATATGTTCCAACATAGAAAGGTTTTTGATCAGGAGTAAGAAATACGCTCAACGGCCAGCCACCTTGACCAGTGGACATTTGACAAACTTTTTGATAGATATCATCTAAATCAGGTCTTTCCTCCCTGTCAACTTTGATATTAACAAAATTTTCATTCATTATTTTTGCTACATCATCATTTTCAAATGACTCATGAGCCATAACATGACACCAATGACAAGAGCTATATCCTACAGAAAGAAAAATTGGTTTATTTTCATCTTTTGCTTTTTTTAATGCCTCATCATTCCAAGCATACCATTCTACAGGATTATCCTTGTGTTGTAGAAGATATGGACTAGTTTCTTCAGATAGGAGATTTGGCATGATAGAAATTCAAGAGATGATTATTTGTATGTAATCTAGATTTTCCAGATTGCAGTATCGTGTCGTTTGTAAATTTCTATGTTAATTTGCTTTAGGAGTTTTTGTTTTGATTTTTCTGCTTTTTTATCATTGCTGTAATCCTTCTTTTTTAGTAATCCATCTAATTCCACTAATTGATCGGGAGTGAGGTTTTTCAGATGTCCTTTTTTTGTAATTAGATTTAGCAATTCCACACGTTTGAAATCATCTTTTTTTAAGATTTCAGCCATACACGTTCTCACAACATCTTACTAAAAAATAATAGTACCTCAAATAAGATGGAAATATGTCTGAAAAGATGCGTGCGATGGTTCTTTCCGAATGTAAAAAGATTGAAGAAAAACCACTAAAGCTAACCAATATCGAAAAACATTCCATAAGTAATCCTGATGAAGTATTAATCAAAATAGAAGCATGTGGAGTTTGTCATTCTCAACTTCACGGAATTGAAGGAGATTGGCAAGAGATTGGAATACCCCCAAATCTTCCAACAGTTCCGGGTCACGAAGTTGTTGGGAAAATAGTAGAAATTGGAAATGGTGTTACAAAATTCAAAGTTGGAGATAGAGTTGGAATTACACCGTTGTTGAAATCATGTATGAATTGCACATATTGTAATGAAGGAAAAGAATACCTTTGTGAAACAAATGAAATAACGGGAGAAACATTACGTGGCGGATATACTGAATACATTAACGCATCAGAGAATTTTATTACAAAAGTTCCAGATACTATGTCTTCAGAATATGCTGCTCCATTATTTTGTCCAGGAATCACTGCATACAAGGCAGTAAAGGCTGCAGAGCCAGAAAAAAATAAAAAAATTGCAATTTATGGTATTGGAGGAGTAGGACACATGGCAATACAATTTGCCAAAGTTGAAGGATGCGAGGTAACCGGAATTTCAAGAAAGATGAAACATCTCGATGTTGCAAAAAGTCTAGGTGCACAAAAAGTATTTCAATTTACAGAATCTCAAGATGACTTTTTAAAACAGATAAAAGATGATTATGGATCATTTGATGCAGCAGTTGTATTTGCACCAGCAGATTTAGTTACAGATACTGCAATAAAATCAGTCAAGAAAGGAGGAACAGTGGTAATTGCAACTGTTGGAAAAATTCCAAATTTTCTAGCCTTTGAAGAAAAAACAGTCAGAGGTACATTAATTGGTTCTATGAAAGATATGGAAAAAGTGATAGAAATTGCAGGAAAAAATAATTTCAAAGTAGTTACAGAATCATTCCCATTAGAAGAGGCAAACGAGGTTTTAGAGAGATTGAAAAATTCAGATATAGAAGCTCGAGCAGTTCTAATTCCTTAAATTACCAATGTAATTTGGACAATCATGAATTGTAGACGTTGCCATCATACAGATGAAATTCACAAAAGTACAACATCTACAGAGTCAATATTACGAAGAGGTGCATGTCAGATTCCAGATTGTACATGTAACCAGTTTTTAGATGCTTTTGAAGAGATTGATGACGAACAACTCTAGTCATATATAGGAAACAAAGGTTGCAAAGATATGGATAAACATGCACCAAAAGAGGAAATGATTAAAGATTTAGAAAATATTTTGGCAAAAATTAATGCTTTAGAGGTAAATGCCAGAGATGAAGAAGCAAAAGCTAATGTCAAAATTCTAAGAAAACTTACAGAAGGACAAATTCATTCTATTAACGAATTTGATCATCTGAAAAAAGCAATAGATCTTTTGACAATGCAGTTATTTGATGTAAAAGATAAGATTAATTCAAAATAATTACTCAACTTGGCACAATGGACGATATTTTGCTATAATTTTTTCAACAATGCGTTTTCTCTCAGGTTCATCAGATTCCCACAAAGGCAGAATTGAGAGATACAAGAAATCTTCATTACCTGCATGTTGAATCCAACATTTGAAATCATCATTTTGTGTGAAAAAGTCATTTTGTTCAGTTTTATCAGATTCGCCAGCATAAAGTGGGACAAATCCAGATTTGTCTTGCTTGAAAATTATGTAAACCACTTTATCCATAGGTGGACCCCACTCTGAGATCTTTATTGGTCCAAGAAATTCATAATGAAGAATTTGTATGGTCACTTACAAAAATAAGTAGGCTCAAGTTTTAAATTTGCCTAATTTTGCCTCAAAGTAAATGTCAGAGATGCAGAATCCTCACCATTATAGAAAGGTAGGATGGTCTATGGTACTTGTTGCAGCATCATTAGCAGCAATAGGAATAGTTCAAGTTTGGATCGGACCAGATGTACTATATGCGGATGATATGCAAAGAGACAAGACCGCATTTTTTGAAATGTGTAAAGCAGGAAATTTTCTAGGTGAAGGGTGCGATATGTTTGTCAAACCAGGAAACACATTGTATGAGATTCCTAGAATGACTTTGGATAGTACAGAAGAAGCAACTATGCCAATTGAGGAACCAATGGCAGAAGAGCCTGCCTCAATAGGAGAAATTGTATCAATACCAGATGGAGTAGGTGTACCAGGTTGTGAAGAAACAAACGAATGTTACGTACCAGCAGATTTGATAGTTTCAGCAGGAACAACTGTAATTTGGGAAAATGTTGATACTGCAGCACACCTTGCAACAAGTGGAACACCAGCAGATGGACCAGATGGAATTTTTGATTCAGGAATGATTATGGGAGGAGGAACATTCGAGTATGAATTTTCTGACAAAGGAGTATTTCCATACTATTGCGTAGTTCATCCTTGGATGGTAGGAACTGTGACAGTAGAGTAATTACTGTCCATTCATGTAATCTTCCCAAGTGTTAAGATTAGAAGTAAAACGATTCATTTGATACATTGCACCACCAATAATTCCAGCGTGATAACAAGTGTAAAGATAGATTTGAGAGCTTGTAGGATCATTTTGTGTAAGACTCATACTAATCATTGAAAAGAAGACAAATGTTCCAGAGAAGGTAATTATTTTTCCAAGCATACCGCCATTAAGACCAACAATTCTTCTTGTTGCAGCAGCCATTATAGTGATACTTGAAACAATTAGAAATGTTGCACCACCATTTGCAGTAATCATTTCAGTAATCCAAGGGATAATGCCATCATCTACTAAAGAAGAATCAGGCATCATTGCACCACCATGCAATGCAAAATTTACAGAGCTGAATAAACCACCGATTACTAAAAAGAAAAGAAATAGTTTCATGATTTTTCTTTTTAATGCACTTCTGGTTTCTGAGGGTTGTAGCGCTCTTTCAGAAATTTTTAGGCCATACAAGAACCCAATTCCAAATGCTGGTGCAAACAGTATGTTGATAATGTAAGGATGTTCAGAGATTAATTCGTCATAGTAAGTGTTCAGTAAGAAGGCCATCAATAATGCAAACCCTGCAGCACTTCCAAAAACAATCAGATTTGAATATTTGAAGAGTTTTGGGGTATTTTCATCAGAACTATTCCAACTATACATAGAAAATTCTTTTGAAATTTGGATTAAAAAACCGAGTAAAAATTGATTTACCTAACGAATCAATTCTTTTCAATTTCTTCCTAAAGATGACAAATTTTGTATAACATCGCATTTTTATCTTGAGAAAAGTGATTCAATTTGATGGGGTCAATAGCAATAGTTATTCCAGGAATCATACTTGTGATTTTTGGCATCATATTCAGTTTTCAGGGACAAGGAATGGTAGGACCTGAATCATCATTCATGTATCAAAATGAGGATTGGATTGACTATGGAATAGTAATCAGTATGATTGGAGTAATTTTGATCTTAATTGGATATGTGATAGAAAAGAAAAGGCAAACCTAGAAGTTTTTTTCAAAATACTTTTGATGGTATTCTTCAGCACGATAAAATGTAGATGCAGATTTTATTAAAAAATACCTTCAATAGTTCGGGATAAGATATTTCATTAGGATCAAATTCAACTTGGATTGCTTCTGCATGACCAGTTTTATCGGTACAAACATCTTCATATGTTGGATTTTCCAGATGACCTCCAGTATAACCCACCTGAGTTGATTTAACACCCTTTGTTTTACTAAATACTTCTTCTACATGCCAAAAACAACCTGCAGCAAATGTGGCTTTTTCCATATTTTCACATTTTCAAATTAATAAAAAAAGCTTTCAGTATTTAGAAACCGCATTCAAGTGGATTTTCTGGTTTTAGTAATTCTCGCAAGACAATAGTTGCATAAGAGCCACGGGATAATTGAAATTTTACAAGATTTTGTTGAATAGAAAAATCTTGTATGTCAATTGATGCATTTCTAAATCCACCATCAAGTGACAATTCTTGAAAATCATTTATGAAAAAATCCTTTGGAGAGAGAGATTCATCTTCAAGAATTTTTTTAATGTAATAATCAAATCGGGATTTTTTATAATATGAATGACCAACCAAAGGAATTGCAAGTTTTTGACTAGGATCATTTTGATGTTTTCCTAGTTCAAAATTTTTGTCAAAACAGACATCATCTATAGTTGGAGAGAATAATTCTTCCTCGTATTCATATGCCAGACTAATAGTTTTGTTAAACAGAAATGATTGATAAGCTTGAACATAAAAGCGTCTTAGTTTGAGAGGGATAGAGCGAATTGCATTTTTAGGATCTTTGTCAGTATCAAGCTGTTTTAGAAGATTTCGTTCAATATCCATTGAAAACGGAAGTAATTCAATAACTTCAGATTCAGATTTTCTTTCAGAAATTAATTTTCTTAATTCGTTATTTTTTTCAGAGTCATACTTTGATGAAAAATTTAGTAGAAAGTCAAGTGTATCATCATAATTTCCTTGAATAATTGATTTACCAACCAAATGCGTAATTGGTCGTCTTGAACCAAATCTCTGATATCCAAAAAAATTTAGAACTTTTTCATTGTTAGAAAAATATGGCAGAGGGGTAGTGGTTTCAGATACCATAATTTCAAAAACGTTGCCCAACATGTGTTTTTTTGATATTGGTTTTGGGGTAAAACCTACTCTCATCGCAGAATATTTTTTGCCCTCAATTTTTTCCAAGTGTTTTAATTTTTTGTGAGTAAAGACATACTGTTTAGTTGTGGCATTTGCATCTTTTAGTCCAAGTGACTTTAGAATAACACCATATCTTTTTTCAATATCAGATAATGCATGATTAGTATCAATTCCAGATTTTTTTAACAAGTATACAGCATGACCTTCAGAGTTGTCAAATGATGATAAAGCTTTTTCAGATAAAACTTCGCTTACAGAGAAATCATTTTCATTTTGTTTGATTTTTCCATTAACAGAAGGATATGTGGTAGTATAAACAGAGATTCCAATATCTTGGTCAATTTGTGGAATCACGGTTCAATAGTTATATCAATGAATTTTGAAACGTTGACTTCAGAGTTATAGACACCTAAAAGTAATTTATAATCTCCAGCAATTGCAATTGGATTTGCGGTAACTGTAACAAGAATTTCATTTGGATTAATCATAGTATGTGAGATTTGTATATCAGATGATGCAGTTGCAGTAGAAGCAGTGTGTGCAGAATTGAAATTAATTTTTCCAGTATTTGATGAAGAATCAACATTTAGAGTAATAGTTTGAGATTCTCCATTTTTCAAAGTAAGTGAATTTTTATCAGTACTTACTGAGAAGGGAAGAGGTTTTTTTGTGTCAACAACACCAATTTTATTTTCAGCCCACTCTGTAAACCATATTTGATTATCGATTGCATCAAATCCAAAGATTTGAGCAACGCCACAATCAGAACTAGATTCAGCATTACAATCAGCCCAATTTGGATTCTTAGATGGGACCATGTATTCAACAAGGTATGAGTTTTTGATGTCATACACTGCAATTTGGTTAGATGTTTGTTCGTTGAAGAATAGATTACCATTCATATCAGTTTCAGACCAATATGGACGTGAAATTGGAGACTTGATTATTCCAGTTGCATTTCCATAAGCAGATTTTTGAGGAGTTGATGTGATAAATTTTGTAAATTCTTTTGTAATTGGATCAAATTTGAAAAAGAAACTACTAGTAGTATCTACAATCCAAACATTATCATTTTCATCAATTGATAGACCATTTGCAGCATTCAGTCCTGGAGGAAAATCATATACATCAAAATAACTCTCTACGTCAATTTCCATACCAGTACTTTGTAGAAAGGAATCTTGTTTGTATTTTTCAATATTGAAATTCAAAAGGAACCCAGTTGTTTCAGGAACCCAATTTGTATACCATAGATTATTTTTTGAATCAACTGCAAAATCACCTGTGAATGAGTTTGGAATTGGAGCAACGATACTAGAGTAAGCCAATTCATCAACATTTTGTGCAAGATCAAAGAATGTAATTTTACTTCCCGTGAAATCATTAACTATGATATTTGATCCGTATATGGATAGTTTTTGGGGTAAAGAACCCTCTTCAGAAACAGGGTAAGAGATGGCATCATATTTTTCATCAATTGTATCAAAACGCCAAATTGTATCAAAACTTCCATCAGTATACCACATTGCACCATCTGATGAATAATCCATACCCCACGACATAGTTCTTGCACCGTCAGGCCATACTTCATTTTCAAATTCAGTAAATGTTTCAGATACAGGATCAAATTTTGCAATATTACCAACATTTGATTCAACAAACCAAACATTTCCATCAGGTGCAACCTTTATTGCAAGAGGTTGAGTACATGCAGTAGGAATTTGATATTCTTTTACATATGAAGTAGATTTTGGTTCATTTACTCCACAAAATGTTGCTCGTTGTTCATCAGGAAAATTATCCATTGGAGTGTTTGTAATTGTGATTCCTTGTTCTTCCATTGCTAATTCCTCATCAGTAATTGTGGGATTAGGAGGCGGAAGTGCAAATAGTATGGTGGATGTCAGTAAAATACCACCCAAAAAAGCAAATGCTAGAATACCTTTGGTTTTTTGTTTCACGATTTTTGAAAATCAGAGCTTGTTATATCTTATTCTTATAATAATGATAATTCACCAGTGACTTTGTCTATTAGATTTTCAGGTGCAGGGCCAACGGAGATACAAGTTGTCGTTCCAGGTGCAATTTGTGTATGACCTGCATCTGTAACTTCAGACCAAGGAAGACCTAGTTCAATTGCACCTTTTTTTACTTCATCCAACTCTTTAATGCCGGCAACTTTCACAACAACTTTTTCCTGTCCTAGCCACCAAGTTTGAAACCATTCAGGATGAGATTTTCTTACATGTTCTGCACCTAAAACACATGCATGGCCTACTTGAGCGGCAATCTTACCCTTACCCATACCAAGATCAGTTCTAACTGCGATAACCTGTTTGATGTCTCCCATATGAAATGATTAGTAAAGTTGATGATAAACGTTACAATTCAAATACCAAATAAGAAATCTAGCATCATGTATGATGCAGTTGTAGCAGGTGGAAGCATTTCAGGTTTGTTGGCAGCAAGAGAAATTGCAAAAGGTGGATACTCAGTTTTAGTGTTAGAAGAAGGATTTGAGGTTGGGAGCCCAGAGCATTGTGGAGGATTAGTTAGTAAAAATGCATTAAAAGAACTCGAGATAGAACCATCACAAAAAACTTTTGATAGTGAAATTGAATGCGCAAAAATTTTTTCGCCAGAAGGAAAAGAAATTACAATTAACTCAAAAAGACAGCAGATAATTGTAATTAATAGAAGAGAATTAGATAAACAAGCTGCAAGGCAAGCAAGAGATAATGGAGCTGAAATTTCTGTAAAAACTAGTTTTCAAGAAAAGATCAAAGAGGGAGTAAGAACATCAAATGGAGAGATAAAATGCAAGTATTTTGTTGATTGTCGAGGAGTTTCAAGATTAGCTAACAAAGATAGAGATGGGATTTTACTAACTGCACAGTATGAAGTTTATGCAGAGTGGATTAAAGAAGGACAAGTTGAAGTGTATTTTGATCAAAAAAAATATCCAGAGTTTTTTGCATGGATAATTCCTTCAGGGAAAGGAGTTGGAAAGGTAGGAGTTTCAGGAAAAGGAATTAACACATTAACAAGTATTGATGAATTTTTAAAATCAAAAGGAGGATTTTCTACAATTAGAAAGATATTTGCACCAATTTGGATTAAGGGACCAATAAAGAACTTTGTCGAAGGGGAGACATTGATTGTAGGAGATGCTGCAGGTCAAGCAAAACCCACCACTGCTGGAGGAATTTTTTCATGCGGAATGGGAGGAATTTTGGCAGGAAGAGCAATTGTAAAGGCATTGAAAATGAACGATTCATCATTACTTTCCGAATATGAGAAAGAGTGGAAAGAGAAATTTGGAAAAGAATTTGAGAAGCAAAACTTGGCTAGAAAAGTACTTGCCAGACTAGATAATGATACTGTGAATAAATTATTCAAATCAATAACACCAGAAATTGAAGAAGACATTTCAAGCAAAGAAGATTTTGATTTTCATACAAGTTCGATTCTGAGATTATTAGGTATGAAAGGAACCTTCAATACAATGCAAGCATTGTTAGGAGGAGAAATTAAGAGATTAGTCCAGAGTAAAGCGTGAATTTCAAGGAAGGTATAAATTCCTAACAGAGCGGGTTTTAGTATGTCTTCAAGTATTTCACTACCTGTATGTAATGGTTGTAACAGACACATTATGCCAGGGGACAAAAATGTAAAATTCAACTGTCCAGAGTGTAATAACGAATTAATCTGGAGATGTGGAAGTTGTAGAGAAGCCGCAGCACCGTATTCATGCAAATCATGCGGCTTTTCGGGACCATAGAAATGGCTAAATTACTTTTAATTGTAAAAATTCTTCCTACAGGAACAGAAGTAGATTTGGAAAAAATGGTTGAAGAAATTAAATCAAGTCTAAAAGACGACATAGAATTGCTCAGACATACAAAAGAACCATTAGCTTTTGGATTAGAGTTTATCAAAGCAGAATTCACATTAGAGGATGCAGAAGGAAAGATGGAATCCCTAGACAGATGCAATGGATTATCTTCAAGTTTCACCAGGGGATGTAATTCAAATTAATGCAAAAAAATCAACATGTGCAATAGTATGGCCAACTGACGAAGATGAAAAATATCCAGATACAATTAGAATTGATGGTCAGACAAGAAAAAATTTAGGAGTCGCATTAAGCGATGTAGTTGAAATTAAAAAGATTTCAACAAAACCGGCAAAGTCAGTTACACTAATGCCAGTAGCAGATCAAGTAACCGTTGACAAAGAATTCACTGATTTTGTGAAAAATAGATTGAAAGGATTGCCATTGAGCCTAAATGATGAGATTTCAGTTATGATTTTAGGCAATGCAATGGATTTTAAAATTGAGAAGATTTCTCCAAAAGGAGTAGTACGTATTGAACGTTCTACAACATTAACAATTCTTTCAGAAGTTTCTGAAGATAAAAAATCACGTATTACGTATGAAGAGGTTGGAGGATTACAAGAAGAGATTAAGGTTATGCGAGAGATTGTAGAATTGCCACTAAGACATCCAGAATTATTTGTAAGACTTGGAATTGAACCTCATAGTGGTGTTTTGTTGTATGGACCACCAGGTTGTGGAAAAACATTACTAGCAAAAGTTTTGGCAAGCGAATCAGATGCTACAATGTATTCAATTAATGGACCAGAGATAATGAACAAGTATTATGGTGAAACTGAAGCAAAACTCAGAGATATTTTCAAAGAAGCAAAAGAAAATTCGCCAAGTATAATTTTCATTGATGAGATAGATGCAATTGCACCAAAAAGAGAAGAAGCATACGGAGATGTTGAGAAAAGAGTTGTAGCCCAATTACTTGCATTAATGGATGGATTAACGGATAGAGGAAATGTAGTAGTGTTAGGTGCAACAAATAGACCAGACAGTGTTGATCCGGCCTTGAGAAGACCAGGAAGATTTGATAGGGAAATGGAAATATCAGTTCCAAATGCAGATGGAAGATTAGAAGTAATGCAAATTCACACAAGAGGAATGCCAATTGCAGACGATGTAAATTTGAAAAGTTTAGCAGGAGAATTACATGGATATACAGGAGCAGATATGAAATCTCTTTGTAGAGAGGCTGCAATAAGATCCATCAGAAGATATTTACCAGAAATTGATTTAGAAACAGAAAAAATTCCTGCGAAAATTCTTCAATCAATGGAAGTAAAATTAATCGACTTTTATGATGCAATGCACGGAGTGATTCCTACTGCAATGAGAGAGTTCTATGTTGAACGCTCAAAGGTTTTCTGGGAAGATGTAGGCGGTCTTGAAGAATCAAAACGAACACTTCAAGATAATTTGATAGTTGCAATGAATGATCCAGAGAAATTTAGTAAGATGGGAATAAAACCACCAAAAGGTGCATTGTTATTTGGGCCACCAGGCTGTGGAAAAACAATTCTAGCTAGAGCATTAGCAACTGAAAGTGGCGGAAATATGATTTTGGTTAGAGGGCCAGAAATTTTGTCTAAATGGGTAGGCGAATCTGAAAAAGCTATTAGAGAAATTTTTAGAAAAGCAAAAGCATCATCGCCATGTGTAATTATTTTTGATGAGTTAGATTCACTAGCAAAAATGAAAAATGGTGAAGAAGGAAGTGGAATTGGAGAAAACATTCTAAGTCAGATGTTGACGGAAATGGAGGAAGGAACAACATCAAGAGTAGTCATAATTGGAATTACCAATAGGCCAGATTTGATTGATAATTCAATGTTACGGACTGGAAGATTGGATTTGAATGTCTTTGTTGGTCCACCAGATGAGAAAGGACGTCTGGAAATTATCAAGATACTAACAGATTCAATGCCATTATCAAAAGATGTGGATTTAAATGAAATTGCAGTTGCCACACAGAGTTATTCAGGTGCAGACTTGGCATCATTATGTAGAGAGGCAGCAGTAGAAGCAATGCAGAACAATACAAAAGAGATTTCAAGTAAAGACTTTGCTGCCGGATTGAAAAAGATTAGACCATCAATTACAAAAGAAGTTGAAACGTGGTATGACAAGATTAAAGAAGGCGCATCAAGCATTATTCCTAGAGAGGCAGACAAAACATTTTACGGATAGATTAACATGGCAATTCCAATAAGAAATCACCTATTAGACATTATAAAACAAAAGGAAAATTATACAGATAAAGAATTAGAAAAGGCGTTAACAAAAGATGGAACTGTCATAACAGAAGGAGAATTCAATAAAGTCCTTTTAGATTTAGAAATAATGGGTTTGATTAATGTATCATGGGTGACAAAAGAAAATAGACGAATTGAAGCAGTTACAGAAAAAGTTGAAGAAGATGAATACGAAGAACAGATAAAAGAAACACAAGAAAAAGACTATGAAGCCAGTTTTCCTAACTCTTAAAATCTAAAATGAAATGCTGCATCTAATGCAACAGCCAAGAAAATTATTGTCAAGTAAGGTGCAGTGACTTTGTATGCTTTCCATGCAAAGTCAGATGTTGGTTCTTTTGTTAATTTGTAATGATATACAAGCATTAGACCACCAGAAGCAGCTGCAATTGCTGTGTAAACAAGACCCATTCCAAATGCATAAAGCATTAGTGAGTATGGGAGTAGAATCAAAGTATTAATCAAAATGTATTTTGATGTTTTTTGCATTCCAATTAAAACCGGAAGCATTGGAACTTTGGCTGCAGAATATTCATCCTTCATTTTCATTGCCAGACACCAAAAGTGAGAAGGTGTCCAAACAAAAACAAGAAATCCGATTAGAAATTCCAGTATGTCCATAGAGCCTGTTCTTCAACCATGCAGTGTAAATTATGACATAGAAAAATATTCCAAGTGCAATGAAAAATGCTGAAACATAATTCAAAGCTAAAGCACCATATACAACAGAAATTACACTTACTGCCAAACCATAAATCAAAACAGAGTTTGGTTTTATTCTGCCAGATGGAATTGGTCGAGTGCTTGTTCTTTCCATTAATGGATCAATGTCTCTATCATAGTAGTGATTCAATGCACTTGAACCAGCAGATGCTAAACCACCTGCAATAATGATATGGATTAATCCCCAAGTGTCCAATTCAGGTCCAATTAGCTTACTTGCTGCATACATCGATGTAACAGCAGTAATTACAAGAAGAACGACAATTCTTGGTTTCGAAATCTCAATTATTTCTTTAATTCCCAATATACTCATATTTTTGACGTATCGAATTTATTCCCTTCTAATAGACGATCTTTTTTGTTACATAAGGATAAAATAATACTCTGAAAGCATCAAAGCAGAAT
>LUMU01000487.1_pt1 | contig 15728 bp, 28 predicted proteins | sample 729751 | NCBI WGS metagenome assembly LUMU01 (sample SAMN03860300, study PRJNA289734) | marine metagenome | biome: seawater column; feature: ocean; material: water; isolation source: Red Sea water column Station 192 - depth 100m | place: Saudi Arabia: Red Sea | collected 2011-10-15 | depth 100 m
ATCTTCACCCAACACTTGTTGCGCAAGGTTTATCTTTTCTCTGAGGGCCAGTAGTATCTTTTCATCTATGGTTTCTGGCGCTACAATATCCACATACGTAACTTTATTGGTCTGACCAATACGATGCGCCCTATCTTCAGACTGCAAGCGTATCTCTAGGTCATAACTATTGCTGTAGTAAATGACAGTTCTCGCGGCAGTCAGGGTAATACCATATCCACGCGTTCTTAGTTGTCCCACAAAGAAGCGTAGGGGATCTTCAAGGTCTTGATAACGCTCAACAATCTCTTGACGCTCCTCTTGTGGGGTTTCACCATAATAGGTTGCGACCGCATCGGGCCCAAAGCGGTCGCGCAGGGCATTCGCTATCTGTTGGATGTCGTAGGTATATGTCGCCCAAATGATAGCTTTTCCCTGTACTTCCTCACATATATCGAGCAGTTCTTTCAAACGCCCATGTGTGAAGTTCACTGTATTACCCTCATCATCTTGTATATGACCACAGCATATCTGTTGCAGACGCATGATCTGTGTCAGCACGCTCTGTGTCGTGGCGAGTTCGCCATTGTCAAGCTTGGTAAGGGCTAAACGTTTCATCTCTGTGTATGATCGCTTTTGCTCCTCGGACAACGGAACAAGACGGCGCACATACATTTTATCTGGTAGGTCCAGACAATCTTCTTTCAACACACGATTACTAAATGCTTCAAGCTTGTCATTCAGCTCATCTAATCGTCTGTATCCTACCACTTCATTAAAGGATCGCGGTCCCATGACACGCTTCTGCACTACAGCATAGCGGTTCTGGAACGCATAAAAACTTTGAAAGTTCAATGCCAAAGCCGACAAAAACATACATTGACTAAACAAATCCATCGGACTACGGGTCACGGGTGACCCTGTCAGTATGCGTCTGTACTTAGACATACCTTTCATCTCTAATATATTTTTTGTACGGTTGGCTGTTCTATTCTTAATAGTGGTTCTTTCGTCCACTATAACTATATTCTCATCATTAGCCTCAAGAAACGTGTGTGCCGCTTGTGTACCGCGAGGCGTGGACAATGCTTCGGTGTTCATAACAAATATCTTGAGCCCATCAAACTTTTCATACACTAACGTTTTCATTTGTTTCTGAAACCACTGCGCACTGGATGGTTGCCATCGCACCATATTAATCTGTATGTCATCGGATAGGTGTGTGGGTATCTCGCCTTGCACCCAGTTATCATATACACCCTTGGGTGATATAATTAGAGCTGCGTTTATTTTGCCCTCTGTGTACAGGGCCCCCATAGTGTCTATGGCTACTTTCGATTTACCTGTACCCATCTCCATAAATAGTGCATAATACTTTGCGTCCCACGAATCACGGAGCGCTTTCATCTGATGATCGAAGGGTTTCGTTTTAAATTTATATTTTTTCATTTTTACCTCTTGACTATAAGAACATATACGCATATATATAGAATTGTCAAGACCTGAAAAGGTTTTTAATCGCGAAAGAGAAAGGACGATATATGGACATAATGAAGAAGCTTAAAGAGGACGCCAATCAAGGCTCCTTATTTTCCAAGCATACGTTAGATAATGAAGACTTATCCACGCTTACTGGATTTGCCGAAGCCATTATTAAGCAAGATGCTTTTGTGAAAGAGCTAGAGGAGAAACTTAAAGAAGAGAAAAAGAAGCTGTTAAAGATGACGGACGAAGACTTACCCGCATTGATGACAGAAGCTAACTCTATGGAGTTTACTTTACTAGATGGATCAAAAGTAACTATCAAGCCACAGTATGGAGCATCTATTAAGGTAGACAACCGTCCTGCGGCTTACGAATGGCTAAGGGAGCATGGGCATGACGACATTATTAAAAACACAATTTCTTGTCAGTTTGGACGAGGAGAAGACGATCTTGCATCTTCGTTCAAGGCGTTTGCCGAAAAAGAGGGATACTATGGTTACTCAAGCTGAAAAGATCGAACCCATGTCTTTACGAGGTTTTGTCAAAGAACGTGTTGAGAATGGTGATGAGTTCCCGATGGAGTTATTCGGGGCGTATGTTGGTCAACGAGCCGTTATTACTAAAGCGAAAGGAGCAAAGAATGGCTGAAGCAAGCAAGGCCGTGGCTGAAAAGAAAGCCACAGAGGTTGCCGCATTTGATTTTGCGCAACTTCAAAAAGATGCGGGCAAGGGTAACGAGAACGTCGGTAAAGACGATCTTGCCTTACCGTTTATTAAAATACTATCTGGGGTTGATCCAATGATGGACAAGCTCGATGGTAAAAAGGGTGACATATACAATAGTGTCACAGAAGCGCTATATAGCGGCAAGGAAGGCATTGTGATCGTTCCGGTAGCTTATCAGCGTGAATTTCTACGATGGGCCCCCAGAGGCCAAGGGAGCGGCGCTCCTACGGTCTACAAGACACGAGCAGAGTGTCCTGCGGTCAAGCGGTCAGAGGATGACAATAAAGAGTATTGCACCGATGGCAGTGGCGATTACATCGAGGAAACGCATCAGCACTTTGTGTTGGTCATTGGCGAGGACGGCAAAGGCGAAACTGCGCTGATACCTATGAAATCTACACAGCTTAAAAAATCACGCAAATTTAACAGCATGATTATGGCACAGTGTGACAGAGATGGGTTTGCACGGTTCGCGTATAAGTTTCGTTTCAAAACATTAGCTGAACAAAACGACAAAGGTTCATGGCATGGTTGGGAAATGCAACTTGAGGGACCACTTCTTGATGAGGAAACTCAGAAGAAAGATCCCGCACAGTTTGCTAGAAACTTAGCGACATATGAGCAAGCTAAATCATTCTCCGAAAGTGTCCAATCGGGCAACGTTGAAGTGAAGCGTGAGAATGACGATGACAAAGATAAGATCCCGTTCTAACTATGTCATCAACCGAAAAATTTGCCGCAATCTTTGACGGTCTGCAATTAGCCTACGGCACGTTTAAGATTGATAAGAAGCAATTAAATGGTAAGAGCACGGGCCGTGCCGCGATAGTTCGCGAGCCACGGTCCACAGAGCTATGGGAAGGTCATATATCAGGCAAAGGCCGTGGTATTGGTATCATACCCATAAACGAAGAAAACAAATGCGTCTGGGGGTGTATTGATGTAGATCAATATCCCCTTGACCACAAAAAGCTAATAGAACAAATACGTAAGCTAAAACTGCCTTTGGTTATCTGTCGCTCCAAATCAGGCGGAGCGCACTGATTTCCAAAGCAGATTAAGTTACATTTAGATCGTGACGATGTAGGTAACTTTCTGAACCTACCTTACTTCAATGCGGAAGAGGGTCTGCGGTATGCCATCAAGGACGACGGCACAAGCGCCACGCTTGACGAGTTTTTAGAACTATACGAACAGTATAAGCAAACACCTGAGCAGATAGCTAGTCTACAACTGGGAGACGCTAAAAAAGAAGAGCCTATGATGGATGGTCCGCCCTGTCTACAGATACTGGCAAGCAAGAAGATATCCGAGGGCGGTAGAAACAATGGACTATTTAACCTTGGTGTATACCTACGCAAGGCGTACCCTGACAGTTGGGAAACAGAGATACTTACCTACAATATGCAGTATCTTGATCCCCCCTTACCTCTTAGTGAAGTCAATATTGTTGCTAAACAGCTAGAACGTAAGGAGTATGCGTACAAGTGTAGCGATGCACCAATCAACGCTTACTGCAACAAAACCCTGTGTCTTACACGAAAGCATGGGGTTGGGGCGGCTGTACAGGGCGCCGTCATAGCTAATCTACGTAAATACAACTCGATACCGCCTGTGTGGTTTGTCGATGTAAACGGCGAGCCTCTGGAGATGGACACGGATGCTTTACTAAACCAAGCAATATTTCAGAGATCGTGCATGGAGCAACTAAACTTTATGCCTCGCTCTGTGTCCCGAATAATATGGGAGAACCGTATTGGTGCTTTGATGCAAGAGATGAAAGAAAACGAAAGCGCTATCATAGATGTATCACAGGACGCTAGTGTCAGCGGACAGTTCTATGACCATCTCGAGGAGTTTTGTCAGAGTATGCAACAGGCAGAAGACAAAGAAGAGATACTGCTGAAGCGCCCATGGACCGATGAAGACGAAAAGATGACGTACTTTAGACTAAAAGACTTTGATGCGCACCTGAAGCGCAACAAGTTCTTTGAATACAAAAGCCACAAGATAGCCCAACGTTTACGGGACAAAGGTGGCGAAAGCTTACAGATACGAATAAAAGGACGCCCCGTGCGTGTATGGAAGATACCGTCATTTGATGCGGTAGAGGTGGAGCTATCCGCTCCCGAGTTTGGTGGTAAAGAAAACAAAGAGGTATTTTAATGTTAAAAGCAGATGGATTTGATAAAGCATTTTTAGGCGTAGCGTCCCGTTTTGGTATGGACGAGGTCTTTGCCTATGACTACGATAAGGTGTTGAAGATATTACAAGAGCGTGATGGTATGTGCCCCGATGAAGCTTTAGAGTATTTTCACTACAATATTATAGGGGCATGGGTGGGGGACAAAACACCGCTCTTTGTAAAACAGTACGGCACTATACAGGATGCAGTAGATGACCTTGGACTATAAAGAAAGAAACCGTGAAATGCACCGATTACGCACCGAAAGAGCCATGACACTCACGGCTATCGGTAAGAAGTATGGTGTAACCCGAGAAAGAGTGCGGGTTATTGTTAATAAAATCGAAGAAGAGAATGCAAACAAAGATATTCAGGATATACGGACCACCCGGGACGGGGAAAACGACAGCACTACTGAATAAAGTTGACGAGGCATTACGTCAAGGCATACCGCCCTCTAAGATAGGATACTTTGCCTTTACGCGCCAAGCGGCTTATGAAGCAGTAGAACGTGCGTGTCAGCGCTTTGGTCTTGACGAAACACAACTACCATGGTTTCGCACGCTACACAGTTTTGCTCTGCGCTTGTCAGGTATACGGGCCGAACAAGTTATGCAAAACGAGCATTATAAAGAACTATCCGATACGATTGGTATAAAACTCATGCCTGATAACGTAAACGGCGATGATAACATCTTTGATGCGAGCGCTAATGCTGATCCGTATCTTAGTATAATAAATCTGGCACGGTTGAAAAAGATACCGTTACGCAAGCAATATAATCAAACCATCAGTAATATAGACTGGATGACCCTGTCTTACGTTGCACGGTCCTTACAAAGTTACAAAAGCAGACTAAAGGTGTATGATTTTACCGATATGCTAGAGATATTTGTAAACGAAAGCTCAAAGTTCTGTCCGAACCTAAGTGTTAGTTTTATAGACGAAGCACAGGACTTATCACCCTTACAATGGGACGTTGCGCACATTATAGAGAAATATTCTGATAAAATTTACTGTGCGGGGGACGATGACCAAGCTATATACAAGTGGGCGGGGGCTGATGTCGAGCACTTTATAGGACTTAATGGGGGGTACGAAGTGCTTGAGCAGTCCTACCGCGTACCACAGAACATACATCCTTTGGCATCGCGTATATCTAAACGCATACACAAGCGTGTACCTAAGACATATCTGCCCCGACAAGAAGATGGATCGGTAAAACGCATCAATGACATATCGCACGTTGATTTATCTGAGGGAACATGGCTAATATTAGCGCAAGCGGGATATTTTTTAAATGGTATCGTAGATGATTTAAAAAGCAGAGGGCACTTGTTTTCTTATTATGGTCATCGATCCATATCGCAAAAGATAAGCGAAGCGGTCAACGGATGGGAGCAAATGCGTAAAGGGCGCGAGATAACCGCTCCTGTTGCCCGTATAATCTACAGCTATATGTCTGTCGGCAATCGTGTAAAGCGTGGTTTTAAAAAAATACCACACCTCATGGACGATGAAACCGTAACGTTAGAAGCGCTACAGCGCGATCATGGCCTGTTTGCCACTATCGATATGATATGGCACGACGCTATGGATAAAATACCCGACAGCGAAAGAGCCTACATTACCGCTCTACTCCGTCGCGGAGAGAAGTTTAATGGCACGCCTCGTATAACACTATCCACGATCCACGGATCAAAGGGTGGTGAAGCCGAAAACGTTGTGCTATTTACTGATGTGTCCCCCGCCGCATCCAAAGCGGCAGAACAGGACCCTGACGAACTGCACCGTGTATTCTACGTCGGTGTAACACGAACTAAAAAAAACTTATATTTAATCGAGCCAGAAGACGCATTGAGGAGTTACAGCATATGAACAGGAAACAAATACTAGACAAAGCCGAGAAGATGATTAACGGTCCACGGGCCAAGGACTACGGCGATGCCCACGAGAATCACCAACGCATAGCAAAACTATGGTCGGTTATACTGGAGAAAGACGTAACCGTATCGCAAGTGTACCAATGTATGATAGCAGTAAAGCTGTCCCGCCTGATAGAAACACCAGACCATGAAGATAGTTGGCTTGATATCTGTGGCTACGGTGCCCTTGGGGGAGAAAAATAATGTCTTTGCAGTTAGCGTTTGATACGCCGAAGTCGGAATGGTTACCGCCAACCGAGCTTCCCAACATCTTTGATGCCAAACAAATAGCCATCGATGTTGAAACACGCGATCCAAATATCAAAACACTCGGGGCGGGGTGGGCCACAGGGGACGGTGAAGTAGTGGGCTACGCCATTGCCGTCAGCGATTGGTCAGGCTATATACCGATCCGTCACAAGTATGGCGGTAATCTGGACGAGCGCATCGTAAACAAGTGGCTACAGAAAGTATTTGAGAGCCCCGCTGATAAAATTATGCACAACGCTCAATATGATGCGGGATGGATACGGCGCATGGGCTTCACGCTCAACGGTCGGATCATCGATACCATGCTTATCGCGGCTCTGTTAGATGAAAACCGTTTTAGTTATAGTCTGAATGCTCTGGCCTACGATCATCTGGGTAAAGTAAAATCTGAAAAAAATCTGGTAGAAGCGGCGCGTAGCTTCGGTCTGGACCCAAAAGGGGAGCTTTGGAAGATGCCTGCGATGTATGTGGGAAGAAGACCTATGGCCCATCGCTAATCTTGAGCTTGATTTACTGCCGTGCCTGATTGATATGACATGGCGCGGAGTACGGGTCGATCAGGACAAGGTCGAGCGTACACGCAACTCTTTACTCAAGCGCGAGAAAGACGTACTGAGCCATATTAAGAAACTTGTGGGCCATGACATCGAAATATGGGCCGCCGCCTCTATAGCGAAAGCATTTGAGGCTCTCAGCATCGAATACCCACGGACCGAGAAAGGCGCACCATCGTTCACGAAACAATTCTTGAGCGATCATACACACGAACTTCCGCAGTTAATTGTCCAAGCCCGTAACCTAAACAAGACCTCGGGGACCTTTATCAATACAATTATGAAGCATTGTCACTCGGATGGACGCATACACAGCCATATAAATCAAATACGATCCGACGACGGCGGTACCGTATCAGGACGCATATCGATGAATAACCCGAACCTACAGCAGATCCCCGCTCGTGATCCCGGGCTTGGTCCTATGATACGTAGTTTGTTCCTCCCCGAAGAGGGCGAAAAGTGGGCTGCGATTGACTTCTCGCAACAGGAACCACGCATCTTGGTTCACTATGCGTATGTGTATGGCAAAAGTAAGGGGCTCACTTTGGATGGTGTAGAAGAATTTGTCCACGGCTATCGGAACAATCCCGACATGGACTTCCATACAATGGTTGCAGAAATGGCACAGATACCACGAAAGCAAGCAAAAACAATAAACTTGGGCCTTATGTACGGTATGGGGGTCGGTAAAATGTCTGACCAACTGGATATCACGCTTGACGAAGCCAAGGACTTGGTCCGTCAGTATCACACACGGGTGCCGTTTGTTAAAATGCTGATGACAGGCGTGCAAAACAGATTGAATGATAAAAGTAGTAGTGGTTCTATTCGGTCCCTGTTAGGACGCAAATGTCGGTTTGATCTGTGGGAGCCCGATACATTCGAGATGAACAAAGCGCTCCCGTACCGCGAAGCGGTGCAAGAATATGGCGATACGACACGCCTGAAGCGTGCGTATACCTACAAGGCCCTGAATAGATTAATTCAGGCATCAGCGGCTGATATGACCAAAAAAGCTATGGTTGATATATATAAAACAGGCCGTATACCGCTAATACAGATTCACGATGAGATAGCTATGTCCGTAAAAGACATAAAAGATGCAGAAACTATTTCGCAGATGATGGAAACTGCGGTAGACTTAGAGATACCGAGCAAGTGTGACATTGAAGTCGGCCCCGACTGGGGAACTGCCAAATGATATACTGCTAACACTTTTTCGGTTCTTTCCTCCCACCTAGCCCCGCTTGGCGGGGCTTTTTTTCTTGCATTTTTACATATAATCTTATATAGTCCTGTAAGATACTATATAAGGACACCTTATGGACACAGAAAAATGGAAATCGGTCCTCGTTCCCAAAGAAGTGTACGAGGAAATTAAGCGAACAAGCGCGGATCGCGGACGGACTATCAGCGGTCAGCTAAAAATTATATGGCAAATCTACAATAAGTTGAAAGAAAAGCTTGATCCTAAGCCTTGACTAAAAAAAATTTGGGCTTAGTATGGGATAAATTATATATATTAGTATAGAGGAGAGAGCATGACACCTGATATTGTTTATTTTATATTATACCTAATAACTGTGCCCGATATCGAGAGCGATCAGCGGGCTATTCATCGTATTTATTTTGAAAATTTTGACCAATGCGATCACTACGCAGAGATATTAGATCAACGCTATGATCCTATTGTCCGTAAGCGAAACTGTGTTAAAGTAGATATGTACCTCCCCGAGGTGCGTATACCGTTACCCAAACCCGAGTTTATGAAATGAAGTTAGAAGATATGTTTCACATTAATAATTTTCTTAAAAAAACAAGCACAGACCACCAGATCCGTCATTTTAGTAAAGGCGTCGTGGATAAATTTAAGCGTATGACACGCCGTAAAAAGAAAAAAGAGGTGGACTATTCTAAAATTTTTGATGATGAGGAAACAATAAAGCGTATTCGAGCTGATATAAATAAGGGTTTCATAACGCCTGACAGTTTTAATAATAAAAAACAAATAAAAAACAAAAAAGACTTGTAAAGTCCTATATATTCATATATAACTCTATATGAAAGGGTTGTCATAGGCCCTATCCCGTAGTTATGAGGAGCCCTCCAGAGATCTGGGGGGCTTTTTTTGTGTTGACAGGCCCTTTTATCTGTGATTATATGGGACTATGTCAACTACAGGAGAAAACTATGGATAAAGAAATACAGGAAAAGATTATTGCCACCGCTCGTGAGTTCAAAGACCAAGGCGAGTGCGATATATGGCACACTATCTGGCACGACGGGGTGCCTTATGATATGCACCTCATGCTCGATCAATCCCTTGAGGATAAGAAATGGGAGTATGAAGTGCTTGTCTATCCCGTTAAACAAGATGAAAACGGTGAGTGGACACGCGGTGTTGTTAACGATCCCGAGCATTGCGATATACTTCTATTTAAACATACCTTTCCAGACAGAGGAGAATGGCGATGAATAAAGTATGGATATATAAATTTAGGGAAAGCGGGGAAGAAGATGATGTAGTCGTATTTGCCTCTAAGCCGTCCCGAGAACAAATGGACGCGGTGTTGCTAGAGTATCTCGATCAATTGTTTATAGATCACGGAACGACACCCGCTAAAGAACGCACTAATAGAGAGGATCCAGACAACTTACAATGTGATCTGTACTTCGAGGATCTTTGGGAAAGAGGTTTGGTGGACGTAAACGTGCTTAATAATAAAGAAAGCCTAGAAGAAAAACTAGCGGAGCTGTACGAGATGGCAAAGAAGATCGATCCCGATACAGCGTCCGTCATAAGCATGGCCGAAGATACGTTGAGGAAAAGCAAATGATTACATTTAAAGGTGAATTGCCCATGGACCACGAAAGGTCTTTAGAGCATCTTGTCGAGCTTTGGACTCAGGATCTCATAAATCATTATACCGATACACCCTTTAGTACTAACTATGATGCGTGTTATGAGTCTGCGTGGGCCGAAATAGAAGAAGAGTTTCATTGGGAAAAATTAGAAATGGTGGAACAATGACAGTACGAGTACATCTACAAAGCGAAACGGGCTCTTGGTCCGAGGAAATCGGAACGTTTACGTGCGAAGAGTATTACGAGGTCTGCATCACGGCCCTCGAAACATGGGCCAAGAAAAAAGGCTGTATAATTACAGAGAGTTTGGAAGAACCGCCAAGCAAACTCAGGATAGCTAAGAAAGTTCTATTGAGCTTGATAGATGACTCTTACGACACGCTCCGTAATTGTCCCGAGGCCCGACAAGATCCATCTAACATACACGCCACAGTAAAAGAACTAAAAGGCGCGATTGACGAAATCGATAGACATATTAGTATGGAAGACGATGGAGCAGATACTTAGATATATAATCGAATACGGGGAGCGCGGCTTGCTCCCCGACGATGACGAAACGCGGAAGATAATTAAAATAGCCAAATATGTACAGCACACTAACCTAGTTTATATAGCGCAAGACTTTGAAAATCTTGCCGATATGATATTGCATGAGGATCGAGATGGATATAAGAAACATTAATACAAAAGTCGTGGGCAACCACACACAGGCCATGAAACATATGGGGCGCCTCAGTTTGAAGATCGAAGCTATCACAGATCAGGTAGAAAAGATGATACTGGATTATAAAAAGATTAATATTACTAGTCCGCAGATCTCGGCTCACGAAGCGTCTCACAATGTCGGGGCGGTAGAAGCCCTTGAAAAAGTTTTAGAAAATTTAAAAAAAGATTGTAAGGATTTTGGCTGACGCATACGTCATCAAGGAAGTAGTCGGGCCTGACAAAAAGGTCCGCTACTATATAGAGGGGGCGGGCCACCCTATCACAAACAAGGTCGATAATCGAAAAGACGCAGAGCAAATGCTTAAGAAACAAATCGAGTTCGGAGATGGTCGTTTCCGTAATTACTGGCATTTGTTAAAGTAACGCTTCTTATATATAGAGATATATTTTAAAAAAATATTTTTTACGTAGAATTGGCGGTACAGGCGGTACGGCGGTACGGCGTCCTGAAAGCCCTATATTATAAGGACTTTGTTTGTACCGCGTCCGTAACACCACTATTTTAGAGATGTTACACAATCGTTATTTAACAAAAGTTGCTAAAGGGGGTCTGAGAATTTTTTTATTATTTTTTTTTCTGTAGCTATATATATAGGCTGAATAAACAATAGGGGTTGACAGCCTTATATAAAGTCCCATATACTGGTCTTCATAACTACAATGGAGTGAACTATGAAACCAATTAAACTTGTCGAGGGCGAGAAGCCTGAAGTAGATAAATGGCTTAACAGCGTTTTGAAACAAAGTACCGATACCGAGAGATTGCTGTGGCAGTTAAAAGGTTGGGCGGATAATATGGATGAAGATCATCTCGGGATGGGTGGAGATCTTATCAATGAGTTATATGATTTATTCTTCACTAATGAACCTAAAATGTTTTTGACCGACAAGCAGTTGTCCGAGATTGCCGAAGCGGGGTGGAAACCTTTGTTAGGGAAAACGGGTGTCGCTTGGTTTGGTGGTAGGACACATTCTACTCTGGCTAATCAAGTTCCCTCCGAGGATCTGGAAAACTTTGAAGATCTCAACTTTCTGGTGGTCGCATATCAGAGGGCTAGTCAGGATGAGTAGCAATTTAAATAAGAGATATAATAGTGTGTCTTATCTTGGTTTCTCTATCGATCACGACAAGGAAGATGGTTTTGACATTACCGCGGACGAGATAAGAGAAAAATTACGAGAAGCAATAAAGTATACTGACGAAGAATTAAAAGATTTAATCTTTAGCAATTTAGACGATACAGTGGAGAATGAAGATTGGAAACCACCTCAAATAGATAACATAGTGAAGTGTGGTGGGTGTGAACAAACTGCCGAGATTGGGAAAGACAGTTTTTCGAAAGAAGATTGGACCTACCCTTGGATAGATATTCCGCTGTGTGATGATTGTTATACCGAGGTTCGGGTAACAATAGCCGATAGGTTCGGTATTAAGAACTGGGGTCGGATAGATTTATGAAAGGAGGTGAGTAGAAATTTTTATATTTAGGTTTATTGGATGGTTGCTATACGGGTCCGAGTACGATGAATTAGAACGAAGAGCCAACCGCCGTCCAACAAGGAAAAGACGTAGATAATCTCAGGCCCCGTTAAAAATGTTGACGGGGCTTTTTCTTTGGTTTAGTATGGGACATTGTCAATTAACTATAGGAGTAAAACTATGAAACCAACAATATCTCAATTTGAAAATCTAGTGCGTAACAGCGTGGAGCAAGGGTTGTCTTTTTACGGCAAGTATAACGGGCGATGGTACCACGAGGGTATAGCTGTCCGAGCCGAGTGTCTTGGTGATGCGGGAATGTTTGTAAAGGAGATGAAAGAATGAGCAACATGAGTTATATTAGATTTGAAAATACCTTTGGCGACCTTGAGGATTGTTATTGGAATTGGGATGATGACGACAATCTCGCCCCTTTTTTTTAATAACTATTAAGGAGAACTATGGCATACATATCAAAAGAAAATTACGATAGGAAGTTTAGTAACTTAGAGGACAATATCAATATAGTCCGAAAGTACTTTAAATTCGTAATTCCAGAAAAAGGTAATAAAGTTAGTAAGGACGATATAAGATATTTGAAATATCGTATCAGCTCGATAACTGATACTATTTTAGATTTTATGGCGTCCGACTATCGTGACAAATTTAAAGCACAAGATGGGGGCAGAGCGTTCACTACTGCCACTATGGCTTTAGATACATTGTGCAATGTCGAAAAACAAAATTTAACTTACAAGGAGTAAAACTATGACAAAGAATACAATTGAATTTAGCGAACAGCCCTTACACGATCCGCTGACACAGATGTTCATTCAGGACTTCTGCAACAAGTGTAGTGTCGGGGCGGACATGAGCCGAGAACAGTTTAAAAACTTTCTTGAGAAACAGGCGGTCAGGGACGCTCTTAACGATCGTGATATGGATAAGCTTGAAGAGTTGATTGCTGAGGAAAAGAAATGAGATCGCCTTTCGAAAATAAACTGATCGATCAGGGCTTTGCAGACACCCGCGCTCCGAAACTAGCGGAAGCGGTGGATCGTTTACATAGCGCAATATCTTACATGGATAGCTTCAACATATCTTTATTAAAGAAGCATTATCCAGAAGCAATTACTTTAGCTCGCAAGCTCGGGTATTGTGATAGCGTTTCGAACAAGTTTGAGGACGATATTTATTATTGACCCATCTTATATAATCTTATATTCTTTCGGGGCGGGGTATTCTCGCCCCGTTTTATTTTTAACTACGATAAGGAAAAAACTATGAACGATATTGTAAACAATCTTTTAAGTAATGCTTCTGCCAAGGCGGAGCAAAACGAAACTTTCGAGGGCTTCCCGCCTTTGGCTAAATGTTCTTACAAAGCAGAGTTTAGACCCATTCAATATGGGACAACTAGCGCCGTTGTTAAAGACGATAATGGAAAAGATAAGATCGTTTGGTCTAATTTTAAATCAATAGATCCTGAGGGCGGTCAAGCTATAGTCAGGACCGATAACAACGATATCTTAGGCATTATGAAAAAGCGTTACGCTATTTGTAATAATGATGATCTTATTGTTCCTGTTCAGGAAGCGCTTGAAGATACGCTCCCAAAAGGTGCAATGAATAATGTTAAGTTAATTGAAAGTACCGCCGACGGGGGATCTGTTGCTAGGTTCGGCTATCACTTTGACGGGCTCGGGCATGAGATCCGCCAGTTATCAGGGAGCGCAACCCAATTAAATTTTATGGTTCGGGTTGTAAATTCTTTTGGAGGACAAACAGCTATTAGGGTTCAGGCGGGAGCGCTTGATCTTATCTGTACTAATGGCATGACTAGTCAAAAGGAATTAGGCGCTCAAAACTGGGGACATACAGCGGGTTTTAAGCCTGAGTATATAAAGCCTTGGTTAATCGAGCAGATAGCCTTTTATGAAACTAAGGTTAAAGTTTGGGAACAATGGGCAAACAGGGAGATAACACCCGAACAGGCGCAAGCCGTTCTTGATGCGAATTACCCCGCTTCAGAAAGTGAGATAGCCCGAGCGGAAAAGAAAGGCAAAGTTGCGGGAGAGATCCAGAGTCGAAAAGCCCGTGCCATGATGGAACAGCTAGACAAAGAGTTTCAAAAGCGCGGCACCACTGTTTGGGCTTTATATTCCGCCTTGACCTATTACAGCTCCCACAACTCCGAAACGTTCAAGGTTAAAAATTCGGACAACCGCGACAACGTCGAAAGAACGTTGATTGAACGGGAGCGGGAGGTTGCACGGGTTGAAGCTTCGGAGAGTTTTCAAGAACTAGCCGTAGTTTAAAAACGTTCAAAATTAAATCTATTCGGGGCGGGCTTTACAACCCGCCCTTTTTTTGTTTATTATATGGGACAATGTCAATAACACGGGAGTTTTTAAAAATGGTTTTATTAGTAAAAGAAATGAGTACTGGCAAAAAAACAAAAGGCCTAGCCGTCACTTATCGGGCGGGAGTAAATGACAAATTCGGAACTTGCCCCGCTGATTGCAAACTAAACCCGAGCGGGCGCGGGTGCGGAATGAAAGAAATAGATTTTGATTATCTTGACGCGATATATAACAGCGTTCCCGCGGGGGGCTTCTCTTTTACCTTTTCACATTTCAAGCCGTTCTTATGGTTTAAAGATTTATTGCCCCGTCATAAATTCGCAACGATCAATTACAGCGCGGACACTTGGAAAGACGTTTTATATTTCTTTAAAGAATGCGCAATTCCCACAGTTCTAACAGTTGCCCAAAATTTTTGGGGCGGGGCGCGATCTATTGAGCGGGACGGCGTTCGGGTTGTTCGTTGCCCCGAAGAATACAACACCGCAATAAGTTGCGTTAATTGTGGCGGTGTTTCTGGTCCGCTGTGCGCCCGATCCGATAGAAATTTTATAATAGGGTTTACAGCTCACGGGAACCAAAAGAACCGAATAAATAACAATGAGCGGGGCGGGTGCTATGCCAACGGCGGAAATGTAAATATACACTGGGAGCGATTAACCCAAAAACCGCAAGACAAAACCGACGCGGAAATATTGCGGGAATTTGTTAAAACTATTCCGCCCCGCCGAATTTTACGGCATCACATTGCGGGTGACATTGGCAAACAATAAACCCGCTCCACAGCGCCCAAATTAAGCCCGTTAACGCGGGCTTTTTTTATGGGGCTTGCGTTTTTCTCTCATATAATCTTATAATAGATCAGGCGGGCAATTCCGCCCGTTTTAACTATGGAGTAAAAAACTATGCAAACAAGACAAGAAAAATTAATGGCGGGTAACCCGCATTTATTCGCAACTGTTAAAGGGTTCAAGTTTTATGAACACCCGTTATATGGTGATGAAAGTTCTTTAATGATGATGAAGCCCGACGGGCAATTAATAGAGTTTTCCGAGTGGTTTTGTGTTCCTGATCCTGATGAATTGGAGGGTTAAACAATGCGTTTAAATAAATATCAAATTAGATCTTTAAAGCGGTTATTCGATCGATTGAAGCCGTCTTATAATG
>LUMU01000274.1_pt2 | contig 15548 bp, 14 predicted proteins | sample 729751 | NCBI WGS metagenome assembly LUMU01 (sample SAMN03860300, study PRJNA289734) | marine metagenome | biome: seawater column; feature: ocean; material: water; isolation source: Red Sea water column Station 192 - depth 100m | place: Saudi Arabia: Red Sea | collected 2011-10-15 | depth 100 m
CTCCGAAAGACTTAGTGACAGATTTATACTTTTCTCTATCAACGCCAAAGCCTTTAAAGAAATATTCTAGTTCGGTATTGCCAGTTAGCATTCTTCTTTCATTCTGTATTGTATTAAAAGCAGCAGGTATAAATTGTTGCTCTATACCAAGCGCCTTGGCGGTGTAGTAAATCCTGGCATGAGTTTTTAAAACCTCATTCCAAGTAGCTGGTGATTTAGAAAAATTTACCCCTCCAGGCATATCCTTTTTCCATCTCGCTAGATAGGGCTCTAGGGCATAGCAATGATTGCACCCAAACCAGAAGACCTCAATTACTTCAACTTTCGAAGGGTCTCTTACAGTAGTAGGGTTATCAATAACTTCGTAATGAACCCCTTGCCTATATTTTTCATTAGATTTTACGGCCTCAGTTACTGAGCTGTCCTCACTTGAGCAAGAAAAAAGAACAAGAGTTATTAATGTTGTTGCTAAAGTTCTAGAAAACATAACGGTTTAGTGTATTCCATGAACAAAGCTTGATAAGGCTTCTATTTCTTTGTCATCAAGCTTATAAGCTATGGCTACCATAATTTTTGAAGGATCCTCATTTTGTCTTTCGCCCGATCTATAATCTCTTAAAGCTTTGGCTACATAATCGGGTTGTTGGCCACTCAACAAAGGATAAGCCGCAGGTGCATTGCCTAGGCCTCTTGGCGAATGGCAAGCAGTGCAAGCAGGCACTCCTTTATCTAGATTACCTGAGTAATAAAGCTTTCTACCTAATTCAAGTTTATCTTTTTCTACCTGACCTATCCTGTTATTTTGACTTGAATAAAAGGAGGATATATCTTTTAAATCTTGGTCACTAAGATTGTCCAACTGCCCAATCATTTCAACTATTTCCCTCTCGCCCGACTTTATAAGCCTTAACTGCTTTAGAAGATATTTATAGTTTTGACCCGCTAAAGAAGGCCAGATACCAGCTAAACTGTTTCCATCTGCACCGTGGCAAGCGGCACAGGTAGCAACCAATTGCTTCCCTGATTCAGGGTCTCCTTTTTCGTTTATAGTGGGCGCATCTCCTGCTCCCATAAGTAAGGTAAAAGATATAAAAATAAATAAAAACTTAAATCTCATTTATAAATTCATGTTGTATGAAGTGACGCGGCGACATTATATACTAACCTTTAAGGCCATTCCTTAATTTATATTTTTCATATGGTTAGTCATAATTTCTTAGAAAATTCTACTTTTATTGGTAGCTACCCCTCATTCGAGAGCCTTCCTGAAGACGCTGGATCAGAGATTGCCTTTTGTGGAAGATCTAATTGCGGTAAATCAAGTGTTTTAAATGCGATAACCAATAATAAGAAGCTGGCTAAGACAAGTAAAACCCCAGGAAGAACTCAGTCTATTAATGTTTTTGAGATCGATAAAAATAAGCAATTTAAAATAATTGACCTGCCAGGATATGGGTATGCGAAAGTATCTAAGTCAATCAGGGCAGATTGGGGTGTTAGTATCGATAATTATTTAAACAAAAGAAAATGTTTAAAGGCCTTAGTGATAATTATGGACATCAGGCACCCTCTCAAGGAAGACGACCTTACCTTAATCAATTGGTGTGAAGCGAATAATCTACCTTTAATCGTTCTCTTAAATAAATCAGATAAATTATCTAAAAACAAAGCATCGCAAGAACAGCTTCTAGCCATTAACGAACTTGAAGGGCTTTCGACAAAATACTTTGTTCTAATAACTTCTGCTAAAACCAAAGAAGGAGTTAATGAACTAATAGAGACAATGATGGGTCTCTTAGATGAGTAAAAGCTTCGAGCATTTGGGGCTACTCGAAGCTTTCTTGCGGACTAGAGTTTTTTAATTATTTACCCTACATATATAAGACATTTACCTTTACAAAAAGTTCAGATTTATTAATCTTTATTTAAAAAAGTTTTGTTGAGTTAGAATAAAGTTAGAGGCATAAAAATAAGCAAGAAAGCATCAAAATTAATATATAAATTGGGCAATCTTTTCACTTTAGGAATGAATGAAAGAACCCGACTAAAAACGCATTCTAGACTGTCTAATTTTTATAAAGCTAATCACGTTATGGAAACTGATAAAGGTCAATTACTCTTTAGAATTGATTCTCCCGGAGCGGTACCTCAAGATTTAAATTCCACTAGGAGTGAACCGGAAACATTTGAATGGATAAGAGGTCATTTAAATGAAAATGAAGTCCTATGGGACATAGGTGCAAACGTTGGTGTGTTTAGTTTATATGCTGCTTTAGGTCATAAAAATAAAGTTCTGTCTATTGAGCCGTCAGCTGAGTCCTATTCAACACTTAATGCAAACATTAGACTAAATGATCTTGAAGAATATATTGATGCTCTGTGCTTCGCTGGCTCTGAAGAAACAAATTTATTACAGCTCTACATGAAAGACCCAAGTTCTGGAGCGTCTCACAACAGCATTGACTCTGCGTCCAATCAATTTGGGGCATTTGATGTAAGCGGCAAGCAATCCGTTATTGCCATTTCTTTAGATGACTTGGAGCAAATTAAAGGAATTAGTTCTCCTAACCACATCAAACTTGATGTAGATGGAAAAGAACCAGAAATATTGTCTGGCGCAACCAAGGTACTTAAGAAAGTTGACAGTTTGCTTGTTGAAATTGAAGGCAAAAACTCAAGAGAAAACTTAAAGTCCATAGAGAATTCTATTTCCAATGCTGGCTTAGTAGAAGATAAAACTTGGAGAGAAAAAGGTTCAGGAAGGAATAGACTTTACAAAAGAGGTTTAATTAATGAGTAAAGAAGACCCTATTATTTTAGTGGACGGTTCGTCCTACTTGTATAGGGCCTATCATGCCTTACCTCCTCTAGAAAATAGCAAAAAACAGCCAACTGGTGCCATAAAGGGTGTAATCAGCATGATTAAAAAAATACTTATAGATCATCCTGAAAGTGACCTGGCTGTAGTATTTGATGCTAAAGGAAAAACCTTTAGGCATGAAATATATCCAGAATACAAAGCAAATCGTCCTCCCATGCCTGAAGATCTTGTCTCGCAGATTGAGCCTATACATAAAATCATTGAACTAATGGGCATAAAGTTAATCATGATTTCAGGCGTAGAAGCAGATGATGTAATAGGAACTTTGGCCGAACAAGCGAGAAAGAAAAAACTAGATACAGTTATCTCCACAGGAGATAAAGACATGACTCAGTTGGTCTGCGAGAACGTAAGCGTGGTCAATACTATGACCGGAGAACTGCTCAATGAGTCTGGAGTAAAAAAGAAGTTTGGTGTGCCTCCAGAACATATCACTGATTATTTAGCGCTTATTGGAGACAAATCGGACAATGTTCCTGGAGTTGAAAAGGTTGGACCTAAAACAGCAGTTAAATGGTTAGATGAATATACCAACCTTAAAAATATTATAAAAAATTCTGAGAACCTCGGAGGCAAAGTGGGAGAAAACCTCAGAAGCTCGATTGATACATTAAATTTAGCACATGACCTCGTAACTATAAAAAAAGATGTTGAACTGCCCTTCGGAATAGAAGAACTTAAGGTTGGTAAAGAAGATATTGAAGGGCTAACAGCAATTTATGAAGAACTGGAGTTTAAGGCTTGGCTGCAAGAAGAACCGAGACAACAGATAGAAAAACCAAAAAAATTAAATGCCAACTACGAAATGATTAATTCAGAAAAGGAGTTGGATAAAATTATCAAATTGGCAAGTAAGTCTAAAATTATTGCAATAGATACAGAAACAACTGGATTAGATTATATGGACGCTGATCTAGTTGGAGTCTCTCTATCTTATGAGCCAGGTAAAGCTTTTTACATTCCATTTGGGCATGAAAAACAAGACGCACCTCAACTTAAAGAAAAAGTGGTCATAAATAAATTCAAGCCCTTTTTGCAAAAAGCAACAGATAAAATTATTGGTCAAAATATTAAATTTGATAGAAATATTCTCGCCCGTTATGGAATAAAAATAGACTCGATAAAGAACGACACTATGATGATGAGCTACGTTCTGGATGCGTCTGCTACCAGACATAACCTAGATGCCTTGTCCTCATATTATTTGGATTATAAAACTTCAACCTTTGAAGAGGTTGCTGGAAAAGGAGTTAAACAGGTCACTTTTGATAAAGTTCCTCTAGACCTTGCTACAGACTATGCAGCAGAAGACGCTGACATAACTTTAAGGCTTTATGAAACTCTGGAACCAAAATTGAATGCAATAAAGCCGTTGCAAAAATTAATTGAAGAAATAGAAATCCCTCTAATTGAAGTACTCTCTGACATGGAGCAAAACGGCACTCAATTAAATTCAAAGATTCTGGCTTCTCAATCAAAGGATCTTGAATCTAGGATTAAAAAATTAGAAAAATTGGCTTATGAAATAGCGGGAGAAGAGTTTAACCTTGGATCAACAAAACAACTTAGAGAAATATTTTTTGAAAAACTAAATTATCGGATAATTAAAAAAACTCCAGGTGGACAACCATCTACTGATGAAAAAGTTTTGCAAGAATTGGCTGAAGAATATGAACTGCCTAAAGTTCTACTTGAGCACAGGACTTTAAGTAAGCTTAAATCAACCTATACAGATAAATTACCTGGCCAAATCTCTTCAAATACAGGTAAAGTTCATACATCTTTTCATCAGGCAGTTACTACAACTGGACGTCTGTCTTCTTCTGACCCAAATCTTCAAAATATACCTATAAGAACTGAAGATGGAAGAAGAATTAGACAAGCTTTTGAAGCTACCAAAGGAAACAAGATTATTTCTGCAGACTATTCTCAAATTGAATTAAGGGTCATGGCTCATTTGTCTAAGGATGAAGGTCTTCTAGAAGCTTTTAATCAAGGCGAAGATATTCATGCAAAAACTGCCAGTGAAGTTTTTGACGTAAGCTTGGAAGAGGTAACACCGGATTTAAGAAGAAATGCTAAGGCCATAAATTTTGGCCTTATATATGGCATTTCTGCATTCGGTTTGGGGAAACAACTAGGCATCAATAGGAATTTAGCTGCGGAATACATGGGCATGTATTTCGAAAAATATCCCGGTGTAAAAGCGTATATGGAATCTACTAAAGATTTTGCTCGTGATTCGGGATATATTGAAACCTTATTTGGAAGAAGGCTTTACTTAAGAGACATAAATGCAAGTAATGCGATTAGAAGACAGGCTTCCGAAAGGGTTGCTATTAATGCACCTGTCCAAGGTTCGGCTGCAGATATAATGAAAATAGCCATGATAAATGCTCACAGTGCCTTAAAAAAATCTAAATTAAAGGCAAAGTTAACACTTCAGGTCCACGATGAACTCATTGTTGATAGCCCAAAAGGGGAAACTGAAAAAGTTGTGAAACTGCTAACCAAGTCAATGCAAGATGCAGTAAATCTAGATGTTCCTTTAGAGGTTGATATAGGAATAGGCAATAATTGGGATCAGGCTCATTGATGGATTTTTTATTTAACAGTCCTAAAAGAATATTTGGAATTTTATTTTTCATTTGCTTCGTCATGATGGCTGTTGCCCTTTTCATGGAACATTTTCTATCGCTAAAACCATGCATGCTTTGCTACATGCAAAGAGGGGCGGTTCTGATTTTGGGATTAATTGCTGCCTTAGGCTATTTAATTAATCCTAAAAGTTTAAAGGCTTATAAAGGTTTCTTAATCGCTTGTTTTGCTGCTCTTTTTTCTGGAATTGGTCTTTCCTTAAGACAACTTTACCTACAAAGTCTTCCGCCTGAACTAGTTCCGAGCTGCGCACCGGATGTAGATTATCTTTTAGACACCCTTCCTTTCTTAGAGGTATTGATGATGGCCATTACCGGCGATGGAAATTGTGCTGAAGTGTTGTGGAGCTTTATGGGTATTAGCATACCAGGATGGTTGTTAATTGGATTTCTTATTACACTTTTATTCGTAACTAAATCCTTTCTTTCCGCAAATGAAATTCATTCTCATAAATAAAATTTAATCTATATAATACTGCCAATTTAATAACCAGTTTAAACCGTAAATAGATGTCAAAAATCTTTGAAAATTTATCAGTTGAAGAGCTTATCTCGGAATCTCTTAAAAGAGGTGAAGGAGAAATAGCGGCCAATGGTGCTCTTCTTGTTAAAACTGGTAAAAGAACAGGAAGAAGCCCGCTAGATAGATTTATAGTTAATGATGACGGAACAAAAGACTCTGTAGATTGGGGAGAAGTTAATCGGCCCTTTGAATCGGAAGCATTTGATAATCTTTGGAATAAAGTAGAAGCCTATCTTGATTCAAAAGATAGCTTTATCTCCACTTTGCATGTGGGCGAACACTTAGAACACTACGTTCCTGTTAATATCAGAACAGAGTGGGCTTGGCATAATCTTTTTGGCAAGCAAATGTTCATAAGACCGGATGAATTTAACCCTAACAGTAAAACGGTATGGCAAATACTAAGTGCGCCAGAATTTGTCTGCCAACCTGAAACTGATAAAACAAATAGTGACGGTGTTGTTATTCTTAACTTTACTTCCAAAAAGGTTCTACTTGCAGGGATGCCCTACGCAGGAGAAATGAAGAAATCTATGTTTGCAGTGCAAAACTTCCTGCTTCCTGAAAAAGACGTTTTGCCTATGCATTGTGCCTCAAACGTTAGTACGGAAGGAGAGGTCTGCTTATTCTTTGGTCTTTCAGGAACAGGAAAAACAACTTTATCTGCGGATCCTAATAGAGACTTAATTGGAGATGATGAGCATGGATGGGGTCCTGGTGCTGTATTTAACTTTGAAGGTGGTTGTTACGCCAAATGCATAGACCTTACTCAAAAAAATGAACCTGTTATCTGGGACGCGATAAAAAAAGGAAGCGTTATGGAAAATGTTGTCATAGATTCAAACACAAAAGAACCAGACTACAGTGATTCTTCCTTAACTGAAAACACAAGAGTGGTTTATCCAAGGGAACATATAGAGAAAAGAGCAGATGAAAATGCAGCAGGAGAGCCAAATGCAGTTATTTTCCTTACTTGTGATTTATCAGGCGTTATACCTCCGGTATCTGTACTTTCTAAAGAGGCAGCTGCTTATCATTTCCTTAGTGGCTATACAGCAGCTGTAGGATCAACTGAAGTAGGTTCTACTGAAGCCTTCAAAACTACATTCTCTACTTGTTATGGGGCTCCTTTCTTTCCGAGAGCAGCTGGAGTATACGCAGACCTTTTGATGAAAAGAATTGAAGAATTTGGTAGTAATGTTTATTTAGTAAATACAGGCTGGACAGGAGGTCCCTACGGAACAGGTAAAAGATTTGATATACCAGTTACTAGATCAATAATAAGCGCTATTCAATCCGGAGAGCTGGCAGATGCAGAAACTGAGAAAGTAGAAGGAATGAATTTAAAAGTCCCACTAAGTGTTGATGGAGTTGATTCTAAATTATTAAATCCTATCAACAACTGGAAAGATCCCTCTTTATACCAATCTTATGAAGAAAAGCTGGTAAACCAATTTAAAGAAAACTTTAAAAAATTTGACGTTGCTGAAGCAATAGTTAAAGCGGGGCCTAAATAGCGAAGATAAAAACATGAGATTTTCTTTAGAAGATTTAGGGAAATCTGAGGCTCTCCCAGAACTAAATCTAATTAATAGAGGAATCGAGAAAGAAAGCCTAAGGGTTAATGTCAAAGGTGAAATCTCTAAACTTCCGCACCCTTCTAAGCTTGGATCAGCTCTAACCAACCCTTATATCACAACTGATTTCTCTGAATCACTCATAGAATTAATTACTCCAACCTTCAATAGTGCTAAAGATTGCTTGGACTTTCTGGAAGAGTTACATGTCTTTGTGTACAACAATATTGATAATGAATTGCTTTGGCCTTGCAGTATGCCTTGCCCAATAGCATCGGATGAAGAAATACCAATTGGTAATTATGGCACTTCAAACCAAGGAATGATGAAAACCATATACAGAAGAGGTCTTGCAAAGAGATATGGAAGCTTAATGCAGGCAATTGCAGGCATTCACTATAATTTCTCTTTCTCGGATAACTTTTTAGAGATCCTGGCTACTAAATCTGACAAAGATATACAGTCGTATAAGAATGAAACTTACTTGGGGATGGCAAGAAACTTTAAAAGATTTGGTTGGATATATTTGCTTCTATTTGGTTCTTCGCCTGCAGTATGTAATTCTTTTGTCGCAGGAAAAGAGCACGACCTTGAAGATCTACCTACTGGCGGTCTTTATAAACCTTCCGCTACCTCTTTAAGAATGGGAGATTTGGGTTATATCAGCAAGGCTCAAGATGATTTAAATATTTCTTATAACAGCATTGAAGAATATTGTTCCGATCTTAAGAATGCGCTTATTAAACCTTACGAACCCTATCAAAAAATTGGTGAATTTAGTCAAGAACAAAGAGTCCAGCTGAACACTTCTGTTATTCAAATTGAAAATGAATACTACAGCACTATAAGGCTAAAGGAATCGATTATCTAGAACTGAGATGCGTTGATCTTAACCCCTACAGTTCAGTAGGAATAACTGAAGAGCAAATTAATTTTTTAGATACGCTCTTAATTTATTGTTTTGTAACAGAAAGCCCTGAAATCAATGCCGAAGAGTCATTAAGAATCCAAAGAAACCATGAAAAAATAGTCAATGCTGGAAGGGACGATAAAGCCATGCTAGAAACTGAAGGAGAAACAATTCTTGTAAAAGAAGAAGCTAATAGGATCCTTTCTGAACTTGAAGAGGTGGCAGAATTTATGGATAAAGAAGTTCACCAAGATCGAGGTTTGAGTTGGCTTCCATCCATTTCTAACCAAAAAAACAATTTGACTAAAAATGAGGTCTTAAGTGCTCGGGTTTTAGAAGATCTAGAAGCAAATGACCTTTCTTTTAGGGATCTAGGAAATAAATTATCTAAAGAACACCATGAATCCATGACGAACAAAAGTTCTAAATTGGATGAATTATTTTCTAATGCTAGTAAAAAATCCATCGAAGACACAAAAAAAATTGAGTCTTCAAATCAAAAAGAGTTTGAAAATTATCTTAAGGAATTTCTAGATAAGATATCTTGACGTTTTACAAAGAAACGTTAATTTATTCATATAAGAATATAAGGAAACCGATATGAAAGCATTTTTATGTAAAGAGTTTGGACCGATAGAATCTCATAAAGTAGAGGAAATAGAAGAACCAGTTGCTGGACCAGGAGAGGTTGTAGTAGATATAAAGGCAACAGGTATAAGTTTTCCTGATGTGCTCATTGTTCAAGGTTTATATCAATTTAAACCACCCTTTCCATTCAGCCCTGGGAGTGAAATCTCTGGCATAATTGAATCAGTTGGCGAAGGTGTTACTTTGCATCAAGTAGGAGATAGAGTATTAGGTAGCGTTGGGTCTGGAGGTCTTCGTGAAAAAGGCGTTTATTCTGAACATCAACTAATGCCGTTGCCAGAATCTATGGACTTTCAAACTGGCGCAGGATTTCCTCTTAATTATGGAACCACCTATCACGCTTTCAAACAAAGAGGCGAACTAAAAGCAGGAGAATCTGTTTTAGTTCTTGGAGCTGGAGGCGGATTAGGCATTACAGCTATCCATGTTGCAAAAGCTATGGGCGCTAAAGTCATAGCAGCAGCATCATCTCAAGAGAAAATTGATTTGTGCATTAAAGAGGGTGCCGATGAAGGGATAATTTATCAAAGGGATATGGATCGTGACTTACAAAAAAAGTTCTCTGATGACATCAAGGAAGTCTCTGGAGGTGGTGTTAATATGATTTATGATCTTGTGGGTGGTGATTATGCTGAGCCCGCATTGAGGGCAATAGCAAGACATGGAAAATACTTAGTTATTGGATTTACAGCGGGAATACCAAAAATGCCCCTAAACTTAACACTTCTTAAAGAATGCCAAATCTTAGGAGTATTTTGGGGACAGTTTGCAGCAGTCGAACACGAAGAGAATGCACAAAACTTCAAAGAACTTTTTGATCTTCATGCAGATGGCAAAATTAAACCTTTTGTTACAGAAAGTTACCCTTTAGATGAATCAGCAAAAGCCATAAAGACACTAGAAGAAAGAAAAGTACTAGGAAAGGTTGTTGTAAGCATGGAATAAAGCTTGGGTGAAAGCGCTGAAAACCACCTATACTTGCCTGGCTCTATTTTTTGGATTAAGTCCATTTATTCATGCTGTAGATGAAAGAGAAGATTTTGTTTACGACTTATCTTTAGCTACTCAAGGCGTTTCCGTTAGCCAGTACAACACGGGCGTAAACTATTTTACAGGCAGAGGTATAGCTAAAGACCTTGAAAAAGCAGTCTATTGGTATCAGAGAGCCAGCGAACAAGGGCATTCCAAAGCTCCTTTTAACATAGCTATCATTTATGCAAACGGAGAAATAACCGAGAAGGATCTCTCTTTATCATTAGAATATTTTTTAATTTCAGCAGAGAGAGGTAATAAAGAAGCTAAAGATTTTGTTAAAAAGCTAAAAAATCATAAAAGCTCTAGTCTCGAAGAATCATTAGCTAAGCTTTGCTGCCCTAAGCCGTTAACTCATTCTATGGTTTCTAAAAATTGATCTGTTGAGCTTACAACTAAATCAATTAGACTATTAATATCAAAATTGGAGAAACAATCATGACAGTAAGCGTTTTAGTTGAAGGGAAATTAAAGGATGGAGAAAGGGAAGGATTTACAGAAATTTGCAGAGAGGCATTTAAAGTGACTAGAGATTATGATGGTTGCAAACACATCGATTTAGTCTACAACACAGAGGAAGGAAATAACTGGATTTTTAATGAAATCTGGGAATCCAAAGACCATTATGATAAATATTTAAAATTCAGAACCGAAGATGGAACTCTAGAAACCATAGCTGGTTTGTGTGAAAACGCTCCTTCTATAAGGGTTTTTGACATCATTGATACCTAAAAAAATAAAAAATAATGAGGCTATTTACTCTTTTTTTTTAAACTATTAATATACACTGTCCTGTTAACATCTGGACTGTTTTCAGTCTCCTTAGATAATGAGTCTGTACACTACCTAATTTTGTTTGTAGCAATTCCTATTAGTCTATATGCACTAATCTCTGGCTTCATAAGCCATAAAACTACTTATTTTTTGGCAGCTGGTTCTTTTGGCCTTTTTACTTTACTTCTAGCGGTTACTTTGGGAGAGTCAATTTTAGGAGAGCTTGGAGAAAAAACTTTAACTTTATTGGGCTCGATCTTAGTTGTCTATGCTCACTTTAAGAACCATCAAGTCTGCAAAGAGTTAGATTGCTCTTGTCATGACGAAAATTTGGTTAATTAATTAAAAACTTCTTTTGATATTAAATTCGTATATGCTTCTTAGCTGATATGGAAACTTCTTTATTCTTTAAAACCTTTGTTGTTTTCGGCACTCAACTGTCTTTAGTATTTGGAATCTGCTATTACTTTATTTACGGAGCCAGAAAGGCAACGTTAGCCGGTGAACCCTTTTATGGTGCCGTTTTTGAGAAAAAATATAACAAAAACGGGGAGCTTGATTTATTTTCAGCAGAGGAAGAAGCCTATGATAAGTGGGTTTTTAAAGAAGAAACGAAATTAAATGCCCTATTTTACAAAGATAAATCTGCTTATAAAAAGCGCAAAAAAGACCTTGAAATAGAGATGGAGTATAAAAAGCCTCCATTGAGGAAGTTACTTTTTAACTTATCCGTTATCTGGTTTATTGCCCTATGTGCCACAGCTATTATTTCTACAACAGATTATTCTATTTTCATTAAAATGATTGTGCTCTCTGTTGCCAGCATGTGTTTTGGACCGATTCTTGGAGCGATTATGATTGGAATGGATGAAAATGATGGTTTAAGAATTTTAAAACTTACTGTCTTTATAACCTTCTTGACCGCAATAATTGGAATTTATAGTGGCATAGATTTTTCCTCTTTGGGCTATATCCTTATCATCCCGTTGTTTGTCTTAGTAATTTGGAACCTTCTTAATATATTCATAAATTTCACATCTGTTTCTAGAAGAATAATGGGATTTTTTGGTTCTATTATTTTTATAGGCTATTTACTATATGATTTTTACAGACTAGAACAAGCTTCTGCAAACGGAATAAATGACTGGAACACAGCATTTAATATAGGTTTTTCTATCTATCTTGATGTTATAAACTTATTATTAGAATTATTAGAAGCAATGGGGTAAAACATGGATAAAATTAATGAAGTACTGGATAACATAGCAAGACCTATTTCTGGATTGGCTGAATGGCTCTTGAGAATAGGCTTAGGAATTTCATTTTTCTTACACGGTTACGGAAAGATGCCTATAGGTGAGGGTTTCATAGGATGGCTTGCATCAAAAGGCGTCCCTGCAGCTGGAGCAATGGCACACATGGTTGCTTGGGGAGAAATGTTGGCAGGCATAGGGATAATAGTCGGCGGCTTGATAGCTAGTAGAGCTGAACAAGCTGGTCATTTAATTACAAGATTATCCGGAGGAGCTGTCCTTTTCATCATGATATGGGCGATGATAATAGCTCACTCAAATTGGGGAATATTCTTTGGTGAAAGAGGGTCAGTTTTGTTCGCCAGTGAACAGTTATTCTTGATACTGGTCGGCTCCTATTTTGCCATCAAAGGTAATAAATAAAATTTATACAATAAAGGCCAGGCTTTATAGGCCTGGCCTTTTTGTTTTAACTTACTTTATATGGGGGTTAAGTAAGTTTATTTAACGAAATATTCAGTCTAAAGGCCTAGAAGTTGTAGACCAATTTAGCACCAATATTTCTGCCAGCTAAAGGGACCTCATTCTTAACAAATGACGTGTGATTTCTAGCTTTTTCATCGAGTAAGTTTGTTCCGAAAATTGAAAGGTCAATAGACCCGTCATTTCCCATATCAAAAGTTTTCGTCACTCTCAAATCCAGCATCTTATAGCCCGCTGTTGGCGTTTCACCCTCAGACACGTTGAGCTGTTCACTAACGTCCTTGTAAGTTAGCAATGCTTTTAGATCTCCTTCAACATATTCCGCAGAATAAATAGCTCTTCTAGGGGCGATTCTAGGAATATTTGTTCCATCAGTGAACTCAGCTCTAACATAATCATATCCGGCTGATAAAGTCATGTCGCCATTGATGAAGCCAAATGAACTTCCTATCTCCCATTCGAAACCATTTAATTCAGCATCTTTTTGCAGATAGTTTGCAAGAATTAAACCAGCATGGTGCTCGCCTTCTTCTTCATGCTCTTCATGTTCCTCTTCAGATTCATCCTGCAGATAAATATAGTTGTCAATATCATTACTAAAGTAAGTGAATGATGCGAAGAAGTTGTCATTTTCATAATTTAAAGTGAAATCATAATTTGTAGCTTCTTCTGTTTCTAAAGCAGTATTTCCAACTTCGAATCTTCCTGTAGCTAGGTGAGCTCCGTTCATGAAAAGTTCTACTGACGTAGGTGCCCTTTCTAAATAAGAGGCACCAAGATTGTAGGAAAGGTTTTCAGAAAGATCATTTGAGAGAGCTAAAGAATAGCTTGTGCTGTTTATATCTCTATCAAAGTAATCAATCTCTGCTTCATGCTCGCCTTCATGTTCATCTTCATGCTCGTCTTCATGCTCGTCTTCATGCTCATGCTCGTCATGCTCTTCTTCGTGCATAACTGAACCTTCTCTAGAAATTCGGTCATATCTAACACCAAGGTCAACCTTTCCAAAAGGCGTATCTGTGCTTGCATAATAACCAAATGTAACTTCGTCACTGTCTGCAGGAAGCATAAATGCTTCAGCACCAAGTATAGTGACCCTCATGCTCATCTTCGTGCTCATCTTCATGGGCCTCTTCATGGGCCTCTTCAGCGTGCTGTTCAGTTAACGAGTAATCAGAATCTCTTAAGTAAAAATCAGCAGTTTGAATAAAGCCATTATCAAAGTTAAAAGAGCCCTTCAAATCAAACACATCAGAATCGGTAGCTGAAAAGATCCTTTCGCCTTCGTGCTCCTCATGTTCCTCTTCCTCGTCTTCGTGTTCTTCGTGTCCATGCTCTTCATGTCCATGTTCCTCACCATGAAAAGGAATACCATAGATACTTTCTACGCTTCTAAAAGAGGCTCCTATGTAACCCCAATCAGATACTTTGGATAAACCGAGCCTATAAGTTTCCTGTTCATAATCAGAATTCGCAAGAAATCCAAGATTTTCTTCGTGTCCTTCTTCGTGCTCTTCCTCGGCATGATCTTCATCTTCGTGATCATCATGCTCTTCTAAATGGATAATGGCACCGTTGGGTATATCGTAATTTCCAAATTGCGAATCTTTTGCAGAAAAAGTTAGATTTACTCCTCCAAGATTAGAGCCAGTTGAGAAATGAACAGAATCTCCATCATTAACTGATTGGGTTTCTACGCCTATTCTCATATAAGTTTCCAGATCAGTAGAAGGAATTGCTTCATCTACAATGTTTACAATCCCACCTATTGCACCATTCGAATAAAGCAAAGAAGCAGGTCCTCGGACTACTTCTATCTGCTGTATTTCATTAAGGCATATGTCATTAATATGGTCAGCTCCTATCCCTGATACATCAGCACTATTCATTCCATTGTTAAGAACTTTAACTCTGCCAGATCCTGACATGCCTCTTATTACAGGTTGTCCCACTGCCGCACCGTAGTCAGTAGATGAAACTCCCAGTAAATTATCTATTATTTCTCCCAAGCTTTGAGTGGGGCTATTTGTAACGTCTTCACCAGTAACCACATGCAATGTGCCTTCTATTTGGCTTTTGCTGAGGTCAATAAAGGAAGCCGTAACAACAACCTCTTCAACTTTTTCATTGCTTGTTGGAGAAGGTTCGTCTGCGTTTATATATTGTATTGATACTAAGCTCATCGCCATGAGCCCATAAAAGAATACTTTCATGTTTACTCCTTAAAAAATTAAATTAAAAGTTACTACTTAAAATTTAAGAGAAGGAGGTGCGCGTGTTTTAAACCCTTTTACAGGGGAAGATAGATGTAATTGTTCTGAAAGTAATTCAGCTTGTTTAAACGAAGCTGCGACTTCACTGAGCTCCGCTTCTAGGGTGTCAGCTATTTCATTCAGACACAATTGGCATTCTGTACTTGAATATTCAACGTCACTTTCGAATGCGTGGATTACAGGATCTGCTGCAAGACCTGATAAAGATAACAGTGCAAATAATAATAAGATTTTGTTGCTTTTGAGTCTCACGGCTAGGAATCTTAAATTAATTTAATAAAGAATCAAGCGCCTTTAAGATCTTCACCTGATCATGAGGTGCTCTAAAAAAGCCAGCATAATCGCCTTCTGGGTTAATTAAAACTAAGCTTCCTGAATGATCCACGGTGTAATTTTTTTCTTTACTGTTTACCACAGGAAAAAAGGGAGCATTGACTTGAGTGCTAAATTTATAAATTTGGTCTATTTCGCCAGTCAGTCCTATGAATTCATTATCAAAATTATCTAAATATGTTCTTAAGTTTGCTGGGCTATCCC
>LUMU01000166.1_pt1 | contig 15468 bp, 20 predicted proteins | sample 729751 | NCBI WGS metagenome assembly LUMU01 (sample SAMN03860300, study PRJNA289734) | marine metagenome | biome: seawater column; feature: ocean; material: water; isolation source: Red Sea water column Station 192 - depth 100m | place: Saudi Arabia: Red Sea | collected 2011-10-15 | depth 100 m
TACCTGTGTAAACACTGAATTCTGTATTTTGATCTTTTAAAACTTTTTCCTCCGCAATCGAAGAGAATGCGAATGTGATTATTAACAGATTGATTAAAAATTTTTTTAAACTCATTGCTAATTAATTTATTTTTTAACTATAAAGCTTTTGTAGATTATTGCACCTCCGATTAAAAATATCAATATCGGCAATAACCAAAGAATATATGTGTTTTTATTTAAACCAGGATCGTAAAGTATCCATTCTCCATATTTAGTTTTAAAATATTCATAAATTTGATCTTCAGAAAGACCTTCTTGAAGCTTTTTATCAACTACAATTTTTAAACTGTTTGCAAATTCAGAGTCTGAATCATAAACCGATTGACCTTGACATATAAGACATCGTAAATTTTTAGTTATTTTATTTCTTTTATCGTTCTCCTCAGCATTAATACTACTTAAAGGGAATAATATTATAACAATTAAAAAAAATTTTAGAAATTTCATTTTATCAATAAATTAATTTCATCAACTAATTCTTGGTTAAGAGGTCCAATATATTTTTTAATAATTTCATTATTATAAATTAAAAATGATTCAGGAACCCCATATGCTCCCCACTCAATTGCAATTGTACCATCTAAATCAATAAAGATTTCTTTATAAGGGTTTCCTAGTTCTTTTAAAAAATTTTCCGCATTTTTTAAATTATCTTTATAATTCATCCCAATAATATTTAATTTATTCTCTAAATTTAAATTCATCAAAAGAGGATGCTCTTGTCGACATGGTACACACCAAGATGACCAAATATTTAATAAATAAACCTTATCTAACTCAAAGATACTTGATGATTTCACATTTTCTCCAGAAAAAAATTCTTTAGTATTAAACACTGGTATCTCTTTTTTTGTATTAACATCTGGAGTGTATATTTTTGAGTCTTCTAAACCTTTATAAAAAATAAAAAATATTATTCCAAAAATAATAATAACTGAAAAAGGTAATATTTTATTTTTCATGATCTTTTTTGTAAAAAGCTAACAATGCCAGCAAAAGATATTAGAATTACTGATAACCAGATCCATAACATAAATGGTTTAACTTGGTATCTTACGTTGAAAAAATCTTGATTTTGAACCAGATTAATTACAATAAATTTATCTGACATAAGTGTTGTTTTAATATCAGCTTCACTTGTGGCAATGACAGGTTGATTATAAATTCTCAGCTCTGGCGAAAATCTATCCTCTTCACCATTTAAATTACTTATAGAAAAATTCGCAATAATAGCATTATAATTTTTTTCTTTTTTCTGATCAACACTTTCAAAAACTATCTTGGTTTTCGAATTTTCAAAAGTTTCACCAACCTTAAGATTTGTTATAATTTCGCTTGCAAATATATTGTTAAACAAGATACTTAGAATTAATAAACTAAATCCAAAATGAGCAATATTTTGTGAAATATTTTTATATTTTTTTACAAAAAAATCTCGCAAGGTAATAAAGAATAAATAAAGCGCACTCGATATCAAAATTGTATTTATTAAAATATTTTGATTAAAATTTTTTAATACTAAAAATGCTAATAAAAGTGAGATAATCAAAAAAGAAATTAAATAAATCTTATCTTCTAGTTGAGATTTGATCCATTTTAATTTTGGACCTATCGCCATCATAAGTAAAAATGGAATTAAAAATGGAATTATCAATTTATGATAAAATGGTGGTCCGACAGATATTTTTTGAGAAGAAATTACATCTAAAAAAATTGGATAAACGGTACCTATTAATACAACTGATAAAAAATACATCATGAACCAGTTATTAATTAATATTGAAGTTTCTTTGCTCAACCAAAAAAAACTATAAGATTTTCTGTCATTATCTTTATGAAAAAAGAAAAAAATTAAAATAGATAAAAAAATCAAAATGAATAAAAAAACAAGAATAAATAAACCCCTTTCAGGATCATTAGCAAATGTATGAACTGAATTTAATATTCCTGATCTTACTAAAAATGTTCCACACATACTTAATGTAAATGTTGCAATAGAAAGAATTATTACCCATGAAGTTAAAATAGATTTTTTTTCTAATACTAAAATACAATGTAAAAGAGTGGTTAATGCAAGCCACGGCATTAGAGAAACATTCTCAACTGGATCCCAAAACCAAAAACCTCCCCAGCCCAATTCATAATAGGCCCAAATCGATCCAAGCAATATTCCTAAAGTTAAAAATATCCACGAAATTAAAATCCATTTTTTTATATGTGATGCCCAACTAGTAGAAATAATTTTTAAACTTGTTGCTGCCAAAACAGATGAAAAAATAATTGAAGAACCAACATAGCCTAAATATAAAACTTGAAAAACTAGAGTTAAAATTTTGTATTTTACTGGTTGATTTTTAGTCCTTACTAAAAATAAGAAAATAAATAACGTTAAAACAAGTAACCATAATAATAAACTACCTTCATGATTCCCCCAGGTTCCACTTATTTTGTAAAATAATGGTTTGGTAGTGTGAGAATTATTAAATACTGTTTCATTACTAAAATCCGAAATAACAAAAGAAAAAATCAAACACAAAAAACTAATGACAACAAAAAATAATTGTAAAAATGTAAATGATAATATTTTGGTATCTAATATGTTTGAGTTATTAAAATTTTTATATGAAAAATAAAATAATGATAATCCAATAATTAATCCTATTACTAATGAATAATATCCAATAAGATTATAGATCAATTTATTTTTCTCCTAATGCTTCTTTTACTTCCGGTGGCATATAATTTTCATCATGCTTAGCTAAAATTTTTGTTGCAGAGAAAAAGTTTCTATCTTTTAAAAAACCTTCTGCAACAACACCTTTTTCCTCAGCAAATAAATTTGGTACTGCACCCGAATAAGTAACATTTATTTCATTTTTAAAGTCTGTTATTATAAAGTTAACTTCATTTGAATTTATAGAAATAGAATTTTTTTTAACCATACCTCCAACTCTTATTTTGCCTTTATCTATTTCAGAAAGTGATTTTATCTCGGAAGGAGATTGAAAATATACAACATTTTCCTCTAATGATTTTAAAATCAAAAATGTTGTTAAAATTAAAGTAATTAAGACTATTATTATAAACAGAAATCTTAATTTAACTTTTCGACCATACATGGTTTAAAAGTTAATTATTTGTTACGTTTGCTAAAATTTCTTTATTTATTCTTTGTGATTTTGCAGAATTAGCTTGCTCAGTAGTAAGTGATCCAAATTTAGCAACAAATTTGTTTTGTTCTTTAACAAATTGCATTTTAGTTACCAAATATAAACCTAGGAAACTTAATAAGGTAAAGCTAAAAGCAGATAACACGTACACTGCATATCCATTCATAAAAAGTAATTCATTTATCATAATCTATCTAAGCCTTTATTTTTAATTTTTATCAGTTCTGTATTATATTTCATTAAGAAAATTAACAATGAAAAAAGAGCAAATGCCGCAGTCATTATCAATAATGGGTAAAGCATTGATGAATGAATTGAGCTTTTTGACAAAATATTAATAGATGCAGGTTGATGGAGTGTATTCCACCAATCAACTGAGTACTTTATAATTGGAACATTAATAATTCCTAAAATAGTTATAAAAGTTGAAATCTTATAGACTTTTTCTTCCTTATCATAAATTCTCCATACAATTAAATACATTGCATAGAACAAAGCTAATATTAGCATTGAAGTAATTCTTGCATCCCAAGCCCACCATGTTCCCCAAGTTGGTTTTCCCCAAATTGATCCTGTAACTAAAGCTATAATATTAAAAACAAATCCCGAAGGAGCTAAACTTTTAGAAATTAAAAAAAAGTTTTTGTTTCTAAATACAAAACCACAAATAGATAACAAAGTTATAGAAGAAAATATTCCAAGTGAAATCCAAGCGGCAGGAACGTGAACATACATAATCCTAACTGCATCACTTTGTTTGTAATCTTCAGGAGATATGACTAATGCTTCAACTAAACCAACACTTAATACAACAATAAACAAAAATAAAACGTACTTAGGTGCTTTTGACGTGATTTTGAAAATCTTGTTAGGTTCAAAAAGTTTAAACATATTTTAATTTAGAATTTTTTTTGGTGATTTCTATTATGAAATAGTTTTCTGATCAAGAATGCAGAGGGGAGATAATAAGATTGAAATTAACGTTTAACACTCTTGACCAGAAGATACTAAAAATATAGCTAATTTGTATGGCCTAGATTTGAGCTAAATGTGGTTGAATGATGGTTGCCTTAATTAGAAAGCTTGAAATAACTAGAGCCTTTTTTTCCTGAAAAAATCTCTTCAATTAAAGGGTGTTTTATTGGTTCATCAGAGTCATCCATCAGCAAGTTTTGCTCAGAAACATAAGCTTCATAAGTTATCTCATCATTTTCTGCTAATAAGTGATAAAATGGTTGATCTTTTCTTGGTCTAACATTTTTTGGAATAGACTGATACCATTCTTCAGAATTATTAAACTCAAAATCAACATCATAAATCACACCTCTAAATTCAAAGTGTTTATGCTTTACAATGTCTCCAATTGAAAATTTAGCTTTTTGAACTGGCATTGATCTTAGTATGGGTATTTAGAAATAAAAATCAATGCTAAAAATATAAATGTTTTGTGATGTGGCAAATATGTTAATATCTTTTTGGTGAATAAATCTTTTTTAAAATTTGTTACTGATTTCGGTCCTTTAGCAATATTTTTTTTCTATTATTACAATAGTGGTAAAAATTTATCTGTAGCAATACCTCCACTAATAGTTGCAACTTTAGTTGCATTAGCAGTAGTTTGGTTTTTTGAAAAAAAAATTCCTCCAATGCCTTTGGTAAGTGGAATTTTAATTACTTTTTTTGGTGGATTAACAATCTACTTTAATGATCCTATATTTATTTACGTTAAACCAACTATCATTAACATTATGTTTGCTCTTGCGTTATTTTTTGGGAAATATTTTACCAATGAACCTATTCTTAAAAAAATTATGGGTAAATCTATTCCTCTAACTGATATTGGGTGGGAAATTCTTAATAAACGATGGATGTATTTTTTCTTTGGTCTTGCTTTATTAAATGAAATTGTTTGGAGAACTCAAACAGAAGAATTTTGGGTTAATTTTAAAGTATGGGGAATGCTTCCAATAACAATAATATTTACAGGGTTTCAGGTACCATTAATTAATAAACATAAGATTGATGCGTAGTAATTTAAAATTAGTAGTAAATAATCCTCATAATAAAATAGAAGAAAAACATTTTTTTGAAAAAGATGAGCTAAAAATTATATTAGACTTATATGCCAAGATGGTTTCTGAAGGTTCTTGGAAAGATTACGGTTTAAGTATTTCAAGTAAGCAAGTGGGGTTTAGTGTTTTTAGAAATGCTACTGAGAATGCCCTTTATAAAATTTGCAAAAATTTTAGGCCTAAAAATAAAAATCTTAAATATTTGATTACTGATACAAGTGGTAAAATACTAAAAAATTCTTACGATCTTAGAATTTTATTAAAAAATACCAACTGGAAGAAACTTCAAAAATAAATTTATCTTCTTTGACCAAATAATCTTAACAACATTATAAATAGATTGATAAAATCTAGATATAAAGTTAAAGCGCCCATTACAGCTTTCTTGCCCATTAACTCTCCTGAGTCTGACGCAACATACATATTTTTGATTTTCTGAGTGTCATAAGCTGTTAAACCAACAAATATTAAAACACCTAAAATTGAAATCACAAAATACATCATAGAAGATTTCATAAAGATATTAACAATTGAAGCTATAATTATTCCAATTAGACCCATCATTAAAAAAGATCCTAACTTTGTAAGATCTCTTTTAGTTGTGTATCCATAAATACTCATCGCTCCAAATGTTGCAGATGTAATGAAGAAAACTCTTGTTACACTCATTCCAGTATAAACCAATAAAATTGAAGATAATGATAGACCCATCAAAGCTGCAAAAACCCAAAAAGTAGTTTGTGCTTTTGATGCACTCATCTTATTAATTCCAAAACTCATGTAAAAAACGATACCTAGAGGTGCTAACATTACAAGCCATTTAAGACCTGATAAATAAATTGCATTCCCCATCTGCGTTAGACCAACGATTGAACCTGCATCATTAGTAACAACAGACATTTTAAATGTTAATAGTGCTACTATTCCAGTTAGCAATATACCTGTTGCCATGTAGTTATAAACTTTTAGCATGTAGGCTCTTAAGCCTTCATCCATTACAGCAGCTGTTTGTTGTGCTGCTTTTGCTCTATTTAGTATTCCGTTTTTATCAAATTCCATAATAAGTAATATATATATTCTTTTACTAATTATTCAAGATACCTTAAAAGATTAACAAAATTTTAACTTAATATTTCTAATGAATTACAAAAATTTAGGTAATACCGATATTAAAGTGAGTACAATTTGTCTCGGTACTATGACTTGGGGAGAACAAAATACTGAACTTGAAGCATTTGAACAAATGGATTTTGCTTTAGATCAAGGAGTAAACTTTTGGGACACTGCTGAATTATATGCGGTACCACCAAGAAAGGAAACCTATGGTGATACAGAAGAAATTATTGGAAACTGGTTTGAAAAAACTAAAAAAAGAGACAAAGTCATTCTTGCAACAAAAGTTGCTGGTCCAGCAAGAGATTATTTAAGAAGTGGAGAAAATAGTTTTACAGGTCCAAATTTAGAATCTGCTTTAAATGACAGTCTTAAAAGACTTAAAACTGATTATATAGATTTATATCAACTTCATTGGCCAGAAAGAAATGTAAATAATTTTGGAAGACTTGGTTATGTTCATAAGGAAAATGAATGGAATAAATTTGAAGATGTTCTTGCAGAGTTAAATAAATATATTGATCAGGGAAAAATAAGATACGTTGGTTTATCAAATGAGACCCCTTGGGGAGTTTTAAATTATCTTCAGTTATCCAAAGATAAAAAGTTGCCAAGAATGATGTCAATTCAAAATCCTTATAGTTTATTAAATAGATCTTACGAAGTTGGACTAGCTGAAGTTTCTATAAGAGAAAACATTGGCTGCTTAGCTTACTCACCATTAGCAAGTGGATATTTAAGTGGAAAGTATAGAAACAAGAATTTCCCCAAAGGATCAAGAATGGAGAGAGATTTCGATTTCTGGACAAGGTATAGAAAGCCAAATACTGAGGATGCCGTTGAACATTATTATAAAATTAGTGAAAAATTTGATCTAGATATGAGTCAGATGGCGATAAAATTTTGTGAAATCCAAGACTTTATGACTAGTGTAATAATTGGAGCAACTACAATGGAGCAGTTGAAAACAAATATAGAAAGTGTAAATGTAAACTTATCTGATGATGTCATTAAAGAAATTAACCACGTACAAACAATTTATCCAAATCCATGTCCATAATTAAAAAAATTACAATATTGTTAGGAATATTTTTTATAAGTGGTGTTGCTCAAGTTTCAGCTCAGGAAATTAAAAAAATTGGTAAATATAAAGATTGGGAGGCAATGGTCGTTATGGATGCTGACGGTAAAGTATGCTTTGCGCAATCTTTACCTATTTTGCAAGCACCCAAAACTAATAAAAGAGATGCAAAATTATTTGTAGCATTTAGACCAAACGACAATATAAAAAATGAAGTAAGTGTTACCCCGGGTTATGAATTCAACAAAAATAATTCTGTAACAGCTGCTTCAGGGAAGAATAAATTTAAATTTGATATTAAAGAACAAGGTTTTGCGTGGATTGCAGACAATAAAATCGAATTAAAAATGATCAAACAAATGAGAAAAGGATCTAGAATTATGATCACTGGATACAATCAACAAGGTTCTCAAACAATTGATCATTACTCATTATTAGGATTTACTAAAGCTTATAACGCTTCAAGAAAAGCTTGTAGTTAATTCAATGAAATCAAAAAAGAAAATTGTTCTAGCTTATTCTGGAGGGCTCGATACTTCTATAATTTTAAAATGGCTTCAAGAAAATTATGATGCAGATGTAATTTGTTATACAGCAGATGTTGGACAAGAAATTGATAGAAAAAAAATTATTACTAATGCAAAAAAATTTGGTGTTAAAAATATAATTATTAAAGATTTAAAAGATATTTTTGTTAAGGATTATGTTTATCCCATGATCAGAGGACACGCGATCTATGAGGGTGTTTATTTATTAGGGACATCAATAGCAAGACCTCTTATTGCAAAAGATCAAATAAGAGTAGCTAAAAAATTTAAAGCCTATGCAGTTTCACATGGAGCAACTGGTAAAGGCAATGACCAAGTTAGATTTGAATTAGGCTATCATTATTTTGGTCCTAAAATTAAAATTATAGCTCCATGGAGAATTTGGAAACTAAAATCTAGAACAGACTTAATTAATTATGCAAAAAAACATGGCATAGCTATTCCTAAAGATAAAAAAGGTGCACCTCCTTTTTCAGTGGATGATAATTTATTTCATACATCAACTGAAGGTAAGGTTTTAGAAAATCCAAAAAATTCTGCTCCAGAATTTATTTTTCAACGAACAGTTTCTCCTGAAAAAGCACCTAACAAACCATCTTTTGTTACTATTAATTTTAAAAATGGTGATCCTTTTGGAATTAATGGAAAAAAATTATCTCCAGCTAAATTATTAACAAAGTTAAATGATCTAGCAGGCAAAAATGGAATTGGAAGAGTTGACTTAGTAGAGAATAGATTTTTAGGTATTAAATCTAGAGGAGTGTATGAAACACCTGGTGGGACTCTTTTAATAAATGCTCATAGAGCAATTGAGTCTGTTACCTTAGACAAAGAAACTATGCATAAAAAAGATCAGATAATGTCTAGATATGCAGAGTTAATTTACAATGGTTATTGGTATTCAAAAGAAAGATTTAAACTTCAAAAAATTGTAGATTTAAAAAGAAGCAAAGTTAATGGCTCAGTTAAACTTAAATTGTATAAAGGAAATATTACAATTCAATCTAGAGTTACTAATAGCAGCGCTTACTCGATGAAAAAAGTCTCATTTGAAGAAAATAAGTCATTTAATAAATCTAACGTTGAAAGATTTATCAATTTTCACAAAAAAAAGCTTCGTTCTTAGTAACGTTTAGGACAAATTAACATTTGTTTAAATCACTAAAAATTATATCCTTAGATCATGGAATCAATAAAGAATTGGATGAGAGATGCTGCAAATATTTTATTTGATGATAGTAAGAATGATCTACGCGCACTTCCTAAAACAGTTAGATTACAAATTCTTTTAGTTTTAAGTTTTATTTGGACTACTGTTTTTAGTTTATATGTTTTTTCTTACACAACTTTCGCATTTGGATGGGCTGGACTTTTTTTAGCTCATATAGGTTTAATATTTGCCGTCTATATGACTTTTAAACAATTCCATAGAGCAGAAGAGAAGTCTGCAAGTGTTTTTCAAACAAAAAATTTTGATCCTTTTAAAATAATGGTCATAGTTTTTGTAATAGTATTTATATTCGTATTTTCAAAAGGAATTGAGGTTTTGACAAGTCCAAACCCGAACTCTTATTCAATCCCTTATGATGGTCCCTTAAAATCTGCAATTGAAAAATGGTTACCTTTTAGTAAAGATAAATAATGGATAAGATAGCAAAAAACTTACAGTTAGCATTAATGGTTATTATCTTAATCAGTACTGTTATTGCTGTTGGGATTGAAATGAAAAACATGTTTTTAAATCAATCTGTTACATTAGCAGATTTGCTTTTAATGTTTCTTTATTTGGAGGTACTAGCAATGGTTAGGGTTTTTTGGAACCAACAATCTATTAGTATTACACTACCACTTCTTATTGCGATTACCGCCCTTGCACGATTTATTATTCTACAAGGCAAAGAAATGGATCCTACTGCACTTGTTTATGAAGCAGTAGCTATTTTGTTAATAGCTGGAGCAATTGTTGTTTTAAGATTAAGACATAGTGACAAATTAGGTCTTAAGAAAAAAAAATCAAAATAATTTAAAATGATATTTGAAGCTTCAAGGGCTAAGGCCTTAAATCAATTAAATAATTTTGTTGAGAATAATCTTGGAGAATATTCAAAATTAAGAAATTTTGATTTTGGACCTGAAAAAAGATCTAATATATCTTGCTTATCACCATATATAACTCATGGAATAATTAATGAACAAGAAGTCATTCAGAAAGCTCTAAGTAAATTTTCTTTTTCAAAAAATGAAAAGTTTATTCAAGAAGTTCTATGGCGAACTTATTGGAAAGGTTGGTTAGAACTTAGACCAAATGTTTGGACTGATTATCTTATCGAATTAAATCAAATCAAAAACGAATTAAAAGATAATAAAGATTATATTGCAGCAATCGAAGGAAAAACAAAAGTAAATTGCTTTAATGAGTGGGTGAAAGAGCTTAAAGAAAACAATTATTTGCATAATCACACAAGAATGTGGTTTGCTAGTATTTGGATTTTTACTTTAGAATTGCCTTGGCAATTAGGTGCAGAATTTTTTATGCAACATCTTTATGATGGAGATGCTGCATCAAATACTCTTGGGTGGCGATGGGTTGCGGGTGTTCAAACTCAAGGAAAACATTACCTTGCAAGTGAATGGAATATTAAAAAATTCACTAACAATAGATTTCAAAATATAAAATTAAATGAAAATGCTCCTCCAAAAGTATCTGAAAAATCTTATCAAATAATTAAACAGGATTTCAATAACCCACAAAAGATTGAGAATAAGAATCTTTTAATTTTTGAAAATAATCTCTCGTTTGAAATCACTGACTTTAAGGAAAACAATTTTAAAAAAATTTACTTAGTCTCTAATAAAAATGAAAATAGAGCAATAAAACTCAGTGAAAAGTTAGTGAAATTTAAATCTCATTTAATAGAAGACCAAGTACAGAGATTAAAAAATCAATCTATTGATTGTCAAATTATAGATATAAGTGAATTAACAAATATTGAAAATTATTACGGTTTGTATCCAACAGTAGGTGAAAATTTAGATTTTTTAAATTCTAATAATTTAAAGATAGATTTTTTATATAGAAATCTTGATCAATTAGCTTGGCAATACTGTAATAAAGGTTTTTTTAATTTTAAAAATTATATTCCTAAAATAGTTTCAAGCTTTAATTAAAACCAACGAACCATTCCAATAATTCCAGCGGTTGCATAAAAAAATTGCAAAAATAAAATTCCTTTATGACCACCTCTATAGGCCCAAATTCCAATTAAAATGGCTGACAATAACAGTAAACAAAAACCAAAAAATTCTATTCCTATGTTTAAAGCAACAAACAAAGAATACAATATTGCAGTTATAACCCCTGCCCATTCAAAAATTTTATTATTCATAAAAGTTTTTTAAAATTATTATAAAGGATTGTAGAGTAGTTATTCATATCTTTCATGTTATCTTTTGCAGATTGATCAAACTTTTCTAATGCACCATTACCAAGCTGATCTTCCAAAGCTTTTTTGTATTCCGGTACACATCCCCACTCATTGACTGTAGTATCTTTTATTTCTATATGAAATTGAATTCCATAAGCATGGTTTTGATATTTAAAGATTTGATACTTGGTAATTGGGGAGGAAGCTAATAAAGTTACATCATTATTATTTTCAATACCTTGAACCTCATAAGAGTGCCATTGCAAACTTTTAATTGTATTAGGAAATTTTGAAAATAATTTATCTTCATCTTTTTCATTAGAGAAATTAATATCCATAATTCCTATTTCTGCTGGTTTAGATTTAACTACTTTTCCGCCCACCACTTCTCCTAAAAGCTGACAACCTAAACAAAAACCTAAATAAGGTTTTTTTAGATTAACAACAAATTCTTTAATTGCTTTCTTTTCTTCTATTAACCAAGGATATTCTTGTTCCATATAGGTATCCATTGGACCTCCCATGCAAAACATTCCATCAAATTTACCTAAATCCTTTGGTATTTTTTCACCTTCATCTAACTCAATGGTAGTTAAGTTAAATCCATCAGCTAACATTAAATCTTTAATGTAACCTGGATCTTCTATTTTGATATGTTGTAATACTATTATGTTCACTAAGCTTAGCTTAGCTTAGAACACTTCTTGGAACAATATTTTACTCTATCCCAATTTAACTTCCATTTTTTTCGCCAAGTAAATGGTCTTTTACAAACTGGACAAATTTTTGTTGGTAAATTTTCTTTTTTCATCAAATTGTATTTAGTTTAATAAATTTATCAGCTTCACATAAAATTAATTTTTTTCTATCAGATTTCATTTTATCAACTATTCTTACCATCATCGAAAGACGAGGATTTTTTAAAAAAAATTTTCTATTTCTGTCAATAAATCTCCAATAAAGACCATCCATAATGTTACACCACTCACCTTTTTTAAAATCCATCATTTTCATAAAATATGCAGATCCACAAATATAAGGTTTGGTCGCAAAAATTCCTCCATCACTAAATAATCCCATTCCATAAACATTAGGAACCATCACCCAATCTGAAGAGTCTACGAACATTTCCATGAACCATTTGTAAACAATTGTTGGCTTAATTTCACAAAGATTCATAATGTTGGATAAGATCATTAATCTTTCAATGTGATGTGACCAACCATGGTTAACAGCATTTTTAATTGCATAATCTAAAGGTGGAAGACCAGTGGTACCATCATACCAAGAACTTTTCATTTTTCTATTTTGTTTAAAAAAATTTCCAGTTTCCATTTCTTGAGAATAGGACTGATAAATTCCACGCATAAATTCTCGCCAACCAATCACTTGACGAATGTAACCCTCTAAAGAATTCATTCTAATTTTATTTTTTTTATGAAAATCTAAAATTTTTTGGATAACAAATTCAGGAGTAATTAAACCTAAATTTATATAAGGACTTAATGCACTATGAAATAGAATATTATCTTTTTGATCAACTGCATCCTCATAATCACCAAATAAGTTTGATTTTTCTTTTATAAAAAAATTTAAAAGTTTAACTACATCTTCGTATTCTGTTGCAAACCAAAAATTATTTGTACTCCCTGGGTGATTTTTAAATTCCTTTTCAATAATAGGCTTTAGTTTTTTTGTATGACTGGTTTCATTTATTTTTGGAAATTTAGGAATTGAAATGTTTTTAGGTAATTTATTTCTGTTATCTTCATCAAAGCTCCATTTCCCCCCGATTGGGTTACCATCAAAACTTGAAATTTCTTTTACTTTTTTTTGTGTAATTATTTTTTTTAATTTTTTTAAATAATCTTCATTAAATTCTTTATCTTCGATTTTAAAGTAATCTAATTTAAATTTGTTTTTTCTTAATCCGTCTGCATAAGAACGCATAGAAGATAAAAATAATAAAATTTTTTGTTTATGATGCTTTTCATAAGTGCATAAACCCTTATCTTCAGCCATAAAAAATAGGTGGTCTTTTTTGAAGCGGTCTAGGTATTTTGTTGGAAATAATTGATTACCAAGTATAAAAAATAACTTCATAGTTAAATATAACTAATAAAATTTTTTATGTCAGAAAAATATGTAATTTTTGGTGCGACAGGTTCTATTGGGTCAAGTTTAGCAGAACAATTAAAAAACTCTGGAAACGATATTCATTTAGTTGGAAGAAATGAAAGTGAACTTAGTTCTATCTCTGAAAAACTTGGATGCTCACATACCGTTGCAGATGTTTTAGAGGATGGGTTTATAGAAAAAGTTAAATCAGATATTTCTGAAATTAAAGGCCTAGCTTATTGTGTTGGTTCAATTGATTTGAAACCATTAAGAATGGTAAATGAACAAGACTTTCAGAAATGCATGAAACTTAATCTTTATTCTGCTGTAGAAGCTATTAAAGGATTTCAAGAAAGTTTAAAAAAAAATAAAGGTTCGATAGTATTATTTTCAACCGTTGCTGCTCAAAGAGGTTTTACTAACCATGCAATCATAGCCTCAGCAAAAGCTGCTGTTGAAGGATTGACGGTTTCTCTTGCAGCAGAATTCGCTCCAAACATAAGAGTAAATTGTGTGGCACCAAGTTTAACAAAATCTAAAATAGCAGAACCAATGTTAAAAAATACTGCTATAGCCGAAGGTATTGCAAAAGCACACCCCCTTAAAAGATTAGGCGAAGGTAAAGACTCTGCCGCTCTTGCTAAATTCTTGCTAACAGAAGATAGTTCTTGGGTTACAGGCCAAATAATTGCTGTAGATGGTGGTAGATCTAAACTTTCATAAAGTGATCAAATATTTTTTATCTATATTTTTCTTTTTTTTATTTTCATCAAAAAGTTTTTCTGAAAATTTTACTTTTAAAAAATTGGCAGATTTAAACGAGCCATGGGGATCATCTTTTATAAATAATGAAGAACTTATTATCACTGAAAAAACTGGAAAAATAAAAATAGTAAATATTATTTCTGAAGAAGTTTATGAAGTTGAACATAACTTAAATTATTTTGTACACGGACAAGGAGGTTTATTAGATATTATTTACCAAGATAATCACTTATGGATTTCTTATTCAGAAAATAGAGGGGATTGGAAAACTAGTACATCAATTGCAAAAGCTAAATTAAATAAAAAAAATTTAGATTTCAAAAATATATTTCAAGCTGAACCACCAATAGAATCTGGTTATCATTTCGGTTCAAGACTAGCTATTAAAGACAATTATCTTTTTGCATCTGCTGGTGAAAGAGGTGGGGGTATGATTGCTCAAGATCCGACAAGCCATCCTGGAAGTATTATCAGAATTTATTTAGATGGTAGTATTCCAAAAGATAACCCAAAGGGAGAGAATTATGGTTGGAAAATTTTAGGTTGGGGTGGAACAAATTATTCAGGCTCAAAGATTGGACCTAAATGGAAACCAGGTTTTACCAAGGCAATCCAATACTGGGTACCTTCAATAGCAGCAAGTGCTATAACTATTTATAAGGGAAAAGAATTTAATGAATGGAATGGCGAAGCGTTAATTACTTCTTTAAAAGATAAATCAATGAGAAAATTAAACTTTCAAAATTTGTCTAATATTGAAGAAACAATTATTTTCAAAGATAAAATTGGAAGAATAAGAGACATACAAGTTCACCCTGTTAATGGAAAAATATATTTTCTCGCTGGAAATAGCTTATGGTTGATGGAAAAAACTAACAACTAAACTAGTGAAGATTTAAAAAGTTTTGTTATTAATTTTATTCACATCTTTATTTGAATGTAGTCATCTTCAAATACTCTTCTAAGTTATTCTTAATCCATTTGAGACGTTTATCTTTATTTGTCTGCAAATCCGAACGCCTCAATATTCCAACCAATCCATGAACAGATGCCCAAATATTGACTGCTTTTATCATGACATCTTTATCAGATGCATCGGGCATAAAAGTTTTAACTCCTTGAATTACCCCATCA
>LUMU01000640.1_pt1 | contig 15461 bp, 9 predicted proteins | sample 729751 | NCBI WGS metagenome assembly LUMU01 (sample SAMN03860300, study PRJNA289734) | marine metagenome | biome: seawater column; feature: ocean; material: water; isolation source: Red Sea water column Station 192 - depth 100m | place: Saudi Arabia: Red Sea | collected 2011-10-15 | depth 100 m
ATATCTCACCATACTCTAATCAGTTGTCTACTGCGGCCGGATCTGCTGGCTCATTAGCTGGTACCGTTACCACTCAGGGTTTATTGACAGTGACGGCCGGAGGTGCTGGCACAACAGCTACCGGACAGTTTGTAACAGAGTTAGAAGTCAACTAAGAACAATGAAAAGGTTAATACCTTTAATCTTGCTTTTTGGTGTAGGGACTGCTGCTAGGGCGGTCCCCGTGGTTCCAAATTTTCAGCAGGGCTCAATGACGAGCCATACCGAAACTGAATCTACAGTAACGGAAACTATTAATTCCATTGATTATAGGACAGGATGGGAATACACAGTGACAGGCGTAGGTGTCGAGAACGACGGAGCAGCGTTGAATCCTGGTGTCAACTCAACAACGGTGACGATAACTCCTTCAGTTGGATCGACAGGAGCAACAGACGGAGTAACAGGAGGAATGACAAGTTCCTTCGATTCATTAAATTTACAGAACGCAGGAACCTTCACGATATCAAATCCTGGAGGCAGTTTTCAGTTTACCCAGAGTTATTCTGGACCCGGAATGACGAATCAGACGATCATACAAAGAGTAACCACTGTCCAGTCCGTGACAGACGTAACAAGTACGTTTACGCAATAGTAGCAACTTTTTTAGGTGTAATTAATCCAGGTGTTGCATTAGCAGAAAGTGTAGGTGGAGTATCAGCTACTGCCAATCCGATAGCTAATAGTAATAGTTCTGGCTCGGTGACCAATCAAGCAATTCAGGTGCTCCAAGGCCCCTACATTACCAACACATATGGTAATGCGATCAGTTGTCAGGGTCCTACTGCTAATTTCACGCCATATATTCAATATAGTAATTCATGGAAAGATCCATTTGAGAGGACATATAACGAACCACAGTACGATAATACAGACTTTACAGGACGTACTACTACTCAAACAGTAACGGTTAAGAATTATCCTTGGGAAGATTGGTATGACGATAGGACTTATACGAATTCAGATGGTGAAACTGTAAGAGCATATGAAGACGGCGCTGATATGCCGATTGAGGTTGAAGTAGATGGACCTGATGGTATTCCAGATAATCCTGGAGAGGTAATTTGGGAAAAACCAGTTAGGACTAATATGGTTGCTAATAATAACTTTAATATTGGTTTGTCTGCTACTTTATCATTACCACTTGATAAGAAATTGCAGAGATTATGTAAATTGGCTGCAACTACTCAAATAGAGCAACAGCGTCAATTAACTGCTAACAAGCGATTAGACTTTGAGATAGCCCGTTTGAAGAACTGTGGTGAACTTATGAAACAGGGAATAATGTTTCATCCCAAAAGTCCTTATGCTTCTATATGTGCTGATGTTGTCGTTGTAACACCTCCTGGTAAGATATTACCTCATTCACACGATTTACCACAACTTAATCTTTCTTCTCCTGAGACTCCTTCTGTTCCTTCTGCTTCTTCTTCTCAGACTCCTTCTTCGCCTTCTCCCTCTTCGCGTATTCCTTCGCAAAATTTATCCCCAACAAACCCTTCTTCACCCGATACTCATTCGTCCGAAGTTCAGCCGGAGTTGGAGAGTAAGGTTTCTTCCCAAGTTTCTTCTGGATGGTTCCGATCACTTTTTTCACGACGGGCTTCACCACCTTTAGAAGAAGATCCGCCAGAGGTTTTGCTAGGAGGGCCGATCCAGTGGCCACCGTCGAAATTACCGCAGTAGTTGTTACAACTGCTGGTGCTGGAAGATATTGCTCTACAAATCCAATATCTTCCCATAACGTTACACATATAAATTCTTCGTAGTTTTTAGGATCTCTTTGTAGTTCATATCCAGTAACTTTCTCTGTACCTGCCTGATTTAAGTCTCCTACACGTCTTGCATTGGGTGGAGGGCATGGTTGGTCCTCTGTCTTTGTTGGGGGTGTTGTAGGAGGTTCTGGAGTATCTGGAGTATCTGGAGGTTTTGGTGGCTGAGTCTTTACACCTTCTGCTTCAGGTGCTTTACCGTAGATAGTTCTCCAATCAAGTCTATTTGCTTGATAGTCAGGTGGTTCAAAATATGGCATTCCACCATCACATAAAACAACGTTCCCTTTAGGATCGTTATCTACCAGCATTTTGTTCCTATTTGCTGGATTTTTGGCGTTTTCCTTATGTGTCTTAACACATCCAGGCATATTAACAATAGGAGTACCAACTTTAACAGTTACAGGAACTGCAATAGGAACTGCTTCTGAGGTTCTTTGTGTCCAGATACGAGCATCACTAATTTCTCTAATAGTGGCATTATTAGTATTAATGGTATCGATATTTCTAATTTCGAATCCATCAATAGAGATATTATCAACGCCACCAATACCAATATTATCAATCCTATGGCCGTTAATGTAAATTTCAGGTATCATTTCGTTTTAGGTACTTGATTACGATAGTCATCAGGTAGTACTAGTCCTGTAATACCACTAGTCTTCTTAGGCCATGCCTGTATTAGTACTTCTGTTACTTCTTCTCTAATTATTTTACGAAGTTCAGTTTCTTGTATTTTTGCTCTTTTTTCTGGTCCACCAGTTGCTTGATCGACGGCATAATTACCACCAACAAGTGAACCAGTTCCGACTACAGCGGCTGCTGATACATAGGTTGCTGTTTTTTGTAAGTCCATAGCTATAAATAGGCACCCCTTCTATTTACTAAATAAAATATAGCAAATACCTGGTTATAAAGAAGATGCCTCTTAGTCGTCTGCAAAATTTCCTTAAGAGTGTCAGGGGAAATATTTTATATGTTAACCCGAACGATCTGGATGCGACTGATAGTATCGAGAATCAGGGTAACTCACTGACACGCCCATTCAAAACTATTCAACGTGCTCTTGTTGAAGCATCAAGGTTTTCATATCAGACTGGACTGTCAAATGATAGGTTTGCACAGACAACAGTCTTGCTGTATCCAGGCGAGCACGTAGTTGACAATAGACCAGGATTTATTGCCAATGATGCTGGTGGGGGATCAGCAGAATATACTAGTAGAGGTGGTACAACAGGTCTTTCTATATCTCCATTTGACCTTACTTCAAACTTTGACTTAGAATCTTCAAGTAACGTATTATATAAGTTAAACAGTATTCATGGTGGTGTTATTGTTCCACGTGGTACTTCTATTGTTGGTTATGATCTAAGGAAGACAAAATTACGTCCTAAGTACGTACCAGACCCTGAAAATTCAAATATTGAGAATTCTGCTATATTCAGAGTAACTGGTGGTTGCTATTTCTGGCAATTTAGTATTTTTGATGCAAGTCCAAGTGGGCAAGGATATAAGGATTATACTGATAATACTTTCTTACCTAACTTCTCTCACCATAAACTAACTTGTTTTGAGTTTGCTGATGGTGTTAATAACATTGCAGTTAAGGATAGTTTCCTTAATGTAAGTAAGTCATTTAGTGACCTTGATAACTATTACTATAAGATTTCTGATGTATATGACAATGCTTCAGGTAGGGCTATCGCTCCAGATTATCCTTCTGGGAATGTTGATATTGAGCCTATTATCGATGAAACTAGAATTGTTGGACCTAAGGGTGGTTCGGTAGGTATTACTTCAATCCGTTCTGGTAACGGTGTAACTGGTAATACTACTATTACTGTTGAAACTTCTACTGCTCTCTCAGGTATTACCGTTGATATGCCTCTGCGTATCATTGGTGTTACTGCATCTGGATATGATGGACAAAGAACTGTTAAGTCTGTAGGTAGTGGTTCTACAACCTTTACTTATGAGGTTGATACTGTTCCAAGTACTCTATTTGAGACTCCATCTAATGCAAAGGCAGAGTTACAGGTTGATACTGTAAGTTCTGCATCACCATATGTTTTCAACTGCTCACTCCTTTCTGTATATGGAATGGGTGGACTTCACGCTGATGGTAATAAAGCAACTGGATTTAAGTCCATGGTTGCTGCTCAATTCACTGGTATATCCCTTCAGAAGGATGTTAAGGCATTTGTTAAGTATAATACCAGTTCTGGTGTATATGATGACAGTACCACTGTAGATAATATTGCTGCTGATTCATTAGCACGTTATAAGCCTGCTTATAGTAACTATCATATTAGGTGTTCTAACGATGCTGTATTACAGATTGTATCTTGCTTCGGTGTTGGATTTAATGGGCATTTCTTAGCAGAGAGTGGTGGTGATCAATCCATTACGTGACCAATCTATCACTAACTCTAACTCCAACTTTGGTGGTGCTGCTTTAGTTTCTGATGGATATAAGGAAGATGCATTTTCTAGAGATGATGTAGGTTATATCACACACATTATTCCTCCTAAGGAGATTACAACATCTGATTCTGCATTAGAATTTGTATCTTTAGATGTTAGTAAGACTCTTAGTGTAGGTAATACATCAAGATTGTATCTTTACGATCAAACTAATGCTGACGTTAAACCTGAGACAGTTATACAAGGTTTCCGTCTAGGTGCTAAGACAGATGATAAATTAAAGGTTCTTATACCTCTTTCTGGTACTACAACAGAATATAGTGCCAGAATCATTATGCATAACACTGCATATGCCTCTGATGAACCAAGTTCTGTTAAGAGATTTACTCTTAATAGGTCTTCTGTTGGTATTAACAGTATTACTAATAGTATTTTAACTCTAACTAAAGTACATAATTTCCTTTCTGGAGAAAGTGTTAGGGTTATATCTGAAAGTGGACATCTACCAGATGGTATAGATGAGAAACTAACTTATAACGTTATTGATGCTAATATTGATAGTAGTCTGGCAACAAACCAGATTAAGTTAGCACAGAACGAAACAGACGCACTTGCTGATAACTTTGCTACTCTTAACAATAAGGGTGGTATTCTTACAATTGAGTCTAGAGTTTCTGATAAACTTGCTGGTGATGCTGGACACCCTGTTCAGTATGATAGTGGGCAGAATCAATGGTATGTTAATGTTGCTACTGCAGCAACTGAGAATAACATTTATTCTACTGTTATTGGATATTCAACTGCTATTGGTTCGAATACTCCTAGGACTTATATTTCAAGGAAGTCTGATGACAGATCACAACAGGATACTCTATTCAGAGCTCGTTATGTAGTACCTGCTGGTGTATCTTCTGCACGTCCTCCTATTGATGGATATGTAATGCAGGAGAGTTGTGGTGATATTGAAACCACAGCAAATATTCAGTTAGTTACTCTTACTAATTCTGTTCAGCAACGTAATCAGACATTTATTGCTGATGCTAATTATCTTGCTGCTACTGGTATTGCTACCATTACAACTGAGAAACCACATAACTTAGAGGTTGGTGCTCAGGTTCAGATGTTGAATGTTGTTAGTGCTAATAATACTACTGGTATTGGAACTTCTGGTTATAACTTTAAGGCTACTGTTTCTGGTATTAACTCTGATAGGTCGTTCTCTGTTGCACTGGATGATGATCCAGGAGCATTCCAGAATGATACCAGTACAAGAACAGTTGATCTTCCATACTATAAGAAGAAGGATTACGCAACTAATTTCTACGTATATCGTTCAACTGAGATTAAGAAGCATGTTAAGGATCAACAGGATGGTGTCTATCACTTAACTCTGTTAAATGCTTCTAATGCTCCAAATATAACCCCATTTAGTGGTCAGAATTTCTCACAGAATATTATTGACTTATATCCTCAGACTGATAGAGATAATATTAATTCTGATCCAGATTCTGCAAGAAGTTTTGCTACACCAGATGATATTGGTGAAGTATTGACTAATGACCTTAAGAAGTCAATCACCAAGGAAAATATTATCCGCTTTGGACGTGATTCTAAGGTTGGTATTGGTGTTACTGATATTTGCAGTGACATTGTAGTAGGTACATCACATACAATATACACTGATAGAGATCATGGACTCTTTGGTATCAAGTCAGTTGGACTTGGTTCTACTGGATTTGGATATGGTAGTGGCGCTGCTGGAACTTTGTACAACGCAACTTTAACTGCAGTTGGTAGTTCTACAGTTGGTAAATCTGCCACTGCTGAGATTACTGTTGATGGTATTGGTGGTATTACATCTGTTCGTATCACTAACCCAGGTTCTGCATTTGGTATTGGTAATACTTTAGCGGTTACTGGTACTGCTACTACTACAAGTCATGTACAGGGTTGGGTTACTGTTTTAACAACATTTGATAACACTAATGATTCACTGAGTGTTCTGGGTGTTACATCTAACACTTATAGTTCACGTAATACTCAGTATCAGGTTAGTGGATATGAGATAGGAGAAAGTAAGAAGATACAAGTATCTACTGCTTCTTCAATGACAGGTATTGGTGCTGCTAGCACTATGGGTATTGGTGCAACAGTATGTGCTCGCGCCATGGTATTCAATGCTGGCCCTGGTATTGGTATTACATACTTCTCTTACGATTATCTAAGTGGTATTGCTACTGTTGGTTCTGGTGTTACTGCTCACGGATTATCAGTTGGTAATGTATTAAGTTTCGTTGGTTCTTCCAACACAGCATACAACGGAGACTTTAGAGTTACTCAGGTTGTAGGATTAACCACATTCAAGGTTAATGCTGGTGTTGGAACTGAGTCTCCATCTGAGAGTGCTGGTGGTTCATTCTACGCACTTCCTAGAGGTTATGCATCTAATGATGGTGCAATTTCACTAGAGAATGAGAACCTAAGTTCCAGAATGACTCCAATTCTCTCTGGTATTAGTACAACACTTAATAGTGCTGTTACTACAAAGACTGCTACATCTGTTGAGATTACTAATTCCTTCAATAGTGGACTCCAGAAAGGAAACTACATTCAGATTGATGAAGAGATTATGCGTGTTGCCACAACTCCTGTTGGTGGTAGTGATGCCGTAACAGTATTGAGAGGACAATTAGGAACCAGACGTGCTACACACATTGATGGTTCTGTAATTAGGGTTGTCTCTCCAATCGCAACAGAATTTAGAAGAAACTCTATCCTTCGTGCATCTGGACATACATTTGAGTATGTTGGATTTGGTCCTGGTAACTACTCCACTTCACTCCCTGAGAAGGTTGATAGGGTATTGACTGGTAAGCAAGAACTTCTTGCTCAGTCTGTTAAGAAGGGTGGTGGTGTTAATGTTTACACCGGTATGAATGATAAGGGTAACTTCTATGTTGGTAACAAGAAAGTTAACTCTACTACCGGACAAGAAGAGGTTGTTGATGCACCAATTGCAACTGTAACTGGTGAAGACTTAGATATCGCTTCAGGTGTAGCAGTTGGACTTGATGTCATTACTCCACTTGAAGTCACCGTCAGTCGTTCACTGAAGGTTGAAGGTGGAACAGATGCTAACATTATTTCTGAGTTTGACGGTCCTGTTCTATTCAATAAGAAGGTAACATCTCTTGGAGCAGGTGGTATTGAGGCAAATACATTCTTTATTCAGGGTAATGCTACCGTTGCTAGAGAGGTTTCAGTTGGAATTTCTACTCCAACAGTCAATGGAAACCCAGGAGACATTAAGTTCTTTAGCGATCCTAAGTCAGGTGGATCTGTTGGTTGGGTATTTACAGTAGAGAATGCCTGGAGAAGGTTTGGTAGAATTAGTCTGTATGACTTCAAAGATACTAATATCTTTGATCAGGTCGGTATAGCAACCACTACACCAAATAACTATGAACTTCAAATTGGTGCTGGTTCATCAATTATTAATGCTAGTGCTGGTAAGTTAGGTGTAGGTGTTACAACACCTGTACGTAAGTTGGATGTTTATGGTGATGGTTCAAGATTAACGAACCTACCAAGTGACTCTCAGTGGACAAGAACTGATGCTGGTATTAATACCATTTCAACGAATGCTGGTATAGGAACTACTAATCCTGCATATAGTCTTGATATTCGCGGTGGTAAGTCTGGTAATAGTGGCCAATTGTATGTTGGTGGTGATTCACAATTCACTGGCGTTGCTACAATGGCAAACGTCCAGGCAACAACCCTTAGTGCAACTGATGTCTTAATCATAGACAGTGATGGACAGGCGGATGTTGGTATTGTTACGGTTCGTGATTACTTTAATGTTGGTGTTGGTGGAACAGTAATCTTTACTAACAGTGCTGGTAAGGTTGGTATTAACTCTGCTACGATTGATAATCAGGCAGCAGTTGATATTGGTGGAAGAGTTAGACTGGATGATTACTATGAGAAAGTAACTACAGTTACATCTTCTTCTGGTGTTGTAACACTAGATCTTGCTAAGAGTAGGACATTTAATCTTACTACTTCAGAGGCAGTAACACAATTTGTTCTTTCTAACAGACTAGATAGTGACGACCACACTACATTTACTCTGAAGATTAATCAGGGTTCTTCTGCTTATGCAGTTGGTATTAACACCTTCAAGCAGACATCTGGAGGAACAGCAATTCCTATCTCCTGGAGTGGTGGAGTTGTTCCTAGCGTTGTAAATGTTGGACTTAAGACTGACATCTACAGTTTCCAGACATTTGATGGTGGTGCTTCACTTTACGGAATAGTCGTCGGACAGAACTTCTCATGAGTCAGAACTACAATAGGGGATTAGAGAATGAGTATCTAGTCCCTTATATTACATTCACTAAGGATCCTACTGGAAGTGCGATATCTTCTGCTACATTAACTGTTTCTCCTGCCTTACCTGATGGGACGACAACGATTGATCTAACGCAAACATTTACTGCATTTGCTTCTAATAAGGAATATACATTAACTCCTGATACTACATTTCAAGTAACATTGACTTTGGATGGTGCAGCTGGTGGTACTGGTGGTGGTGGGTCCCCTGCTCTTGGTGGTAAAGGGGGTAAAGTAACAGGTACAGTTTTACTTGAGTCTGGTACTGCTTATAAACTTATTATTGGTGGACAAGGTGGTCTTGGAGGAAGAACGTCTGGACTTGTAGGATTTGGTGGAACTGGTGGTAAGGGAGATCCAACTGGTGATCCTGATGACATAGAGAAATATGCTGGAGATGGTGGTGGTTTAACGGGTATATTTAAAACTTCTGTTACACAAGCAAATGCCGGTGGTGGTGCAGGAGGACTTTCTGCTAGTAATGTAGGTGGTGTTGGTGGTGGATCCACTGGTGGAAGAGGTGAAGGTAATCGTACTGGAGATACTGGTGCTCATGGTGCAGACGGAGGAACTCAAACAGCTGGAGGACAAGATAGTGATTATACATATGACGCTGGAAATATTTTTTGGGGTGGTGTAGGACAATTTGATCCAACTGGTGACCCTGATGACCTTGCTGGAGGTGGTGGAGGCGGCGGCTACTATAGTGGTGGCGGTGCTTATATGATGAATGGTGGTTGGCAGGCAGCAGGTGGTGGTGGAGGATCAGGATTTATTAGTGTTGATTCAACTATCGTTACAAATGCTGGATTTGGGGTAACTGCAAATACAGGAGCAGGTACAGTATCTCTTACGGCAATTGCATCTGCAGGTTCTGGAGTTCCATCATTAGAAGCGATTGCTACTGCTTCAACTGGTAATGGTTATATGAAATATCAGTGGTATCAGGATGGTTCTACATTAGGAGGTATAACTACTGCTTATTCTGGAGTTGCTACATCTAAGGATATTAGTATACAATTTAGTGGTGGTGGATTATCAAGAGAAGTACAATATCAAGTTGGTGCAACTTGGGTTCCTGAAAATCCTCCTTTGATTGTTTCTCATGGTACTCCAGGTGTAGGTGCTACTGGTGTTGGTTTAGGACAATCTATTACTGGTAATGCTCCAGAAGGAGAGAAGTTATCTGCAATTGGTATTGTAACTGTTTCACCAACTATTACAGTTACTTTAGATGATGTTAATGGACAACCAATAGGATATAATACGTCTGCATATAATCAACCAAGAAATATTAGTATTACTGATTCTATTTCTAATGGAGATAATGGGAATCTTGCATATCAGTGGTATAATTCTTCTGGACCAACTGCTATAGCAGGTGCAACTGCTAGTGCATATACATTTACACCAGGATATGTTGGAGTTAATACTTATTATTGTGTAGTATCTTATCCTCGTGATACATTAGTTCCTTCTGTAACTAGTGATACTTTAACTGATAATGCCACTGATACTACTCAGACAATAAGATTAGAATTTTATCCTGCTGGAGCTGAGTCAACTACTAGTAGTTCTACTTATACGGTATATTCTACTGAAGTCAATCTTGCGGATCATCCTAATGGATTGAAGATTGATATGGATTATGCTAGAAGTATAATCACTAGTCAAAATACTTCAATGTATGCTTGGGAGAATTATTATAATGTAAGTTTCTATGCTAAAAATGATGATTTAACTGTTGATTTAGAAATAGCAGGAGCAAATGGTATTGATGATAATGGTGGAGTACACAGAGGTGGATATGGTGGATGGATGGTTCTACAAGGAACTATGGGACAGAATAAAGAATTTATTGGTATTGCTGCTACAGGTAAGGTCAATACACAAAGACCTGCTACTGCTGTGTATCAATTAGGAAGTGCGATAGCCATTGTTGGTAATGGTGGTGGAGGAGATAATGCTGGTAGAGGTGGTGATGGTGGTGCTGATGGTGCTGGAGAGAATTCTGGTGGTGGAACAGCAGGAGGAGTGTATTATCAACCAAATACATTAGCTACTGAAGGATTCCTTCCTCCAAGTGGAGTACTTGCTGCGGGTAGAGCATCTAGATGTCCTAAAGGAAGTAGTTATTTCCAGAATAGGTATGGAGCATGTGAAACTTTTAATACTAACATAATGGATCCTGATGGTATAGATTATCCAGAAGGAGCTGGTGATCAATTAACCATTAATCGTGGATTTAAGATGACTAACCATTATCTTATTAATGGAGAACAAACTAGTAATCCATTAGCATCAGGTAAAGGTGGTTCTGGTGTTATGGGTGGTAACGGTAATGCAGATAATGGTGGTGGAGGTGGATCAGGTTATTATGGTGGTAACTGGACAAAGAAGGCTAGTGTAAGAGGTGGTAATGATGGTGCATCGAGGAGTTGGACTTATGGTACAAATCTTACTCAGACTGTAACTACTGATGGTAAGAATGGATATATTCGTATTTTTGGTAGAGGTGGTAGTACTGGTAATAATCCTACTGTCACACCAGATGAAGCATCTATTTTTAGAGGTACTCATCAAGGACAACAAGGACTTTGGTTTGATTTGAGGGAATTCTCTAGTACTCAAGATATATTAATATGGCATAATGTTACGAGTAATAACTCAGGAAATTACTTAGCCCTTTATCTTACTGGTAGTTATAGTTATAGTTATCCATTAAGAGGAGATTCTGATACGTTCAAATTCGTCTGGAGTTTATATGGGTGGAGAAGATCAGGGAGGTACTGCTGGTATAGCATCTGGTGGTATGTGGGATATTACTGTTCATGCTAATCAACCTAGTAATGGAGATAATAATGAAGGTGGGAATGCTGATTTGAGAGTACAATTTGCTATTCTTGATGCTAGGAGAAGTAACTAGCGATTAAACTTCTATAAATAATATTGCAAACAGGAGGGAAAGTGAACTCCAATGGCGGTTCAAAGTAATTTTGTAGTTAAAAATGGCCTGCAGGTCAATACCAGTCTCCTGTTTGCGGATAGCTCAAACAATCGGATAGGTATCGGTTCTACCATACCATCTACTACTCTTGATGTTATTGGTGGCATTGCTGCTACCCACTTATCTCTTACTGGCATCAGTACATTTACTGGTGCCGTTTATGGTGCAAGTGGTCATTCCGTCTTAGTAGGAAGCGGTTTATCTGTTGCTGGAATAACAACATTAACTGGAGCAACAAATGTTGTTGGTGCTTCGGTATTCACTGGTAATATAGATGCGAACGGAGATTTAGATGTTGACGGTACAACAAACTTAGATGTTGTAGATATTGACGGTGCTGTTGATATGGCATCTACTCTAACATTAGCGGGTAATGCTGATTTCAATGGAGATCTTGATGTTGATGGTACAACAAACTTAGATGCTGTTGATATAGATGGTGCCGTTGATATGGCAACCACATTGACATTAGCGGGTAATGCTGATTTCAATGGAGACTTAGATGTAGACGGTACAACAAACCTTGATGCTGTTGATATAGATGGTGCTGTTGACATGGCAACCACCTTGACATTAGCGGGCAACGCTGATTTCAACGGAGATCTTGATGTTGATGGAACCACAAACCTTGATGTTGTTGATATAGATGGTGCCGTTGATATGGCAACCACCCTAACATTAGGAGGTAATGCTGATTTCAATGGTGACTTAGATGTTGATGGTACAACAAATTTAGATGTTGTTGATATAGATGGTGCTGTTGATATGGCAACCACCTTGGCATTGGGAGGTAACGCGGACTTTAATGGAGACTTAGACGTTGATGGCACTACAAATTTAGATGTTGTTGATATAGATGGTGCTGTTGATATGGCATCTACTGCTGATTTTAATGGAGACTTAGATGTAGACGGACATACTGAGGTAGATGATTTAAATGTATCAGGTGTTTGTACTGCAGCAACATTTAGTGGCAATTTACCAACTACAGATTTAACTGGTACTATAACTAATGCTCAACTTGCAGGTTCTATTGCAGATTCAAAATTAAATACTATTACTACAGCAGGTAAAGTTGGTCTTGCTGCTTTAGAGATAGATGGTGGTACAGATATAGGTGCTGACTTAGTTGATGCCGATCTATTCATAGTAGATGACGGTGCAGGTGGTACTAATAGAAAGACTACTGGTACTAGAATAAAGAAATATATTTGGTCTTCTGCATCTGGAGATGCTACTGCTAGTGATAGTGGTGCAGTTACTCTTGCAAACTCAGGAGTAACTGCAGGATCTTATACTGTATCCAGTATTACAGTAGATGCTAAAGGAAGAGTTACTTCTGCATCTTCTGGTTCAGCAGGTGTTGCATCTACTGATAATATTACTACTTCAACTCCTGCTGAATTCCTACAGATTAATGTTAGTGGTATTGCCTCTGTAGCATCATTAGATATTTCTGGCGATACAGATGTTGATGGAACATTAGAAGCAGATGCAATTACTGTCGACGGTACAGCTTTAAGTGAATATATTGCAGATACAGTTGGTGGTATGGTTAGTAGTAATACTGAGTCTGGTATTACTGTTGCATATCAAGATGGTGATAATACATTAGATTTCACCGTTGGTACTTTAAATCAAAATACAACAGGTACTGCTGGTGGATTAACTGGAACACCAAATATTACAGTAGGAGATGTTGTTGCTGCTAGTTTAGATATTTCTGGTAATGCAGATATTGATGGTACAATGGAGGCAGATGCATATACTGTTGATGGTACTGCTCTGAATGAATATATTGCTGATACAGTTGGTGGTATGGTTAGCAGTAATACTGAATCAGGTATTACTGTTGCATATCAAGATGGTGATAATACATTAGATTTCACTGTTGGGACATTAAATCAGGATACAACTGGTAGTGCAGCAACACTAACTACAGGCAGAACTATTGGTATGACTGGAGATTTTGTATTGACATCTGCTTCGTTTAATGGTTCTGGTAATGTCACAGGTTCATCTACTATTCAAAGTGGTGCTGTTGAACACGCAATGCTTGCAGGTGACGCAGTAGACGGAGATAATATAGCAGATGATTCTATTAATTCTGAACATTATGTAAATGCCTCTATTGATCACGCACATTTAGCTAATGATTGCGTAGATGGGGATAATATTGCTGATGATTCTATTAATTCTGAACATTATGTAAATGGATCTATTGATGCTGCACATATTGCCAATAACACTATTACTGCTACTCAAATTGCAGCAGGAGCAGTTGGTACTTCTGAATTAGCAGCAGATTCTGTTACATCTGCTGAAATAGCTGATGATGCTATTAATTCTGAACATTATGTAAATGCCTCTATTGATCACGCACATCTATCTAATGATTGTATAGATGGAGATAACATCCAAGATGATGTTATTAACTCTGAACATATTGCAGCTGGTGCAGTTGATTTAGAACATATGTCTTCTGAATCTGTAGACGAAGATAATTTAAAAATATCTAATGCAGGTTCTAACGGACAATACCTACAGAAACAATCAGGTAACTCTGGTGGTCTAACCTGGGCTGATGCTGGTGGACGTGATGGTACACCAGGATTCTGTGTTGGTGATACTGATGGTACCACTATGGGTAACGTTACATGGACTGCTTTAACTTGGAATAATGAAGTTTGGGATTCTGACAGTGCTTTTGCAAGTGATGAATTCACAGTCCCTTCAGGTGAAGATGGTAAATATTGGATATCTTATTCAGCTTCAGTAGATAGTATAGATGATCAAGATGCATTCTATGGAAAACTATATGTCGATACTGGATCAGGTTTTAATGCATTAGAACGTACAGCTGTTTATAATAGAGCACCTGTAAATGGCACAGAAATAACAACAGTTTGGTCCGGTGTTCTAGATCTTTCTGCTGGAGATAAAGTAAAAGTATATGCAAGACATAACCAAGGTAGTAACCAAAGTATCAAATCAATAGGCGGTAACTGCCTCACTTCTTTCCAAGGTTTTAGAATCAATTAATTATGGCAAGTTTATCTTTTCAAGTAGAAGCACACCTTATTAGTAAAGGTAAAAGTGCTGACGAAGCATCAACAATAACTGCTGATGAATCACAAGTCGTCTTACAAAATGATGGTTCAGGTGATTATATAAAAACCTGGAATGTATCAGGTATTACTAAACCTACAGATAGTGAACTCACTGCTGCAGATACAGAAGGTACAAAATTACAAAACAACCTTAGTGTACGTAAAACAAGAAAACGTACCTATGGTGATATAGGGGATCAACTCGATCTCTTATACAAAGATCTAGTTGCTGGTAAAGTAGATGCAACTGGTGAATGGGCGAAAGCCATTAAAAAAGTAAAAGATGACAACCCACTCTCATAAAAATCATGACTGAAACCATCCAAGCAAAGAAAGAAGAACTACAAGCTGAATTACAGATACTTGTAGATGTTTACAACGAAACACTTAACCTACAAAATAAACGGAAACAACGTTTTGTTGAATTACAGGGTGCTATAAAAACTCTCCAAGAATTAGATGGGGATCCAAATACAGGCACCGACGCTACCTAAGCCACCAGAGACGCCTGGGATCCGTTTGAAGGTGCCTTCTGGTCCTGTTCCGTCATATAAACCTATGTACATCCCTCCGAACGATCTGAGGCCTCCTGCAGGCATAAAGAAAAAGGAGAAGGAAACAACGGAACAACCACCACCTCCAAAATTAAGAATACCAAGAATAGATATAGAGTTACCGTTGCCTACAACAGAAGTCGTAATGACTGCTACGTAT
>LUMU01000115.1_pt1 | contig 15372 bp, 28 predicted proteins | sample 729751 | NCBI WGS metagenome assembly LUMU01 (sample SAMN03860300, study PRJNA289734) | marine metagenome | biome: seawater column; feature: ocean; material: water; isolation source: Red Sea water column Station 192 - depth 100m | place: Saudi Arabia: Red Sea | collected 2011-10-15 | depth 100 m
GAGCATCAAATGCTAAACATCTGGAGGGTGGCTGCTTCCTTCAGCAGGGATGTCCAATGCTGGTATCGTTATCCTCATAGGTTATGTTTATCAGGTACTCCTTTAAATGAATCTTTGATTTGTTTGCATAAGATTCTTCCTCAGTTTCAAAAGGAGAATAAGTTACAAAAAGTTCAGTGTATTATATTGACTGATGGAGAAGCATCTCAACTTCCATATCACAAGGAAGTAGACCGTCATTGGGAAGATGAACCTTATATGGGGTCAAGAAATGTAAGTCCTAATCATACATTCTTACGTGATCGTAAACTGGGCAAGACCTATAACTTTGGATATAGTTATTATGAATTTACTGATGCGTTAGTTCAAAATCTTAAAGATAATTTTCCATCTACTAATTTGATTGGTATTCGTGTTATGGAAAGTAGGGAAGCCAGTTACTTCATCAAGAGGTATTATAATGAGTGGAAAGAACCAGAAGCTTATGGTAAAATCACCAGTGAGTGGAGGAAGAATAAAACATTCACTATTAAAACATCTGCCTATGATGCATACTTTGGAATGTCGGCAGCTGCTTTAGCAAATGATTCTGAGTTTGATGTTGATGATTCCGCAACAAAAGCCCAGATTAAGAGGGCATTTGTCAAATCTCTTAAGACTAAGAAACTAAATAAGAAAGTTCTTGGTGAATTTATTGACCTCGTGGTATAATGGATAAAATCGATACACAAGGGATGAGTGGTCCTGCTAACTCTGGTGGCACGGATAACATATATCCCCATGATGAAAACGGAGATCCCATTCTCCCCAAAGGCGAGTGGAAAGAACTGCCTATCTTTGATGATAAAGAAAGAGCAGAGTTAAAGGAGATCATGCTAGAAGCATTGAGAGAGTGGGTAAAGGAAACCGAATATCTTACTCAGGCTACTGATCTTGAAGGGAGATATTACTGTTCTAAATCTAATTGTGAAGGAATTAGATTTGAGGATAAAATACCGAATTATTCACCTTATCGTTTAGACGAACTACAAGAATGAGACTAGGAATTATGTGTTCTGGCAACGGAACTAACTTCGAGAACATAGTTACAAATCCCATATGTAATAAGCATGAAGTAGTGTTGATGATACACAACACTAAACAATGTGGTGCTATTGCAAGAGCAGCTAAATTTGGAATTCCTCATATAAGAGTTCCGCATAAAGATGAAGATAAAATGATAGAACTCTTTAAAGCATGGAGAGTAGATCTTATCATTCTTGCAGGATATATGAGAGTAATTAAGAATCCTGATGCCTTCCCTGCTCCTATGATTAATGTTCATCCTTCATTACTTCCAAAGTATAAAGGATTAAATGCAGTAGAACAGGCAATGGACAGTGGAGATAGTGTAACAGGATGTACGGTACATTACGTGACAGAAGAGTTAGATGGTGGTACAATAATAGCACAACAGGAAGTTCCTATTCTTCCCGATGATACTCTTGAATCTTTGACCAAGGCTATACAACGTATGGAGTATGGTCTTTTACCTTCTGTTATTAACTCATGGCAATCAACGACGATATAAAAATCACTATCAATCTTAATGAGTTGGTAGAGATCCGAGCAAAACTTATTTCTCAGTATGATGATTACTCAGAAAAAGTATGTAAAGGTGAGTATTTAGATGGAGGTGATATTGATCGTATTGCAACTGGGTTAAGAGATACTTTAACTTGGGATGCACTCTATTCTATGGTTGATGAGGGAGTTTTAGAATACTTGGGTATGAAAGAAACTCATTATGGTGAGACTGCTGGTAATGAACCTGCTGCTACCTATGAGAAGAATAGAAAACAATTTGATATTGTTAAATTGGAGAGTCCATCATGGACAATTGAAGTACCAGTGAGGAAGAAGAAATGAGCAAAGCCTACATCAAAAAAATCCCTAATTGGGAAAAAGAATATCTTGAATCGATGCGAGGAAGTCTATCTAAACAACAGATAGAACTTCTTGAAGGGAGGGATATAAAGGCACATGAGGGGATGATATATGGAGAAATGTATAGTGATTGGAAGTTTAAGCAATCCTTAAGTGAGTAAATAATCACATGAGCGTAATCATCTACCAAGATCACATAGAGATTTTAGAAGAGGAGAATGCACAGCTTCAGAAAGAAGTTATGTTTCTTCGGAGAAGATTGGAATATTATAAGACGATAGTAGAGGAGGGAGAAGAATAAATAAGACAGATACTCTAGCAAAATGAACAATAAGATTAAACTGGCTATTGCGGTGGCTGTAGGAATAGTTGGTGGAGGACTTATCGGTACTCTTGGTGGAAGTGAACCAACCAAACCCTTAGGTGGTGCTTCTCTTGCTTCGGGAATGGAGTTTCCTGAATGGACAAGAAATGGTTCAGCGTTTAGATGTAAGGATGGCAAGGTTCAGGGATGTATTGGTGGAACAAATTGTGGAACTGCTGGAAGAACTGGAACTACTCAACCTGTTGCAGTTTGTCAGAAGTGTGAGATGTGGATTGATATGGATGATCTTCTAACTAATAAACCAGATTATGATACTAATATGTTATTGCAAGTGGATCCTAATTACGGCCCTAAAGAGTAATGAAAAGTTTTAAGGAATTTCTTAACGAAAGTAGTCTGAGTAGAATAAAATCTAAATCAGATAAAGGTGGCATTGCTACAATGTCAGCATCCAGAGCAGATAAGTCTGCCAAAGAAAATCGTGCAAGAGCAAAACAATTAGATCGTGATATAAAAGGTAAGGGTTTACCTGGTGCTACTAAGGTAACTGGTTCATATGTAGAGAAGGGTGATGATGGCAAGGAGAAGAGAGTAAAGGAAAGAAGTCACGTTGTCACTGCTGGTAAGAAGGGTAAGAGAGCCTTTAAGAAAGCAGTTAAGTCACTAGGTAAGAAGTATGGACAAGACTCGGTATTGACACAAACGAAAAAAACTGGTACACTATCAGCAACAAGGAAAGGTGGACTAGGCACGAAACCAAAGGATAAGAGACCTTTAGGATCAACTAAAAGAGTTGGTTTAGGTAAATTTAAACCTCAGGGTAAAAACCCAGAAGGTCAATCACAAATCAAGGGGAAGACTTTTACTTATGGATAAAAAACTTTATGATGATTCTAATTGGAGAGAAGAATCTATACCTTACCATACAGGTAAGCAGGTAGAATTATTGATGGACGGCCCTAAGAGTCTTGCTCAATCATGGATGATGCAAGCAATGTATGGACAATGGAAAAAAAGGAATGGTTATCATAAGTTGGATCCTAAAGAAAATGAAGGTCAATTGCAGTCATCTATGAAGGAGTTTTTCCAACGACAAAAAGATCAAGGAATATGAAACTAAACAAACCCCTAATGCATGTGAGGTTGGATCAATGTCAGTTTTTTTACTGGGATCCAAGGATAGATCCAAGAGAACCAGAATACAAACTGTCACAACCTCCTAATACAGGAGGTTTTTTTGCATTATAATAGGTTCAACAAAACGAACCAACTATGTTTGAAATCAAAATGACTGCAGACGAAATTATTGAAGGTTTGAGGAGCACATATGGTAAAGAGTTCACTGCAGCTGATGTTCGTGGATTCTGTGCTGCCAATGACATTGCTTATCAGACTGTTACCAAAAAGATCAAACAGTTTAGTGTTGGTCGTGGTAAGTGGAATCTTGAGGTTACTACTAAGGCAGTAGAAAACATTGAGAAATCTTTTAGTGCTCCTGCTGTGCAACCTGTTGTTCAACAGAATCTTGTACCCCTAAAGGATGATACATTTGTCAAGTTTGGTTCTTTCAATGATGTAAGGAATATAATTAAGTCTAAGCAGTTCTATCCTACATTTGTTACTGGTCTTTCTGGTAATGGTAAAACCTTTGGTGTAGAACAGGCATGTGCTCAACTAAATAGGGAGTTAATAAGAGTTAATATTACAATTGAAACCGACGAAGATGATCTTATTGGTGGGTTTCGTCTTATTGATGGTAATACTGTTTGGCATAACGGACCCGTCGTGGAAGCTCTTGAGAGGGGAGCTGTGTTGCTTCTAGATGAAGTGGATCTAGCATCCAATAAGATTCTATGTTTACAACCTATCCTTGAAGGTAAGGGTATCTTCTTGAAGAAGATTGGTAGGTTCGTTCAACCAAGTGCAGGGTTCAATGTAGTCGCAACTGCAAACACAAAGGGTAAAGGATCCGACGATGGTAGGTTCATTGGTACTAATGTACTGAATGAAGCATTCCTTGAGAGGTTCCCTGTAACCTTTGAGCAAGACTATCCAGCACCTGCGGTAGAGAAGAAGATTCTTGGTGGAGTAGCTGCTAATCTTGGCATCACTGATACAGACTTCATTTCACGTCTTGTAGATTGGGGTGACATCATCCGTAAAACATTCTATGATGGTGGTATCGAAGAGATCATTAGTACTCGTCGTTTGGTTCACATTGTTCGTGCCTTCAGTATCTTTGGTGATAAGATGAAGTCTATCCAAGTATGTGTGAATCGTTTCGATGATGAGACTAAGCAAGCATTCCTTGAACTTTATGACAAGGTAGATGCTGATGTAGAATTACCTCAAGAGGAAGTGTAGTGACTATTTGGCAAGAGTATATTAGCACCTACCGTTCCATGTTGCCCTGTAAGATTGAAAACTTATGGGCATCATGGCAAGCAAAGGGAACATCCTTAAATGCGATAGATCATTCGCATCCTTACTTACTTAAGTCAAGACAGGTGGATATCTCTGATGGTAAGAATGTTGACATCTTTAATTGCATAGCCTATCCAAAGACTGGAAGTAATCTCCCCTGTTTTGGTATGGACTTAATGAAGTTCTCTCCCAAGAAAATCATTATAGTATTTGACTTTCAACATCCAAAAGAAAACTATTTGTTCTCTGTTGATGGACTACCCAAACATGAAGGTGACTATAGGTTCTTTGAACCAGGTAATCATTTCTCAGAAAATATCTACATTAGATATTGTACTCCGTCAGAAGTAAATGATCATTTGGATATGTTTATCAAATACTTGACTAAGTACAAAAATATGTTAGAATTAGAAAAACCGTCTGGAAATGACACCAGTGTTTACAAAGACTTTGATGCTTACATGACCAAACTTGATCCAGTGGGAGGATTTCTTGCTGGTAAGTTTGGAGCAGATAAAGCAGATCGTCTTGTAAACGACTTCTTGTTCTGCTATGATTAATGCATGGAGTTTACTTTACGATGAAATTTATGGAGATGATGAAATGAGCCCTTGTAAGACCGACCACATTGATGATGACCTTGTTGTAGGATGGTCCACAGCTTCTGCTGATACTAATGTTTTTACTGTGGATACCAGTAATTTTGATAAGGTTAGTATTAATACTTCTGAAAGTGATGACTTTATCACTATTGCAGGTGGTGAGAATACTGTGTATGATTTTAGTGATGTTGATTTTACAGTTCCTCCATATGAGGAACCAGTAGTATCTTCAGTTAACTTGGATGATATTACCTTCATTGATACACCAACACCTGGAATACAAACAGACAATCCCAGAAAATATAAAGAAGATGAGTCCATCAAAGCTCTTCAGGATTATATTTCTACCACTTATGGTGGACACTATACTTCTGACAATAATAATGTCCAGACACTTGATCTTATTGAGTCAGTAGGAGATGCAGAATCATTCTGTAGATCTAATGCTATTAAGTATCTAAGTAGGTATGACAAGAAGGGACAAGCAAAACGTGATATACTAAAAGCATTACACTATTCACTCCTACTATACCATTTCAGTGGGCAACTCAATGAAACTCCGACCCGTGGTTATGAAACTTTCTGATAAAACTCTTTCCGTTCTTAAAAACTTTTCGACTATTAATCAGTCTATTCTGTTTAAGCAAGGTAGTAAACTTCGCACCATTAGTGTGATGAAGAATATTCTTGCAGAAGCAACTATTACTGAGGAACTTCCTAAAGACTTTGGTATCTATGATTTAAATCAGTTCCTTAATGGACTCTCTTTACATCAAAGTCCAGAACTTGACTTTATTAATGAGGGTCATGTTGTTATCAAAGAAGGACGGATGAGATCCAAGTACTTCTTTGCTGATCCTAATGTAATCATTACTCCTCCTGATAAAGCAATTGATCTTCCTACAGAGGATGTTTCTTTTGAGTTGAGTACAGATCAATTAGATAAGTTACTCAAAGCAGCAGCAATCTATCAGTTGGCTGATCTTGCAGTAGAGGGTGGTGATGGAGTAGTTAAACTTCTTGTAAGGGATAAGAAGAATGATACATCCAATAGTTTCTCAGTAACTGTTGGTGAGACTGATAAAGTATTCTCATTCAATTTCAAGGTAGAGAATATTAAGATCCTACCAGGAACTTATGATGTTTCTGTATCATCAAAACTTCTTTCACGTTTTACAAGTAAAGGTCAAGATCTTACTTATTACATCGCACTAGAACCAGATTCTACATTTGGATAATCATGTGGTATGTAATAGGATGGACAATAGTTACACTGTGGTTATTGTCCAAGTTTGGGGTCTTTAAAAAATGAGTAAAACTCATAATTATGAAAACCCTTCCGAGGCTCAAGATCTTGGACATGTAGAGGCACAAGTTACTAAGGGTAAGAAGTATTATGATGAACAAGGGTGGGAGATTTCCCCACCCATAAGTGATAGAGAATGTATCTATCGTTGTTTAGAAAACTGTCAACACCTTGCAGGTCTTGATAGGAAACAAGTTAGTAGATTGATGGATGATTTTAAAACTAAGAAAACTGACTTTATACGAAATCAGGAGTATCCAGTATTATGAAGGAAGAAATTCCTACAAGTGAATATATGGTAGAGGGTTGGGATCGTGGCCCAACTGGTTGCCATCACTATAAGCGTGGTTCATTCCATAATAAATTTGGAATGTGGATTATGTGGCTTTTCTACGGTATTGTTATTATTCAGGTAATCCATGCAATGACAGTTATACCATTTTTTCCAATCACTTTTACAATCCTATCAGGGTTGTTTTTTATTTGGTATGTAGCTTGGAGGGCAACATGAGACTGACACAAGAAGTAATTGAAAAGATTCAATTAGCAATGACCCACACCAAAATGAATGGTGAGACTAACTGGAAGGATGGTGATGAGATTGATGTGTGTTTAGGGGGAACCTTTGCAGGAGACAAATTTATTAGTATAATAAACAGGACAAGAAGTAACACTACTAAAAAATGAACATCTTTGTAACTGATTGGGATCCACATAAGTCAGCAAAAGTATTGCCTGATAAGCATGTGGTTAAGATGCCACTAGAGACATGTCAGATGCTCTCTATTGTCTTCTCACATTGGTATTATGACTGGGGTGATGATTTAGTTAAGAAGAAAGATGGAACAGCATACAAGACCTCTAAGGGTGCATTCAGAAACCATCCTTGCACCCAATGGGCTGCTGCAAGTATATACAATACTGCATGGTTAATTCAACATGGATGTGCCTTAGTTGATGAATATAATCATCGTTATGGTAAGGTGCATGGTTGTGCTAATTCATTGTTTGAGGCAAAGAAAACATTTCATAAATTTGCAGGTGAGGTAATTACATGCTATTGTATGGTGGAATCATTTACACGTGCAATGCCAGATGAGTATAAACATGACACAAGCATTGACACTTTTACTGCTTACAAGAATTACATTAGCAGCAAACCTTGGGCTGCATCTAATTATCTACGTGACCCATCCAGAAAACCAGATTGGATCTAAATTATGAAAGCTGAAAGAAATGAATTTCTGTGGGTTGAGAAGTATCGACCCCAAACAATTGAAGATTGTATTTTACCAGATCACACTAAAAAAATCTTTTTAGAATTTCTAAATAAAGGTGAAATACCAAACATGCTTCTTTCTGGTCCTCCAGGATGCGGAAAGACTACGGTTGCAAAGGCCTTATGCAAACAATTAGGAGTTGATGTTTATGTCATTAATGGATCGGATGAAGGAAGGTTTCTTGATACCATTCGTAATAATGCGAAGAATTTCGCATCAACGCTCTCTCTTACTTCTGAGGCAAGGCATAAAGTCCTCATCATCGACGAAGCAGACAATACCACTTCCGACGTACAACTCCTTCTTAGAGCGAATATTGAGGAGTTCTCCAACAACTGCAGATTTATCCTTACCTGCAATTACAAGAACAAAATCATTCCACCCCTCCACAGCCGATGTACTGTCATCGACTTTGGAATCAAAGGACAACAAAAAGCAGATATCGCAACATGCTTTTTCAAGCGTCTTAACTCAATTCTGGAACAAGAAAGAATAGAAGCAGATAAAAAAGTTCTAGCGGAACTCATTAGGAAACACTATCCTGATTGGAGAAGAGTTCTTAATGAGTGTCAACGATATTCAGTAGGGGGTAAAATAGATAGTGGTATACTTGCATATTTTAGTGACGTAAAGGTAAATGATCTCCTTAAAAACCTCAAAGAAAAGAACTTTTCGGAAGTACGTAAATGGTGTGTCGATAATATGGATAATGATATTTCTGTATTATTGCGTCGTGTTTACAATAGTCTTTACGAATCCCTTGTCCCTAGCTCTATTCCTGCTGCCGTTCTTATTATTGCGAAGTACCAGTACCAAAGTGCATTCGCCACGGACCAAGAGATAAATATGCTTGCATGTCTCACTGAGATCATGGTAGAATGTAAATTCAAATGAACTTAAAAGAAAAAATCTCTACAGCAAAAGAGAGAATCAAAGAGCTTCAGGTATTAATTGATGCATGGGAATCAAAATTACCAAAAAGAAAATTTGGTGAAAAGAATGACCATGTAGAACCTACCATTAAAACACCCAACGGTCCTATTAGTGAAACATTAATGAGTGGAACATTGGGAGAATATTACAGTAAACCATTCAAGGAGAACAAATGATTTTAGTATTCATTATCGTAGGATTATTATTCTTTATCATGGGGTATGGATTGTACCTTACAATAGGACCAGGTAAGAAAGATTTAAGAGATCCTATTGATGAACATGCTAAGATGCATGAACTAGGAATAGCACATGGCCATGGTGGAAACAAAGGGGCATATGAGATGTCTGGAAAGTTGGATCATAAACATGAGAGTTGAAACCAGAGAAGCAATGGAGATGTTGTTTTCAGCAAAATGGAACTTGCCAACAGCAGCAAAACATTGTAGACTGACGGAAAAGGAAATGAAGATTACTTTTAATGAATATTGTAATTTTCATCCACCGATTTATACAAAGTTTGAAACCAATCTCCAATTGGAACTAAATTATGATAATCAGTGAAAATGATTCTTTATGGGCTGCTGATCAATTTATTAATTATTTTAAAAGATTTGATACTATTGAGGATTATATTCGTGTAACTAAAGAAGCAGCAGTTAATCAAAGAGGTAAGTCTATAGTTTCTTTGAAGGATGAGTTTTTTAATGAAGATGTTCATCCTGAAGATATGGATTTTGAGGTTAGATTTGTTGGAGAGAGATTTCAACAGTCTGTACCTCAAGCATATTATCATGAACTTTTGACTGCCACTTCTTCGGCAATCATTGAAAAGAATATTCCTGGTAGAGAATTACGTTGGATAATATATGAAAAGAATAGTAAGAAGATAGTTGGATTTATTAGATTTGGTTCTCCTACTATTAATTCTAAACCAAGGAATGAATATCTGGGGCAACCAGCAAACCTTTCTATATTCAATCGTCATGCTGCAATGGGATTTGCGATTGTTCCTTCACAGCCTTTTGGATATAATTGTTTAGGTGGAAAACTTCTTGCATTGATGTGTGTCTCTCATTTTGCAAGAGAGCATTTAAATAAGGTGTTTGATAAAGATATTGGATGGTTTGAAACTACTTCATTATATGGTTCTACAACCTCTGCTTCTCAGTATGATGGGCTTAAACCTTTTATAAGATTTAGAGGATTGACAGATAGTAAGTTTCTTCCTTTACTTCACGATACAGCATTTCATACACTTCATAATAGATTTACTTTAATTAATAATAATACTCCTGTAACTCCTAGTTATGTTTCGTCCAAGAAAATGAAACGACAAACTAAGATGATTGCTTGGACTAAGAAGTCTTTAATAGAGCATGGTCAAGTAGAGAAACTTGAGGAGTTTAATGGAGTAATTAAGAATGCATTTAATCTTACTCAAAGAAAGAGAGCATATACATCTGATTATGGATATGGAAATGTTAGGGAAGTCTTACGTGGAGATCAAGATAAGTTAATACGTGGTCAGAACTGGGATAAATTCTACCTAGATAACATTATATCTTGGTGGAAGCGTAAAGCTGGAAAACGTTATGAGAAACTTAAACAAGAAGGTCGTTTCAGAGATAAGGTCGAACTCTGGACAGAAGATGACAACATTCAAATAATACGATGAATCCAGACGACAATCCATTTTGGGGAGAACCTACTCCTACCGACTTGTGGGATGATATGGACAAATTAAATGCTCTGTATGAAGAACTTGAGTGGGATCACACTGATTACCTAGAGTTTAAAATTGAAGGTAATCATATCACTATTCGTAATAGATCAAGAGAAGGAAGATGATCGAATTGAAAGATTGGCTAAATTCTATTAACTTCAATAAGGAAAATCTTATTGAGGAAGACCCTGCAGCGATTAAGGATTATCCTCCATATATTATTAATCGTTGTTTGTCAGGGCATCTTGATTGTATTCTCTTTGCTAATGAAATGAATAAGTATTCTTTCCTAGACAAGGACATGCAATATTCATTTTATCTAAATACACTTAGGAAAAAGAAGAGATTCAGTCCCTGGCTCCGTAAGGATAAAGTCACAGACCTTGAAATCATTAAACAATACTATGGTTATAGTAATGAAAAGGCATCTAATGCCCTCAAGATATTAACCCCTGAACAAATTAATTTTATTAAACAACGACTTGAAACTGGAGGATCGAAATGACTACCACTGAGCCCACTGTACAATGGTCGCAAGATCAAATGGTAGAGGTGCTTCTCAATGAACCTGATGATTTCTTAAAGGTAAGAGAAACTCTCACAAGAATTGGTGTAGCATCAAGAAAAGAAAAGAAATTATATCAAAGTTGTCATATATTACACAAGCAAGGTAAGTATTACATAGTTCACTTTAAGGAATTGTTTGCTCTTGATGGGAAACACGCTAACCTTACTGTTAATGATGTTCAGCGTCGGAATCGTATCACACGTCTTCTTTCTGATTGGGGACTTATATCTGTAGTGAAATCTGAAGCAGTGGTAGATATTGCACCTCTCAATCAAATTAAGGTTCTTGCATTTAAAGATAAAGGTGAATGGATATTAGAACAGAAGTATAATATAGGTAAGAAAGTTAAACCAGCAGAAGATACTTAACTTTACGAAAGTCTGGAAAAAAAGTGCTTTACATATAAATAGTTTTGTGTTAGAATGAAAACAAATGATCCGAAACTAAATTGGTTATGGATGTTATTAGAAGTACACTGGAGGGAAAATGCACAATTTAATCTCGTATAATAATCTCAAAGCATGGCCCTCATATGAGGAGACCGATGGTACAGATCAAGTAGCGGAATACTTTGAGTGTATCACTGACTGTGCAATAGATGACAAAAGTTGTATTAGTGAATGTAGATTAGTATTAGATTAAAGAAAACCGAATAGAATTTGGAGGGGTTTCACACCCCTCTTTTTAATGCTTTCTTGTATAATTAGTAGTGTACGCCGTAAGGGTACATAATTCACACTCGCTTAATAAGGAGAACCATGAACACACTAGCAAGGTATCACTCTGCAAATCTTCCTGATCTATTTGATAGGATAACTAAGAACAGTATAGGAATGGATGATTATCTGAATAGTTTCTTTAATTCAGATGTTCCACAATCCAACTACCCACCATATAATTTAATACAGTTGAATAATCATGAGTCGAAACTCGAAATCGCACTTGCGGGCTTTAAGAAAGATGAACTCAAAGTCTATACGGAGTTTGGAAAACTACATGTTGAAGGCAAGAAAGAAGAACCAAAAGTTGATGGAGAATTTGTCCACAAAGGATTGGCCCAACGCTCCTTTGAACGGGTCTGGACGATCACCGATGATACGAAGGTTGGATCCGTCAAGTTTGAGGATGGACTTCTCACCGTGGAACTAAATAAGATAGTACCAGAACATCACGCTCGGAAAGAGTATCTTTAATTATGGCTTTATCACAACAAACATTAGACCATCTACTAGAAGCAGAAGGGAGTCTTAGAGCAGCAGTTAGATCTGCATCTATGAATGAAAAACCTATAGTGGTTACTCAACTATCTCAATTGCTGATGGATATTGAACGTGTTAGAGAATTTGAAAAACTGCAAGACATTGTAGATGCAGAAATTGAGAAGAAGAGAGAGTCTTGACAGACTCTCTTTTTTTTCTTATAATAAAAGGAGGTAAATATAGATTATGACGGTTAAACTGATACTCTTAAAATCAGGAGAAGACATCATTGCTGATGTTACAGAAATGATTGTAGGAGAAAACGAAGATAAAAAAGTCATTGGATATTTCTTTGATAAGGCATGTGTAGTAAAACTAAAAGAAGGTCAAGAACCTACAGAGAAGAAGTCTGCTTTTCAGGTTTCTATGTTTCCTTGGATGCCACTCTCAGCTGATTCACATATCCCTGTTCCATCTGATTGGGTGGTAACAATGGTGGAACCAAAAGAAAAACTAAAACAAATGTATTTGGAGGATGTAGTAGGAAATGGCCAAGATAATAAAGGTAGTGACTCTGATGAGTCAACAACTTCTGATTAGTGAGATTGAAGAAGTCGCCGCAACAGTTCCTGGTGAACCTGATTGTAAATTAATTAATCCTTTTATTATTAAGGATGAATTAGTTCTAGAACCTTGGTTGCTTAAAGTGACCAAAGATGATATATTCATGCTGAGTTCTGATAAGATTCTTACTCTTGTAGAACCAACCCCCACCTTACTTGAAAAATACTTAGATCTTACTAAAGAATGAAATTCTACACCAACGTTCAACTAATCGGAAACCAATTCTTGGTTCGTGGAGTTGAAAATGGTAGAAGGTATGAACATCGTGATGAGTTCTTTCCGACTCTATTTGTGAAGTCAAAGAAGAAGACTAAATATAAAACATTAAATGGAGAAGCAGTTGAAGCAATTAATCCAGGCACGGTACGGGATTGTCGTGAGTTCTATAAGAGATATGATGAGGTTGAGAACTTTGAGATCTATGGGAACGACAGGTATATCTATCAATATATTTCAGAGAAATACCCAGAGGATGAAATCAAGTTTGACATATCTAAGATTAAACTGGTTACTCTGGATATTGAAACTACGTCTGAGCAAGGCTTCCCTGATGTGGAATCGTGCGTCGAAGAGATACTGGCAATCACAATACAAGACTATACAACTAAGCAAATCGTTACTTGGGGAAGTAAACCCTTTAAGAATACTAGGAATGATGTAATCTATCATCATTGCCCCACGGAGTATGAATTACTTTCATCATTCATAAACTATTGGATGCAGGATGTTCCAGATGTGATTACTGGATGGAACATACAATTATTTGATATACCTTATATTTGCAAACGTCTTCAAAGAGTTCTTGGTGAGAAGTTGATGAAGAGGTTCTCCCCTTGGGGCCTAGTAAGTGAAGGTGAAGTTCATATTATGGGACGTACTCATATCGTATTTGATGTTGGGGGTGTAACGCAGTTAGATTATATTGATCTTTATAAGAAGTTTACCTACAAGGCACAAGAATCTTATAGGTTGGATTATATTGCCCAAGTAGAACTAGGACAGAAGAAGTTAGATCACTCGGAGTATGATACGTTTAAGGATTTCTATACAAATGGTTGGCAGAAGTTTATTGAATACAATATAATTGACGTGGAACTTGTTGACCGTCTGGAAGACAAGATGAAACTGATCGAACTGTGTCTGACTATGGCCTATGATGCTAAGGTCAATTATAATGATGTGTTTTATCAGGTAAGGATGTGGGACACCATTATCTACAACTATTTGAAGAAGAGGAATATTGATATCAGTCCAGAGACCCTCAGGGAGACTCGACATCCCAGTTCGAGCGTTGAAAGGATCCTAAATGAGGAGATAACAGATTTTGATCCTGAGTATGCTACATGTGCGAATGGAGCACAGTATCGAAAGGATGTGCGTGGATTCCTACCAGAGTTGATGGATAAGATGTATGGTGATAGAGTTGTCTTTAAGAAACGAATGCTTGCTGCTAAACAAGAATATGAAAAGAAACCATCAGTGGCACTCACAAAAGAAATCGCCAGATGTAATAATATCCAGATGGCGAAGAAGATATCTCTTAACAGTGCTTATGGTGCTATTGGCAATCAGTATTTTCGATACTACAAATTGGCTAATGCTGAAGCCATTACCTTAAGTGGACAGGTTTCTATTCGTTGGATAGAAAATAAAATGAATGAAAAGATCAATAAGATCTTAAAAACTGAGGATGTTGATTATGTTATTGCTTCGGATACTGATTCCATCTACCTTAATTTGGGCCCTTTGGTTGACCGTGTATACGAGGGGAGAGAGAAAACTAATGAGGGCGTTGTTGGGTTCCTTAACAAGGTGTGTGAAAATGAATTTGAACCTTTTATTGAGAGTTCTTACCAAGCGTTGGCCGACTACGTAAGTGCCTATGACCAGAAGATGCAGATGAAGCGAGAGAACATTGCAGAGAGGGGCATATGGACTGCTAAGAAGAGATATATCCTTAATGTATGGGATAGTGAAGGTGTGAGATATGAAGAACCCAAACTCAAGATGATGGGTATTGAGGCAGTTAAATCATCTACACCAGCACCTTGTCGTACTATGATTAAGGATGCTCTGAAGATTATGATGAATGGTACAGAAGAAGAGGTCATTGATTTTATTGATCAATCACGGAAGAAATTTAAGTCACTTCCTCCAGAGGATATTGCTTTTCCTCGCACTGCTTCTAATGTGACAAAGTATAAGGCATCTTCTACAATATATGCCAAAGGAACTCCTATACATATACGTGGTGCTTTGTTATATAACCATTATGTTAAGCAACATAAGTTGGATAATAAGTACTCTCTCATTCAGAACGGTGAAAAAATTAAATTCTGTTACCTGAAAAAACCTAATATTATTCATGAGAATATTATTTCGTTTATTCAGGATTTTCCATGCGAAATTGGTCTTGACAAGTATATAGATTATGACTTACAATTTGACAAAGCCTTCTTG
>LUMU01000306.1_pt1 | contig 15266 bp, 17 predicted proteins | sample 729751 | NCBI WGS metagenome assembly LUMU01 (sample SAMN03860300, study PRJNA289734) | marine metagenome | biome: seawater column; feature: ocean; material: water; isolation source: Red Sea water column Station 192 - depth 100m | place: Saudi Arabia: Red Sea | collected 2011-10-15 | depth 100 m
ATAGCTGTGATATCTATGGTCTTACAGATTATCGGAATTGTTGGGGTGCTTGCTCTTGGAAGTGTCAACGAGGGACTTGGAGCACTATTTGGCTTGGCCGCGTTCGCAGGTCTTTTTGCACTCTTGATCCCTAGCCTGTCCGTCAACGTTAGGAGACTTCACGATACTGGTAAGAGCGGTTGGATGCTACTAATACTCCTCATTCCGTGCATCGGATTCATACTCTGGCTAGTTTGGATGATCGAGGACGGACAGCCACATGTTAACGCATATGGGGCGGTTCCGACAAACTCGTTAGACTGATCCGGCCCGCTCTACTCCTCTTCCCATTCACGTTCGCTGAACAGACGCACGTCTCCGATGCCCTGTGCCTTGCCCAACTGGAAGATAAGCGCGGCCATCATTACCAGGACCACAATCTCCAATCCAAAGAAGGGTATCCAAGACTCCCCTGATTCTGATAGAGCGGAATCGCTCGTATCATTGGCTGGCTCGGGAGAAACCGGCTCTTGCATGGGCTCCACGATCACCGTCCCTACCATCCCTACGCTCTCATGGGGCTCGCAAACGTACTGGTGCGTCCCGTTCGTTCCCGCTTCGAACGTGAATGTATAGTCCACGTTCCTGGAGGTGTCCCCCGAATCAAACAAACCGTCCTCTGCAACTGCGTTATGTGCGAGTAGCTCGCCACTCCAGAAAAACCGCACAGAGTCACCCTCAGTAATGGTGACCGATGAAGGAGAGAACCTCAGATTCGTACTATCCACTGTTACCACGACCTCTTCGGATGTTGAGACTTCCGCGAGGGACCCTGGAACCATAGCACCGAGTAGAAAAACTACAATCAATAGGACATGCCTCATCGAACCAATCAGGCCGAATTTGGTATACACCTTTTGCAGAGCCACGATCGGTGTAATCACACTCGCAATGGTATCCCTGCTTGCCGGGGCATCGGTCTCGGCGACCCTAGAGGACTACGCTGCGCCGGTGTACGCGGAGGAGGACCCCTTCGAGGGAGCAGTAGATGATGTGACCGGGGAGGACACATGGGAGGCCAAGGAAACGGAAAGCAAGCCATTTGAGAAGCACATCAGGAAGGCGATGAAGAGTCGTATGGACGATAGGATGGAGGACAGGACCGAGCACCTCGAGAAGAGGATACAGATCGATTCCAACCTAATCTCAGCCTTCCAATTCTGTCAAGATAACGCGGATTGCACAGCAGATGCCGAATCACTTTCCGAGATGATCGGCAAACTATCCTCGGCAGTGGATGGGATGCAGGCCAAACTGGACGGCTCAGACTCCATTGTCGACAAGGAAGGCTACGAGGACGGAACCCAGGAAGAATGCGAGGAAAAGGGCGGAACTTGGACTACCGATGATCGAAAGGGCGAGTACTGTGCCCTCACTGATGAATACAAGGACTGGGACGAGAGGAAGGACTGGGACGAGGAGAAGAGGATGGAGTTCTCTGAGGAGAAGTCAATCCAGCTGAGAGCGGCACAGCAAGCAATATCCTTCTGCATCGCCAGCCAAGACTGCTCAGCCGATCAAGAGACACTGGGGACTGTACTGGAGCACATGACGTCTAGAGCGAATCACCACAGTGACTGCTCGGACGATCGGAGATGCGACCGCGATCATGACAGGAGGAAGGGATTCCGAGGAAGAATCGGAGGCGTTTTCTGCAAGATGCTAGACAGGTGCGAGGATCGCGCCCATCCCCTTCCAGCACCGCTTCAACTAGAGATTACTCAGGAGATATGCGAATCCAGAATGGGAGTGTGGACAGAGGCGGCCGATCGCGGTGAAGGGGTATTCTACTGCGACTGGAGCGATGACCGCGAGCAGGACGACAGAGGGGACGAAGAGCAGGAGACCTCCGATAACCAAGAGGACTGCGAGGCTAACGGCGGAACGTGGTACGAGGAAAGGCAGTATTGCCATACAGAGTGACCAGCACTAACCGAACTAACCGACGCGCCAACATTCACATCTGTGCCTAGGCCAGGATGGCCATGAGCCAAGCAACCGGGGGAGAAATCGAAGGCTCCATGGATAGGGTCGCCAGAATCACACTCTCTCTAGGCGGCTTCATGCTCGTACTGCTTATTGCCGCTCCATTCACATTCGACACGGACTCATCAGGATACCTGGCCTCATACGTGATCTATTCCCTATTCCTGACCAGTATAGGCGTTATCATCGGTGTCTCCCTTATGTGGCTCAACGACCCCAGAAGAAAGTCTGAACCAGAGAGTATGATCCGCGAAACTAGTAGTCCAATGCTTTCAGAGGACCAGCAGAAGGTGGTTGACATCCTATCCTCAAACGGCAACTCGATGTGGCAGGCAGAACTGGTTCGCGATACCGGATTCACGGATTCGAAGGCTAGCAGGCTGCTATCTCGCATGGAGGCAGAAGGCCACATTAGGAGGATTAGGGACGGAATGGGGAAGCGAGTAGAGCTAAAGGAGGTGGAATTCTGACTTCAGAGTCCGAAAGAGACCGATTGATGCCGTTCATCATAGGCCTAGCCGTAGTGATTCTCGCGATTTCTTTTCGCAACCTCATTTCGATGGAGAACTCACTCGAGGAGGGAAGAGGGCCCCAAGGGGAAATCCTTCTAATGACGATACCAATGATGGTTCTCGTCGTATCTCTAATGCTCCTGATGGTGAACAAGACTGGTACTGGCATCAAAGCACTCAGAGACAAAATCCCAATCACAGCATTGATGTTGGCGATGTTCATCATAGGCATGCTGATCGAGCCGATGATCCCACGTCCAGAAGGGACACTAGGAGACGCTCTTGGAACCACCTTCCTACTCGTCCCGATACTCCTAATCGCCTTCATGATTTTACCATCGGGCCAGAGAATTCCGGATGAAGAGGAATAGGACGGCCCAATCAAATCCTAACTTGAACGTAGTCACCTTCTACCCTGGTTTCGTAAAGCGGCAGATCCTTCTTCTTGGACATCTTTCCCACCAGCTTTCCATAGGGCGGGAACAAAGGGAAGGGTGACCACTCCTCAAGACACCCATCATCAAGTCGGTGACGCGTTTGGTGGAGAGGGCAAGTTATGCATCCGTCTTTCACCTTTCCACCCAGTCCTAGAGGCCACCTCATGTGTCTGCAAAGCCCTTCGGTAGCATGGTACTTCCCACCATATTCTACGATCATCAGGGTCTTCAGTCCTAGATTCACCATCTTGGGCTTCTCTGGCTTCAGCTTAGTAAGACGAATGGCATTTTTCCACTGCATCTAAGTCCTCACGTTTGACATCCCGCCATCAAGATGGAATACCTGGCCAGTGATGTTGTCAGGGGCTTCCGTGAGCAGCCAGTGCATAGTTGCTGCAACTTCCTCTGCTCTGTTAATCCTGTTTAGAGGAATCATACCGACTGCTGCATCCTTGGACGCCTCTGATGAGGTTATGGGAGAGGAAAGCCTGGTTTCAGTAAGTCCGGGAGCGACTGCATTGACCCTGATTCCTCTTTTGCTATAGGTGGCAGCCGCTGATCTGACCATTGACTCTACGCCCCCCTTAGCAGCAGATATTGCCTCGTGATTCATCAGACCAAGACTTCCTGCTACGCTTGACGTGAAGACAACTCTTCCTCCACCGGCTCTGAGCATCTGCTTGCATGCGACTGAAAGAGTTACGAACGCACTGGTAAGGTTCGTCGATAGAACTTCCTCGAAGGACTCCCTGTTCATGGCATGCGGAGGCCTCACAGAGAAGGAGCCAACGAGGTGCGCAACCCCGTCAATCGTCCCTCCGCCCGATGTTATGCAGGATTGGACCGCTGCCAGAACCAGATCCTCGTCGTTTGCGTCCCCTACAAACCTCTCTACCATCTCCTCCGGTAGGTCAGATACTCTGGACTCGTCTCTCACAAGAAGGGTAACCTTGTTCCCCCCTTCTACCAGTTTTTTAGTGAGGATAATTCCTATGTCACTACTTCCGCCAACTAATAGGAAAGAGCCCACATCATCACCTCAGAACTATGATTCCTGTTCCCTGATCCATTCATTCAGTTGCTCTTCTAGCCTGTCCCATAGTGCATCCTTCATATTTGCAAAACCTAGACTGAGCATATATACAGTCGTTTAAGCGACCTCGACAAAATCCACTAATTTCTAACTGACTGGAAGATCCTATTCCCTGTCTCCCACCCACCCAGCCAGAGTGATATCAGTATCAGCAATATTTGTCCTGCCCCTCTCAGAATATGCCAGTGATTCTCATAGACTCGTCCGTTGAGAGGTATGTCATTTACCCACATGTTCAGGTTGGCCCAATACAGCACTATCAGCATCATTGTCAGACCCAGTGCCGCCTCCTTTCTGAACCAAGGCAAAGCAACCCCGATTCCTAGAACAATCTCGAAGGCACCACTGGCGTAGACCCAGAACCTTGCATTTCCAATGGCGTCTGGGTCTATGGGTTCGAACCAGGACGGGTCACGGAAGTGCTGGACTCCAACCCATGCAATCCACAGACCATACGGGACTGCAACCAGGTTAACCAGCCAACTAGACATCTGATCAGTCCGAGTCTTCACGAACTAGGGCTAGGTGTATGGCCACCCCAACAGGCATAAGCATCACGCCGAAGAATACGGAGACTGCGGATATCCACCTTTCGGTTTCTCTTTCGATACATCTTTTCCACATCCATCTGGTGATGAAGATGTCACCTGCCACCATATGGGCCCATGCTGCGGAAGCCCCAGCACGGGTTCCGAGAATACCCACCAAACTATCCACAATGTTCAGCGGGTCTGTGAAGCCCTCTGAGAGCTCGATTAGGCCCTCGGGATCGGAAGCGATTACGACCCACCAAATGGCAATTGGTCCAATGAAGAACCAGGGGCCTTTGAGAATCTCCTTCGTCCTTTCGTGTTCAGGGTAAACTAGCATCGCGAGCCAGAAGGGTCCAACCCACATTGTCGATAGGAAGAATGAGAGATCATACAGGTCCATGGGTCTCCCTCAGGCGTTCCTCACTTTGAGTTTCGGCCTCCTGAGGTCTTCGAACCATGGATCAGCACCGTTCCAGTCAGGTACGATTCCCATATCAGCGCAGATCATCTTCGCAGAAATTCTACCACTTTCCAGGATAGTAGGCAATCCGCTTCCGGGATGGGTCCCCCCTCCTACGAGGTAGAGCCTTTCTAGCTCCTCGAACTTGTTCTGGGGCCTGCGCCAAAGCATCTGATCTAGACCATGAGCAAGATTGAACACAGCACCCTTGTAGATATCTCGAGACGCCCAATCATCGGGAGTCACAATAGTCTGTGAGACGATGTGATCCTTCAGATTCGAGAAACCCAACTTCTCCATCTGCTGGAGAATCACGTCCATGTAATCGTGTTTTATCTCATCCCAATCTATGCCGGGATGACTTGTACTGGCTGGCACTAGAACATAGATTGTCGAATGCCCCTCGGGCGCCATTGATGGGTCCGTGACGCACGCGTTCTGGACGTAGACGGAGGGATCTTCCCAAGCCACCTTGTTCTCTGTGACCTCTCGCAGATTTTTCTGGTAGTCCTTAGCCGCGTAAATTTGATGATGTGGTGTGTCATACACCTTGTCTACTCCCAGATAAAGCATGTAAGTCGAGCATGAATACGACTTCTTGTCCAGCTTCTTGTTAGACCACCTCTTTCGTAGTTCGTCCGGCACCAAACCCTTCATTCCAGTAGCAAAGTCAACGTTCATGACGAACCTTTCAGCCGTGTAAGAACCCCTCTCCGTCTTGGCACCCACTACTGTCTTACCCTCAAACAAGAACTCGCTAACTGGCTCGTTCAGTCGGATATCCACTCCCAAATCTCTTGCAATCTCGCCCATCCTATGTGTAATGGTCCCCAAGCCTCCCTTGGTGTGGAAAACCCCATGCTCATACTCCAGATATGCGAGGATTGTGAAAAGACTGGGAGCATGGAACGGACTCATTCCCAGGTATTTGGTTTGGAAGGACATAGCCAGTTGCATCCTCTCGTCAGGAAACAATCTAGATAGATCAGAGGCAACGCTCCTCCATGGCCTCAGGACTCTGGCCACTCGTAAAGCACGCCTGTTCATCAAGTCCATCGGACCCCTCCATGGAGCATTGAGGCAATTCTTGGACAGCGTCATCTTCGTTCGGTTATCTTCGATGTATCTTCTGAAGCCAGAAGCGTTCTTCTCTCCACAGAGTTCTCTGATTTGCTCAGTCATGTCATCCAGATCGGTGTTAGCGTTCAGGCTCCCTCCTGCTCCGAACACTAGTCTGTAGTTGGGATCAAGAGGTATCAGACCTAGCTCTTCATGCGCATCTAGACCAAGGGCGTCAAAGATCTCCTCTGCGATTTCTGGGTAGTGGAAGAACGTCGGACCATTATCGAACTTGTATCCGTCCTTCTCGAAGACCTTCGTCCTCCCGCCAACTTCTCCCGTCTTCTCCAGAATGGTGACCTTAACTCCGGCTTTGGCAAGGAGCATAGCACAAGAAAGGCCACCTGGCCCTGCTCCGACAATGATTACGTCACTGTGTTCGCTCATTATCACCACTCCATGTCCAGGCCGTCTCTGAACTCAGCCAGCGACGGACCCATCTCTGCAATCAACTTGACCTGTGGATGGGTTCTGATTACTAAACCATCCATGTACATCAGAGATCGGATGATTGGAAACCCCTCCTCGCCGAAGTCTGCTCCTGCATCCTCTACTGCGGTCCTCACGGTCCTCATCATTAGATCAGTAAGGCTCTGCTCGCCCACGCTCTTTTCTCCGAAACCTTCGTAGATTTCTGCCATCCTGCTCTTGAACCTCCTCACTCTGTCTTCAGAAGGCCTCTGGCCGGCTATGCGCAACAGAGCTTCGAATGCAGCATCGTGATTGCTCTTTGACAACTCCTCGAAGAAATTGAATAGTGACAGACTAACGTTCCGTGGGGCTTCACATATTGCACCGTTGTCGATGAAAACGAAGTACCCATCCTCGTCGATTATGCAGTTGCCAGGATGGAGATCCCCGTGGAACGTCCCGATTCCGAACATGTAGGCCCCGTGTATTCTGAATAGTTCGATCAAGTAATCCCAAGGCAGGCTCTCGTCGTTTATGCACTCCTCCAGCGTCTTGCCTCTTACAAATTCGGAGACCAATACATGTTCGTTAGACATCTCAGGGTAGTACTTCGGGAATCTGAGCTTGGGCATCGGGAAATCCCCAGATAAGTCGTCTCGTATGGACTCTAACTCCGATCCTCCCTTAATCTCATTACGCAGGTCCAACTCTCTAGTTGTGTAGTCCTCAACGTGTCTGAGAAGTGCCAGAGGGTTCCCCACCCTCCTGAGTTTTGGCGACAATGAAATGGCCAATCTCATCATCCTCATCATCCTCTTCACATCCCTGTGAAACCTCTCCTTGTGATCCGCCTTGACCACCTTGATCACGACCTCCTCTCCGTTGGTTAGTGTTGCTCTATGTACCTGACCCACCGAAGCAGCGGCCAACGGCTCCTCGTCGAACCAAGCGATCGAATCGTAGAAGCCGCTAGGCGCCTTCTCCTTTAGAATCCGCTCGACGTCCTCTGAGGGGATGGTCGATGCGTTTCTGTACATCTTCTGTAGTTGTCTGCATTTCTCAATGCTCAGCATATCTGGTCTGAGAGCGAAGATTTGTGACAGTTTCACTGCTAGAAGACCCTGCTTCTGTATCCAGTCCAAGTCGGCAGGACCTTCCTTTCGAATCTCCCTGTAGAATCTGAGGAAAGTAAGAAGTCGCACACATTCACGGTGGCCTTCTCCCCTTTCAAATGCTGTATACGCTAAATGGTCAGAATTCTGAGAAGACTGGAAGCTCCATCTTCTATTTCGCACTCCCAGATTGTATGTACACTCCATCCGAGTCCAACCAACGTCTTCTCCTTCCTCCTATCTCTCTCTACGTTCTTCTGGAACTTCTGGCTCCAATAGTCTACGTTTGATTTCGGGAGACTGAGATTGCACGTAGGACACCGATGCCAGAAGCAACCATGGACGAAGATAGCCAACTTCCTCCCCGGGAAGGTGATATCTGGCCTGCAGATGTATTTCCCATCTTCTCCATCTATCCTCCAATGGAGACGATAACCTGGAAAACCGGAGTTTCTTAGGAATCTCCTAACCAATAGCTCGGGCTTGGTGTTCGTAGATTTGTTCGCAATCATCACATTGTGAACGGCTGGCGAAAATGCGGGAGGGGCCTCTAGAGTCATTGCTACTCCTTTTGAGTAAAATCACTCATCCGCAGAGGTACCGATGCCTGTCCACTCTTGAGTTGAAGCGAGTAGGGTGACTGGAATTATCACGAGCCAAATGATTGGACCAATTATATCGAGCCACTCATGTCCACTAGACTCCATATCCCCGATCAGGGACCCCACTACTTCTGGAAGCACAAGCAGGTACAGTATTGATGGCAGAAGCATGATCCTGCGGCCAAGCATCTCCTCAGAAATCATCGCAAATCCAAAAATTCCACCAATTAATGACCAAATACCTGATTTTTTTATAGATTCAACCAAACGTGAAGAACAGCCCATGCAATATTGGCAATTGCTACATTTTTGTGATCTAATACCTTAGTTAGCACGGTCATTCCTCAGAATTCCAACCCAACACGCCTGTCAGTGCTGTCATTCCCCAGAGTATCAGAGGAGGCGCCATTTCACCGGATAACTCCCAATTTGGATTCTCTGTAGCATACGTCACATCGAGCTCCAAAGCCGCGCAGACAATGAACCAGACCCATATGGGCCCAGCTATGACAGCAGTGAGCCTTGCTTGGGCCTGACCCTCAGTCAAGAATGCTGCATAGAGAAGGTAAACCGTAATTATTAGGAATATTCCAGCTACCATCAACTCGTTGTCATTGTCCGGATCGAGTTGACTAAACACACCAACAAACGTGTGTACAATTGCTGTGATAATCAGCCACCACTTTGGATTCATTGCCTCTGTTCTCAAATCCATTTCACTCATGCTTCTTCCTCCTTCCTGAACTCATTTTTCATGACCCACGAGAACTCAATAGGGACATTAAATATCCTATCCAAAATTACAGAGAACGTCTAGTCTTTCTTCCATATCTTCCCGCGGAGTAGAGAGATGCGCATTGGGCCTAGAGAGTTACTGGTCCACCTAGCGGCATAGGGACGAGGGGCTCGTCTCTGAGAGTGGGTCCTACTGCCATGGTTCCGTAGATTCCGATCTCCCCTCCGACATTGTGGGCATGTCCGAACCAGACTCTTCCATGCTGGTCGATTGCTATGTCATTGAAGAATTTTGTATCGTTTCCAGCAGAAATGTTAAGAACTGGAGCAACATCGATTGCTATGTCATTGAAGTCTCCAAAGCCGCCACACCTGTTGTAACCGCATCCCGAAGAGGTGTCCAATGGATCCCCCCACTCGTTCACCTGTACAGTGGTGAGCAATGGGACGTCGCTGAACGCGTCAGTGATCACTGTGATGTAACCGTTCCAAGTATCTCCACCTGAGTCTCCAAGGTAAGCTAGGGCGACCTTGCCCGCACTTCCCGCGGTGATCACTGGAAACCCTGTTCCGTTCAGGCCAATAGGAGGCGCTATCATGATAGGGGAGCTCCAAGTATCTCCCTCGTTCAACGAGTACGAGTAGTAGGGCATGTTGTCGAACCCCATCCAGAACGCGTGGACGTTGTCCTCTGAGTCGGTGGCCACCTGGGCCTCCTCGAAGTTCCAAGTCTCTGCTGTTCCGCTGGTCTCAGTGGGAAGTGGGTGCTCTGTCCAAGTCAGGCCGCCATTGGTACTCCTGTAGATGGAGTACCCCTCGCCCCCGTTGCACCCCCTGTTGCCTCTGTAGAAGTTCCCATTCTCGCTACCCGTGATGTGTCCAGTGAGTCCACCGCTCTCGCAGTCTGAGGGAGTTCCAGGCAACTCCGGACCCCAAGTCACACCTCCATCGTTGCTTGCAGAACAAACAGGGTAGGGGTAGTTGCCGTTGACGCAGAACACCCATGTAGTTTGGTGAAAGGCTGCTGGATATGGCGAGGAGGCTATGGTTTGGTGATCCTGCACGGACCAACCCGTAGCCACAGAAGGCCCAATCCAGCTCTGGCCCTCATTATCAGACCATTCCACCGTCATTCCCAACAAGGCGTGCATATCGAACTTCATGATCCGGTCCGTCCAGGGGTCCACGTACACGTAGGGGTCGTTGCTGTTGGGAACGGGCAAAAGGGCGCTGTATACGTCCTCGCAGGAGTACTCGCTCACATTGGACATGCCAATAAGACCAGAGCACCTGACTATTGCGGTCGATCCAGCCGGACCATTCCCCCAGCTAGTCATGTACAGATTGTCCAGAGACGTGACTCCAATGGTAGGCTCGAATGTGGTCATTCCAATTCCGTAGTATGTACCAACGGCACACACAGGAGCGTTGTCTCCTACTAGCACGGAGGTCCCGTTGAATAGGTCAGAGACCTTCGTAGCATCCGTGGCGTTGCCGTAATGGTACCATGTGGTGTTGCTGATAGATCCTCCGTTATCTGAGCATAGGGAGCCAAAGAGATCAATCTCCTCAATGACCTCCTTCTCCTCACCAAAACAACCACCTAGGGAGGCCATAATCAAGAGAGAAACAATACTGAGAGCGGCTGCACGCACGCTCTATCGGCCTAGCCCTCCCTACATCAGTTAAACGGACTATTGGTTTCATGACAATACTGAAGAAATTGAGAACCGGCAAGGGGGTTTGTTGAAATCACACCACATGAACGGATAAATCGTGAGATGCACCCCTCTTTTTCTCATTATACTGGTACTAAGCGCTCCTGGATCAGTAGGGGTTTTGGAACACTCACGGACAATAGACACAACGAAGATGAGCTCGGAATTGGTATCAAAACTCGATTCTGGAGAGAAGATTGAGGCCATAGTACAATTCTACGGCTCACCAAGCGAACTGACATGGGATAGTGTTGAATCCACGGGTGCGGAAGTCATCTCGAAGATGAGCGTCCTGCACGGTGCTCTAATCTCTGGTACCAACGAAGCAATCTCAGAACTCTCAACCAAGTCTTACGTCAGCCACATGGAGGCAAACGTCCCAATCGAGCATTTCTACCTGCCAGGCGATCAGGACGACTACGAATCGATGATGCACGAGACTGTAAGATGGGTAAACGCCAGTTTAGCATGGCATAGAGCAATTATTGGAACCGACGGGGTATTGAAGACCGAAAGCGACCTCTCCCTTTCCGAGTACGATGGAAAAGGGGCTACTGCAGTCGATCTAGATACCGGGATAGACGGCGAACATCCGGATTTCGATTGTGGAGAGCCTTGGACTGGGGAGAAACTGATTTGGTCAGCCAAGTGGACGGGAGTGGCATGGGTAGACGCACCGAATTGCAACTCCGATACATCCAGTGGTCATGGGACACACGTCGGGGGAACTATCGCAGGAAATGGCGATGCTTCTGGGGGCAGACGCCTCGGTACGGCGAAGGGAGCTACAATAGTCGCCTTGGGAACAGGTGATGGAGCGTCCATCTTTGCTGCCGTGGAAGGTCTGGAATGGACTTACGAACATAGCAGGCCAGGACTAAACGAGTTCAACATTCGCGTAGTGTCGAATTCTTGGGGTACTAACGGCGATTATAATCCATCAAACGCAGTCACGGTACTGACTGATATGCTGACCTATGACAATGATGTAGCGGTAATTTTCGCAGCTTCCAATAGTGGAGGGAGTGGAGGGGAGTCAGAGAATGACCTCAGGACGAACATGTATGCAAATACTCCTTCTGCGATCTCGGTTGCTGCACTAGTACACGAGGGAAACGCAGTCACCTCCTTCTCTAGCAGAGGGTGGTCGACCCAACAGCACACTTGGCCGGATATCGGAGCACCAGGTAGGAACATATGGGCTACAGCTCCACGGGCTACGGCAATCGACGCATCTACGAGGACCCAAGGGGATCTGTATTACATGGCTATCTCGGGAACGAGCATGGCTACACCGCACATAGGGGGGATAGCCACACTCTTGCTAGCAGCCGCACCATCTCTAGGGGTCGCAGACTACCAAACCGAGGACCACGATCACCTAGAGAGTCTATACTTCAACGAGACCGCAAAGGGTATCCAATTCGATGACTGGGAAGACAGGAATGAATCAAGGGTGCATGAGATCGAGTTGATTCTGGAACTGACTTCTCACTACGATCTTCTGAGGAACTCTTGCGAAGAGGGTAATGACGACGATCCCTGCAATGATATTCCAGAGGAATGCTACATCTCAGAGGAGACTAATAGGTGTCATGATTGGAGGGTAGGCCACGGATTAGTCGATACTGACAGAGCATTAGCACTATCTCGGACATTGCAAGTGATGAGGGATCCCGACGAGGACGGTTTCCTGGACTATCCCCAGGTCACGGTCTGGGATGCATACAACCACTTTGAGAAAATAATGGACACAAGGGAACTCCCATTGAAGACCGATCAACTTAGACACGCATGGAAGGGAGAATGGAGCCACTTCAACAATGGTCCTACGAGCACCTTCGGAACGTATGCAACCGAAGACAGGCACTACGTCTGGGTACCGAACGGCACCTATGAGATGCAGATAGCCTTCAGCTCCCTGGACTGGGACTCCAACACTGCTCAAATTGCTCAAATCAGACCAAACGTAGACCTAGGCTCTGATGGCAATGACGATGCACAGGGGCAGGGGACCGTAGTCGGAGACACCATCTACATAGCACTGGATGTCGAACCCGAGCACTGGGGCGAGTGGACTGAGTTTGACGTCACAGGCACAGCGATCTCCCTCCCTGTAACTGGAATAATATCTGGTTCGGAGTTCATGGAGCCTCGAGTCCCGTACACTTTCGACGTCCTACTAACTTTGGACGTGTCAGAGCAGCAGACGGTGGACGTCCCGCTTAGGTATGACGGATATTCAGATTTAGACCCAGCACAGCCGTCCGATCTGTATGATCCGGACTCAGCTTTCGATCTCCTGATGGTGAGGCCCGTCTACGACGAGAGCCTGATACCCGATTACGAAGAGCAACCAGCGCTATCTGCTAAGGCCAAATCCGCTCTTCTTCCATTAACAGTTTTCGGATCCTCTCTGATTTTACTGGCATTATTCGCAGGATTCCTATTCTGGATGAAAGAACGGGCAAGGTACGAGGAAGAGAGCCTGGAAGATGAGGCTCAAGACCAGTAGGGACAGACCTCACTTCCAGCCGTTCTCTAGAATGGGGGGTATGGTGTCCAGCACTGAGTCCCTTGGATTCTTCCACTTCATCCCAAGATCTCTCTGGGCCGGGGAAGCATCCCAGAACAGCCTCTTACCCAGGTGCATCCTTGCCCAGGAGAGGCTCACCCGTGGATGGAATATCGATACTATGAGGGATAGGAAGTATGGAATCTGCCGCGTGGGCACCCTAAGAGATGGATTTTCAGATAGAGATATAGATGAGGCAATTAGACGCTCGCTTGAAGAGTAATATAATTATATTTATTTCTTTTGAATACTTTTCATTTGTTTGAAAATTTATTTTGTCTCTTTTTAGTATTGATGGTTCAATAATTTTTCCATTTGAGGCTATGATAGATGTCATCACAGCAAGTTGAAAGGGATTTGTTAAAAAGGAACGAGGGACTACCATTCAGGTGCCTCTTCGATAGAGGGGGCCCAAGAACCACGCAGGGGTTGATAGTCACCATCCTGATGGAATCCTCCTTCGATGAATGCCAGTCTCTGACTAACCTCTCAGCGCTGTATTTCGCCAGACCATACGGGTTTTCCTCAATCGTTGCGTCCTCTGCCCACGTATCCGTCGTAAGGGTCTGACCATCCTTCCATGAACCCGGTCTGATCGCAGCCGTAGAGGAGGTGTGAACCAGGCAACTCACGGTTCCCGAGGAATCAATCGCATCGAGTACGTTCCTTGTTCCCACTACGCTGGGATCGACAATCTTCTCCTGGGCCCTCTTCGATTTCAGTACTACCACCGCTGCGGTGTGGATTACGGATTCGCAACCGCTAACGGCTCCTTGTACTGATTCTCTATCGAGAAGATCCATCTCAACAATCTCCAATCTCCCGCCTTCGGAAACAGGTAGCGACTTGAGGTGATCGACCCTTTCGGGATCGGAGGAGTCCCTGACCGTGGCTCTAACGTTCACTCCCTTGGAAAGTAGGTTAGCCACGATATGACTCCCGATGTAACCACTGGCTCCTGTGACCAGCACTATGCCCGATGACTCGCTCACCACGCTACTGCTTGGCCACCGACTCGTCTTTGTTTTTGCGGGAGCCAGAGAAGTCCGGAGACCACCAATTGGCTCTGCCCATCAGCCTCATCGCAGAGGGAACAACCACAGCCCTCACGATCGTGGCATCGACGAATACTGCTACAGCGAGCGCGAAACCAATGGATTTGATGATCATGACATCTGCGAAAATGAATCCAGAGAAGACTGCGATCATTATGGCCGCAGCTCCAGTAATCAGCCTGCCTGATGCCTGCAGTCCCTCTGAGACGGCGCGTGTGTTGTCTTCCGTCTCCAACCACGACTCGTGAATTCTGGACAGCATCAGTACTTCGTAGTCCATGGAAAGCCCGAATGCGATACCGAAGACAAGTGGGGGCACCATAAGGTCAAGAGGCTGCGGGGTGAAGTTTAGCGGTCCAGCTAGCAAACCGTCCTGGAACACTACCACGATTAGCCCGAAGGAGGCGGAGATGGATAGTATGTTCATGAAAACAGCCTTGATTGGGACTAGCACGGAATGGACTTGGAACCACACCAATACCATTGTCACAAGAAGAACGAAGGCGAGGGCCACAGGAATCCTCTCCTTGAGATGCTCCTTCATGTCAACCTCGTAAGAGGTCCAACTCCCGACTAGGACCTCCTCCTGACTGGAGGAGGTGAACTCCCTTACATCCTTGATCAATTGCTCTGCCTCGTCGCTCCCGCTAGGGTACTCTATCGGGACGTTGATCATCGCCAAAGAATTAGACACTGTGGTCAACCACTCAATACGAAGGTCCTCTGGCCATTCTTCTATCTCTGTGTCGAAGAGAGAGGGATTGCAAAGCGGGTGACTCACACTGATTACCCCCTCCACTGTTTCTACTCCTTCGCACACCAATGCGACTTCTGTGGAAAGGGCCTTGGAGAAAGGATCCTGGCCCTCATCAAAAACGA
>LUMU01000432.1_pt2 | contig 15228 bp, 13 predicted proteins | sample 729751 | NCBI WGS metagenome assembly LUMU01 (sample SAMN03860300, study PRJNA289734) | marine metagenome | biome: seawater column; feature: ocean; material: water; isolation source: Red Sea water column Station 192 - depth 100m | place: Saudi Arabia: Red Sea | collected 2011-10-15 | depth 100 m
GCCGTTGCCCGCCTTGAGGCAAGTCGAGTCGAGTCTGTTGAATCCCCCTATCAGGTCGGGGTGGCGGTTCATCGCCTCCCAAATCCAGTCATCTTCCTTCTCCATGACTATGCCTGCGAACATTATCGCTAACTCGTCTACTGTGTTGGATACGGTGGGTAGGCCGCAACCGTCCTTTGCAACCCTCTGAGGCTCCCAATCCGGAGAATCCATGATATTTCTCAGGACATCAATGAACATGGGGAACCAAGGAGAGCTCGGAAGCGTGTAGCCGGCTCTGTTTATGCCCATCCTTCTGAGCGCCTTTAGCATCGCGGCATGCTCTCCCGAGCATGTGTGGAACCACCTTCTTGGCCTTCTAACTTGTCTGCCGAACTGAATTAGGGGGACGTCCAGAGGGCACTGCATCAGTCCCCATTCGGACTCGGTAAGAAGCGACTGAGCAGTAGCAACGTGTTCAGTGTCTCCGTTATGCGAGGAGCAAGAAATAGCCTTCTGCTCCCAGGTCAGACCGTCGGCCTCCAATACGTCCGCAAACGCCTTCATCAACAGGGGTTTCATCATCGATCTCCCATATACCAGGACGTTCCCTCCGAACGAGTGAATGATCTCTGTGCCATGTGACCAGGATATGGCCCCATGGATGGTGTTCTCGGAGACGTCAAGCCGACGGAAGTCGACTAGCGGCTCCCATTCGACGTCTCTTCCGGTCGCAATCCCCTCGAACTTCTCGCCTAGCGGATTCGTGGGATATACGGACGAACCCGGCCTACCGGGAGAGACGCTTGACGGATTCGCACCCCCCTCTTCGTACATCAGATACCTCCGTTCACTCGGGGGGCGACTTTGTTCATGAAAACCAGCACATTATCCGGTCATCCGGGTGGAACCTCTCGGATATCTGCTTGCTTACGCTATCGACGCTACCTATCACTGCGTTATCGGTGGCTCGCTCTATCTTACTGGGGTCAATGGTCCCCTCTAGGGCGCTCCAGTAGGTGGAGAGTGCCGAACGTGCCTCATCCATGGCAGCTGCGTCCTGCTCGTCCTTGGACAGGCCTTCCTCATCGTTCACGAATACCATCACAGTTCTCGGCATCATCCTTCTTTCCCACTTCCCACCATCAACATGGTAACTAGAACTCATTCGTTCGTGAGTCTCCTCGATGATATTGGGAGGAGTGATACTTAGGTTGAACACTTGGACTGGTCTGAATCTGTTCACCTTCTCTTGGAGAACGCTATCGTGACTGCCCAATACAAGATTTAGCAAATCTCTCCTCCAGTCTTGCGGTATAGTCTTGATATCCTCGAACAGATACCTGTTCCCCATATTTATCGAGTCAGGGAGAGAGTCAAGCTCCAACTCAATCTGTGCCACTCTCTGGACCTCCGACCAGTCATCGTCTGTCCTGAAATTGCTCCTTGTCAGAATTGTCGGTGCGACTTTGTCACTCGAAACAACTTCTCCGTTCAGGAGTCTTAGGAAAATTTCTGATGCCTCCGAAAATATCTGGCCCCTTAGCGCGGGCCACGCTGCTTCCTCAAGGGCGTCCCTCGGGACAATTCCATATGGTCTTGCCATGAATTCGAATCGGCCCGCAGAGAAACCAATGTGTAGCTTTCTGGCCTCATCCGGATCCATTCCATGAAGTGCTAGGAACGAACCTACCCTCTCTGCCTGGGCTATGGGCCCTCCCGATGCTAGTATTGACATCACCGCACTACCGACTTCGATCCTTTCGGTTCGCGCGAACATCTCCCTTGCTACTTGGAAGAAGTCAGTGCAGAGGCCGACCTCCCCAGGATAGTGGGGGACAACAGGTTTGCTGTTCCTCTTCTGTATCTCAGTTGAAAGATGGGCCTGGGCGACCCAACCAACTCCGAACCCCAATTCGTCTGCTAGGACGACTTGGTCGAAGAAACTCGTGAACATCTCACTCGTGTCCGGAGTCTGGGATATGGAGAAGAAAACGTCGAATTCCATTGAAACCCTCTCTAAATCGAGCGCATTCTACCACCATCTACGGCCAGGCTGACTCCTCTAACGCCGCTACTGCTGGGTAGGCACAGCCAAGTCACTGCAGCAGCCGTCTCCATCGGATCGATTAGACGTTGGATGGGGACGCCGCTCATCCAATCGTCTTGGACGGTCTTAACCGGCTTCCCGGTTCTATTAGAGATGGACTCAGCAAGAGAACCAAGCCTGTCTGTATCGGTGAATCCAGGTAGAATGTTGTTTATCGTGATGCAGGGAGGCAACTCTCTAGACAAGGACTTGGCCCAGGATGCCATGGCACCTCTGAGGGTGTTGGAGAGTCCTATATTGTCTATCGGCTCTCTTACCGAGGTTGAGATGATATTCACAATCCTGCCCGTACCTTCTGACTCCATATTAGGAACTAGAGCCTTAGTCAGAGTATGGGAAGCATGGAGATGTCTCCTGAAAGGACCTTCAAAGTCGGTCAACTCATTCTCCAATAGAGGTCCTCCGGGAGGGCCACCAGAATTGTTCACTAGGATGTGGATAGGGCCAATATCACTGACCATTTTCTCTACTTCGGCAATATCCTCAAGATCCAATTCGACGGCTTCATGCCCTTCTCCGTGCATCTCCTGAATAAGCGAGTCTAGGTCCGAAGAGGTTCTTGCGCATGCGATTACTCTGGCCCCACCTCTTGCTAGCATCAATGCGCAGGCTCGTCCTATGCCCTTAGATGCCCCACACACTAGAGCCGTATTTCCACTAAGAATCCCCTCGGCAAAGGGGAATTCTGAGCCTGCAAGATCGCTTCCCATCTAATCACCTAGTCCGAGTAATGCGCATAAGTCTGGTCCCTAAGTTTTTGTCTAACCGCTTCTAGAATTTCTTCTGGTGCATTCCTGAATGTGGGGTGGTAAGCCTCGCCCTGGGGCCTCCTTATCTCGTCCCAGACTCCCTTTTCATATGCAATGAGCGCTTCTTTCATCAGGACCCCGGCAAGGACCAGAGTGTGGTAGCACAAATCCTCGTATGTCATACCCCTCGTCACGGGGAACTCTCTTCTCATCAGAAGATCCCCTGTATCAATGCCGTTGTCACAGAAGTGGGTGGAGGATCCGATTGGGATGTCATGAAAAACAGACCATGCAGGAGATGCAGAGCCTCGGCAGTCAGGGAGAAGGCCAGGGTGCGAGTTGATCACTCCATCCGAAGGATAGTCCAGAATCTCTCCTCTGATTATCCTGGTTCCGCCGAAAACGATCAGGTCCAGATCCATTCCTTCTAGATGTGGCATGACCTCTGTAGAATTGTGTATCGGGACTGAGACAACATTTACTCCCGCCTCATTGGCTTGTTCCTGAATAGATGGGGCTATCTGGTGGCCTTGGATACGCTGGAGGAACTTCTCCCTTTCCTCATCACCTATCTCGGAGTCTTCCTCTATGATCAACTCAGGGATGAAGCCCTCAGAAAGTATCTGCATGAGCATCTCTCTCCCATATGGGTGCTCTTTGAGCAGAAGGAATGCGAACTTCGGTTTACCCATGTCTATGTCTTCCGCAGGGGTCATTGATACCCTTCATTTTCGGTCAAATCTGTCAAAATAGAGCATCTGAGGGAAGCAAATGCATCCCCAACCTTCAAAATGGGGTCTTGGTTCGCTTGGCTCGCTATGTCAATGGTTTACAACAGCAAGATGAAGGAAGCAATAAAGGCTGGCGGATGCAACACCGCTGGAGACGCCGCTGGCGCTCTGAATGCAGCAGTAGAAGCTGCAGTTGCATCGGCAGTCGCTCGATGCGGCTCTAACGGCCGAAAGACCATCCGCTCACACGACATCGGAAGCGGAAGCTCGGATTCGGGTATGGTCGTAGCCAGCAGGGTCAAGGAGTGCAGTTTCAAGAGCTCAGGCAAACGGCCGAAAGACCGTTCGCGCAAGCGACTTCTGAAGTCTTAGATCGGGTTTCCCGAACTACTGTCTAGCGGATGCTCTACCAGTCAATCGGTGGAGACTAAGCTAGACATGCTACAGATCCACACGAAAACGAACGAAACGAACCGTTCAAGTCAGCCGCCCATCATGGAGGGTCATGGACGTCAGACCAATCCTCAATGCCGCTAGGCTCGTCTTGATCTTCCTGTTCATTCTCTTCGTGGTGTTCAGTAGAACGTCGATGCTGAGGGATAACCCCCTAAGTGGGATTCTTGGATGACTGTGATTAGTATAAGACTAAATTTCACGATTATCTAGCCGACCCGTGATTGAATCAATAATCGATTTCGCCAATAGCGAGGGGGTATCTTACCTCGGGATGACTCTCATCTTGGGTGCCTTTTTGCTTGAGACCAGGGACTTCCTGAATAGCAAATCTTCGACCTATCTGTGGATGATGGCCGGGGGCGCAGCCCTACTTGCCATTCGCGCCTATCTTATCGACGAGTGGGCGTTCTTCATTCTGGAGGCGGTATGGTTTTTGGCCGCAGTTATGGGGCTTTGGGCGTTGTCTAACCGCAATTGAGGCGACTAGTTTCACTCGACCTCTACTACTTCCGTGGGGATTCCCATTTCGGTTGCCCTCTCGATTACGATCCTAGTCCATTTGCTGGTAGGCGATGGCATAGCTAGGATGTGGGAAGCGGAGTCGAGTATTTTCTTGGTTAGAGAATTGGGCGCCTCTGCCCTGTTTCTATCGATCAAGCTTCTCTGGGGGTCATCCCACTCTTCGGAAAAGACAGCAATGGGGACCAAATTATTGTCAGACCATCTCTCTGCCATGTAGTCCACCCCGCTCGCTCCTCCGACTATGATCAGATCCGGGTATGTATTCTCAGAAATCCATCTTTCCAATGCTGACTCGAAGATTTCGAAGTCGTAGAAACGACTACTTCCGACTATTGCCAGGTTTACCACGGTGCCGTCTAGGTTGAGGTCTCGTCTACCCATGGTTTCGATGACTTCCTGCCCTGTGACCTCCTCCATAGCGCCGTCAGGGTAGCCGCCATGGATAAATGCTGTCAAGAGAAAGCAAATCTTCCTGTTCCTTCTAAGGGGTGACTCGACTCCTGTCTCTGGGGAAAAGAACCACTTCTCTGACGTTTCCAGCACCAGTTAGCACCATCAGCAATCTAGCGACGCCCAATCCCCATCCAGCATGAGGCGGTGCCCCATAGCGGAAACCGTCCGTGTAGAATGTGAAGTCTGAAGGGTCAAGCCCAACATCTCTTAGATTCTGTTCCAATACCTCCACCCTGTGCTCTCTAGCACCTCCGCTAGTCATCTCGTCCCTTCCGTAGTTAAGGTCGAATCCTCGACTGAGTTGCCCTCCAGTGGACCCTTCTTCACCCTCCTTGTGATGGATGTAGAATGGCTTCATCGACATTGGCCAGCGTGGGATGAAGTGGAAGCCCGGATACTTCTCCGCGATGATATCGCAGTGATGGCTCTCTATGTCGTCGCCCCAGCTAATTTCGCCCCCTCCTTGCTTCACTATGTCTATAGCCTCACAGTAGGGTATTCGAGGAAATGGTAGCGCGGGCGCCTCTACGGTGACGGGATCCTTTCCTTGAGATTCTCGATATTCGTTTACGGCATCGATTAGCCCCATGTCGTTCTCGGAAATCTTGCACCAGATATGGCTTATCATCCTCTCCTGAACCCCCATGACATCCTCATCGTCCATCCATGCGCCCTCGATATCGAACGATACAAACTCGTTTAGGTGCCTGTAGGTGTCGTGCTTCTCGGCCCTGAAGGCAGCCCCAATCTCGAATACCCTCTCGAGACCCCCTAGTACCGCTAGTTGCTTGTACAACTGAGGGCTCTGCGAGAGGTAGGCATCAGTCTCGAAGTACTTCATAGGGAACAGATTCGTCCCTCCTTCTGCTGCCGCGGCAATAATCTTTGGAGAGTTTATTTCTTGGAATCCCTCTGAAATCAAATGCTCCCTTCCGTACTGGAGGACCTTGCTCCTGAGTTGGAACATCGCGTTCACGTGTGCCCTTCTGAGGTCCAAGTGCCTGTTGTCCAATCTCACGTCAAGACCGACGTTAACCTCGTCAGTGACCCCAACAGGAAGGGGGGTCTCTGAGACTGCCAGAATCATTCCATCCTCGGCGTTAACTTCGAACTCAGGAGGTGGCAATGGATCCCCCTCGGGAACCTTCGGAGGGCGCTTCTTCGCCACCTTTCCAGTTATTTGGATTGTCGATTCTCTTGTCGAGGATTGTATCGAGTCGAATAAATCATCATCCATGTTGTCCTTCTTCAGGAAAGCCTGGATCCTTCCTGTTCCGTCACGGAGCATCAGGAAGCAAATCGCACCTCTTCCTCTGACTGTCTCGGCATACCCCGCTATCGTTACCTCAGAACCGACTAGGGACTCTCCTGCCGCTACAACTTGACCTATAGTATGCGTACGATAAGCAGTTGGCTCCCAGTTCGTACTGTCCCTCATGAAGCCACGTGCCGGACCGTCCCTTTGAAAGGTTTCAGTTAACACCTATTCTTCTTCATCAGCAACCTTTGCTGAAATTAGCAAAAAGGCAGTGTGCCCCATGGGCTGGTTTCCGGGCCTCACTCCGCCCTTGCTTGCCTTGGACCATCTCCTTTCGACTACCTCTCCGCTCCATTCCACGACGAGTCCCAATCTTTCACACTCATTCCAGGATTTCTCTAGTTGTGAACTGGTCGGGCAGTAGCAGGCTAGCCTTCCTCCAACACGTAGGAGTTTCACTGTTTCTTCGAGGACTCCCCACGGCTCAGCAATGTCAATAATTGCTGCATCGAGTGAGTTGCAAATTTCTGCTACACTCTCACCGACTTGCCCCAAATCCCCCGTAACCAGGTGCCATTCTGGGAACTCTGGTAGGATTTGCTCCAAGCGATCCATGTTTAATGCCCCAACCTCTGCATGTTCAGGACGAGACTCCACGGAAATCAAAGTCCCGGAATTTCCCATTACACTCGCGAGGTGCATCGCTAGTCCGGCTGAACCGTGACCACCTTCTAGGACCTTGGAACCCACTCCTATGCCCATCCAAGAGATCAGGAAACCGGCATCCTTTGCGCCAATTACTTGGGCCCTTCTGTACATATTCCTCCTTGCCTCGGGGAGCCTGGGATCAACTATCGAGAGCGACTTCTGCCCAACTGAAATCCTATCCCCAATTTCGAATCCCTCTAGCAACTTCTCAGCATCGAATCTCCCCAGCCCCTTTACCTTGACTTCTCCGGGAACCCTGTGTACAAGGTATGCCCTCCCGTCATCCTCTCTGAGTGCCAACCATTCTCCTATGCTCTCGCCCCGTTGCATCGGGATAATGGCGACGTTTCAAGTCATTCAATCCTGCAACAGCATACTCGCCCTAAAGGGCGAGCAGAATGATTATACTGAGTATACTGTCTCAAAATACGATGACTTCAGTCGTCAGACTACTGATTCACCCAGCCACTTGGGTGTGTGTCCTCCTAGCAATAGCCCCCTCGTCTTCGATAATTGACTATCAGGAAGAAGAGTTGGAGAGAACTGAATTAGAACAGAAAATAGTCCCGTGGTATGCCACTAGCCCCGGACACTCCGTATTCGGCGAGTACGTGGGCGCTCACTGGTGCGGCCCATGCATGAGCAGCGCTTCCCCCTCCTTGGATAATCTGAAGACATCCAATCCAGAGGAGTTCACATTCGTATCATTCTTCGAGTCTAGCAGTGGAGGTTGGCCAAGCGACGGTCCCGTAAATCGCCAGAACCACATCATGCAATCCTCATCGGGGTACCCGACGTTCTCCTTCGCAGACAGCCAGTCCGGCTCTTGCTACAAGGTCGGAGCTTCGGGATCCAACTACTACGACAGCGACTTCTCTAGCGGAGGCTGCATGAGCTCATCTTCCAATGACTTCCAACTGGAGATGTCGATGTCATTGAATTCGAGCACAGAAGAGGTAACAATAACATTGGACTCGATATACACCGGATCCCTCTCTTCCTTCGAAGTCTATGTCTATGGGGCCGTTACTGAGAAGGAAGGAGCCGATTCGTACGACAACGGCGTAAAGCCGCATCACAATTGGAGGGGATGGTTACTGAATAGTGCCGATTCCGGATTCCAGCAGCTCACTCTATCCCAGGGCGTATGGGAGTCTCACAGTTGGACTGCACCACTGAGCCTGGTCAGGGCCAGCGGAGGTTACACCCAGTGGGAGAATTTCTGGCCCGTTTTCGCACTGATGGACGGCCCGCATTCGAGTTACAACGAGTTCCTGGTAGCTATTGACCCGGACATGGGTCCGATGATAGATGTCGGAATTCTGGAATTTGAAGTCCAGAATACAAATGGGGGGACAGGCTTCACTCCCGGTGACTTGCTACAGGTTTCCACCCGAGTCTCCAACAACGGGGTAGAGCCATACACAGAAGGAGGGGATCTAGGAGTCTACCTGATTAGTGGCTCAGATGAGATCTACCTCGGAGGGCAGTCCATCGGCACCATCGGGGTCGCTGGATCCTTCCTGCATCAGATTGACTTCGATACCTCAGACATAGAACCTATCCCATCCGGAGTTTCTACTTTCAGGGCCAAGCTCGTGGACATGGGAAGTGATAGGAATTCCACCAATAACGTAGTCGATGATGTAGAATTCCACGATATGCCACCAATCCCATCACCTCCCGCAGCCACAGGCTCGACAACCTTCGAACGTGGCGACAGGGTCCAGTTTGAGACATCTGCCCTACCAAACGACCTCGTGGACGACATGAACACAATGACTCCAACAATGGAGTATTCAAAGTCCGGCTCTGGGGCATGGGACTCAACCTGGGTCTCCGATCCAGAAATAGTCGGCTCCGGAGCCAATGCGGTATACGTCCACACCATTCAGACCCCTCCAAACGCAGTGACAGGGAAGTACGACACGAGGGTGATGTGGGAAGACGCTAGGGGGCAGCAGAGCGACTGGCTGGTTACTAGCGAGGCATTCGAGCTTAGCAATGCACTGCCGAGGGTACTTGGAAACAACGATGCGGGATTCGTCGGGACCCCCACAGTGAAGGTAGGCGAAACAGAATCGATATCCCTGGTAGGGATGGTCAGAGATGCCGAGACCCCGCTTTCGATGCTGTCGATCACAAGTACTGACCCAGAGTTCGTGAGTTGGAACGGGCCTTCTTCCGAGATCACAGTGCTTTTCGATAGTATCGAATCCGACTCAAACGGCAATCCAATTCCCCAGGGCGTTTTCGTCTCAATCTCCGACGGGGAGGACGTCAACAACGGAATGCTCCTGTTCAACGTAATCGAGAATGGGGCTCCACGGTGGGAACCCATCCCTACACAGACTGTATTCGAGGGCGGCTCCTCTAGCGCTGAACTGACCGGGTATCTCTCGGACTTCGATCAGAATGGGGATCCAGTCCCACCGTCCGAGATATCTCTATCCCTGGTCTCAAACAGCAACGAGGACCTGGTCCAAGTCTCCCTCGATGGGCAAACGGTCACTGCAAGCACCGTTGACGAGGACTCCCACGGAGTTGCCGAGGTAGTAATCATGGCAGATGACGGTTCCAAAACCTCCCAGACTTCCATAGTATTCTACGTGATCAACGTCAACGATGCACCTGAGATGGATGTCTCAATTCTCGATGGTCTCGCACTGAAGTCAGGGGAGTTAGTTTCGATAGGCATACTGCCACTAATCTCTGATATCGACGATCCTGATGATGAGATATGGGTGGATGTTGACACATCCATCCCAGGAGCGGCCCAATTCGACTACGTCAGCGGAGTCCTAAACATGCAGTGGGGCCAGCCGGGAACCCATTCCGTCAAGATGACCCTCATCGATAGCCACGGCGACTGGAGCTCCACCACTTTCACTGTGACTGTCCTGGACTCTAAGCCCCTAACTTGGCACACCGATTTCCAGCAGGGCGATCTGGAGGTGGAACTGGAGGGCTTTGAGATCGGCACGGACCCGACAGTGACTCTGGTGAACAACGGGGAGGTCGCGATCGAAGAGCCAAAGGTCAGATGTATCCATCGGGGACTACCTGACCCTCTCGGTCAAGGCAATAGATAGCGATGGATGGGATAGGGAGACAGTCGAGCCACTGGATATACTAGTCCCGACCACCAGCGAAGACGATGACGCAATCGAAGCCCCCGTTCAGGAAGAAGAAAAAGAGTCGAACCAGCAATCCGGGGACGGGTCATCGGACATTTCCGTCATGGATGCAATGCTGATCATTCTGATCCTTCTGATATTCGTAGGGGGCGGGACAGTTGCCGGTTTGTACTTCTCTGGAGCCATAGGCAACAGGGGGGATCCAGCTCCCAAGCCCCCCTATTCTCCTGACATCACCGAGGATCAGCCCCAGGAGGACCAACCCGTGATAGACTTCGAGCAGCAGGAGGAAATCTACCCGCCCCTGCCTGAGAGCGGCCTCCCGGAAGGATGGACGATGGATCAGTGGAAGTACTACGGGGAGCAGTGGCTAGAGAGGCAGAACTAGGTAATTTCACCTCATTTCAACATAAACGCACCTTCAAGAAGGTGCCACTGGCAGGGAAGTCCCTGGGGTATCACTATGGCCGAACAGGACGACTCGAACTCAGAGGAGGGCTCCAACCCAAAGGATCCGCTAGAATCATGGGAAGACGGGTCGGCTTTCGGGGTCTCTGACGACAGCGACCCGGTTTGCGAGACCCCAGTTGAGGATTGGATAAAGGACTTGGACATCGAGTCCACAGATCAAGTGCCGATTCCGGACAAGCTCGTCGACCAGGTGATAGGGCAGGAAGCCGCCTCCATCGTGGTTAGGAAGGCCTCTGAACAGAGGAGACACATGATAATGGTGGGGGAGCCCGGTACGGGAAAGTCAATGCTCGCCCGCTCCATGACCGAGTTCCTCCCTCCAGAGCAACTGGAAGACGTTCTTGTGTATCGAAACCAGGAGGACGAGAACGAGCCCAAGGTTCGCACGGTCCCAGCAGGCCGTGGATCGAGGCTGATAGCGGAGCGCCGAGCCCATGTCCGCCAACAGAGAGAGAGGACAAACAGGACCCTTCTCTTCATCGCCCTAGTCGTCGGGGCAGCACTACTTCTCGCCACCATATCGTCGGGAGAGATCCTGACGTTCATTTTCGGATCGTTCATCCTAGTCTTCGGGTACTTCTTCCTGAGGACCAGGCTTACTGCTGGTGACGAGTCCAACATCCCCAAGCTACTAATCAAGCACGAGAGGAGCGATGAACCACCATTCGTCGATGCGACAGGAAGCCTCGCGGGAGCACTGCTCGGGGACGTCAGGCACGACCCCTTCCAGTCGGGGGCGGATCTAGCCACTCCTGCCCACGAGAGGGTCGAGCCAGGTGCGGTGCACAGGGCGAACAAGGGCGTGCTCTACATCGATGAGATCAGAATGCTGAGGATGGAGGAGCAGCAGGCCCTGCTGGTCGCAATGCAAGAGAGGGAACTATCGATCAGCGGTCGCTCAGAGAGGTCCTCCGGCGCACTGACAAAGTCAGAGCCCGTTCCAACCGACTTCATCCTAGTAGCCGCAGGAAACCTGGACAGCATCCAGAACATGCATCCCGCACTCAGGAGCAGGATCAGGGGGTATGGCTACGAGGTCTACGTCAATACCGACATGAAGGACACCGAGAGGAACCGACGCCGGTTGATTCGATTCATAGCGCAGGAAGTCCGGAACGAGATGAAAAAGGACTCAGGGAAGTCAATCCCGCACTTTGACAAACAAGCAATTTCACTGGTCCTGAAGGAAGCGCAGAGGAGGAGCGGTCGCAGGGGCAAACTATCCCTGAGGCTCAGGGAGCTAGGGGGCCTGGTCAGAATAGCCGGCGACTTAGCAGCCGAGGAAGGCTCATCCCTCACACAGTCCAAGCACGTTGTGAGAGCCAGGGCAATCTCAAAGCCGCTGGAGCAGCAGGTCGCAGATAGGTACCTAGAGAGGCAGTCGGAGTACTCCATGCTCGTGAACGAGGGCAACAGGGTCGGGAGGGTGAACGGTCTCGCAGTCCTAGGAGCGGACTCAGGGCTTTCAGACTACTCGGGCGTGGTCCTTCCGGTCGAGGCCATGGTCACCCCCACCCAGGGAAGGTCGGGCCAGGTCATAGCAACCGGAGGGCTCTCCGACCTAGCAAAGGAGAGCGTGACCAACATCAGCGCGGTAGTGAAGAAACTCACGGGGAAGGACATCAGGGACTTCGATCTGCACGTGCAGTTCCCCGGGACCCACAACGTGGATGGCGACAGCGCATCCATCACCATGGCGACGGCCATAATCAGCGCATTCGAGGGAGTCCCGATAGACCAGAACCTCGCCATGACGGGATCGCTCACGGTTCGCGGCGAGGTCCTCCCGATCGGTGGAGTCTCCGCGAAGATCGAGGCAGCCGTCAAGTCCGGGATCAAGAGGGTGGTGATACCCAGGTCGAACATGAACGACGTACTGATCGATGAGAAGTTCGAGTCCCAGGTCGAGATACTGGCCACCATCTCTTCGGGCACTGACAAGCAGCCTTCCGCTTGAGCGCCGACCAATCCTTGAAGTGCCACTCTACGCAGGCACATCGGTAGTTATGCCTTCCAGCCAACGCTCCTCAATGGGTATTCTGTTCCTTGTCGTCCTCGTCGACATGCTAGGCCTGACACTGGTGATACCGTTCCTTACGTACTTCGTCCAGGACCTGGCATCCGCGGAGGGAATTGTTGACACCGGCTCCAGGGACTTCTGGGTCGGCATAGTCATTGCGACCTATTCCCTGGCCCAGTTCATTTCGACGCCAATCCTGGGATCAATCTCGGATCGCATAGGCAGGAGGCCCGTTCTGATGTTCGGACTGGCGGCAAACTCCCTCTTCTTCATCGTCTTCGGGCTATCTGGCAGCCTGGCCATGGCCATAATAGCCCGGTTCCTAGCTGGCGCTGGGAACGGCAACATCGCCGTCGCCAAGGCGTACATCGGGGATATCAGCGAGGATGACCAGGTGGCCGGAAGGATGGGCATGCTGGGTGCGGCATTCGGCTTGGGCTTCATGATCGGCCCGTTCTTGGGAGGGGTCTTGTCCGACCCAGCCACGGGGATAGGTGGCCCTTTCGATACCCAGTTCTGGTCGGACTACCCCTACTTGCTCCCCTGCCTATTCTCAAGCGCCATGTCAGCGATAGCCCTGATGCTGGCGACATTCATGCTCCCAGAGAGCCTGCCAAAGGAATCGAGGTCCGAGTCGTCGAAGTCCCCGATTTCGCAACTGGGCGCGACCTTCACGAGCATCGCTTCGGTATTGCGTCTACCAAACATCTCCGCACTGGTCAATGTAAACTTCCTGTTCCTAGTCGGTTTCACCATGATGCATGGCACTTTCATCCTGTTCACTTCGATGGAACCGGAAAGCGGAGGCCTTGGTTGGAGCGAGAGAGAAAACGGCTGGGTGTTCGCATTCATCGGGTTAGTCGGGGTCGTCGTCCAGGGTGGCCTGATCCGGCCCCTGATCCGAAGGTTTAGCCTCAGGAGGTTGATGCTGACGGGGACCGTGCTGACCGGAATCGGAATCGCAAGCATACCATACGCCTCAGCAGACATGCCCATGCTGATTTTCTGGTCATTCTGCGCAGCATTCGCGATCGGGAACGGGATCTACTCCCCCTCGCAAAGCTCACTCCTGACATTCGCATCCAAGGAAGGGGGCCACGAGCTCGGGACTATCATGGGAGCCCAGGAGGGACTAGGGGCCCTGGCTCGAATAATAGGGCCACTCCTATCAGCAGTGATCTGGTCCGAAACCGTCGAGGGGTCCGGGCTCTGGTCATACCATACCTGCTTCAGGGTATCCGGGCTCTTCTTCTTGGTGGCGTTACTAATGCAACTAGGTCTAAGGACCTCAGACGACGCAAGGAATGCTGCGGGAGGCACATAGATTGGCGATTCCAGCAGTCGTGGCACACGGGGGTGCAGGAGCGGGGCCGGAAAGGCTCGCGAACGTCGAGAGGGCGGTGGCCATAGCCGCGGGGATCCTCGACGCGGGAGGATCAGCCATAGAGGCGGCAGTAGAGGCATGCGTGGTATTGGAAGATGACCCAGTCTTCAACGCCGGCACGGGCTCAGTCTTCAGGACGGACGGGTCCGTCCACCTCGATGCCTCCATCCAGACCTCAGAGGGCAAGATGGGCTTCGTCATCGCAATGCAGGATACGCCCAATCCGATCAGGGTAGCAGCGGACCTTCTGGATGAGGGCATCAACGGGCTCAGCGGGGACGGGGCCAGGCTATGGGCCGACTCCAAGGGTTTCGAGAAGTCAAATGTGCAAGGCAGGCCCCCCTTCGAAGGAGCCACAGACACCATCGGAGTCGTAGCCAGGGACAAATCCGGACTAATCGTTTGTGCCACGAGCACGGGAGGCACTAGCAACAGACCGCCGGGCAGAGTCGGTGACGTCCCCCTGCCTGGGTGCGGATTCTGGGTCCAGGAAGGGGTGGGCGTCGGGGCGACTGGGATAGGGGAGGCGATAACTAGGGGCATGATCAGCCTCAGGGTGGCAGATAGGATACTCGACGGGAACGACCTGGAGGAGTCGATGATGTGGGCTCTGGACGAGTGCCTCGAGGAGGGTGCAGAGGTGGGCATCATCGCACTCGGAGCAGAGGGCACGGGGCACGGAGTCTCCAACAGTACGAACATGCCATGGTCCTCGTGGATTGCCAGGAAGTGAAACCCCCCCAATGGGATGCGCTTAAGGAGGGGCCTACGTTGGAAGGACCGGAGATGGGACCTTGTCAGATATCGATACCCGCATCAAGCAGATTGCGCATGTGCTAGGCCAACTAGACGACAACCAAGTCCCTCGAAACATTCGCTCGGCCTCCAAGGACGCAGTGGAGAAGTGGCTCCTCAACGCCAGCAAGGACATGGACGTCAGGCTGGGGATGACCGCCTCTATTCTGGACGAGATATTCAACGACCCCAACCTCCCGGGGCACTATGGCCCCCTGTGCCTGCAACTACAGACGGCACTCGAGGAGATGCTGAACGAAGTCACTCGCTCCTGAGGATTGAAGAGCAATCCCCCTCCATGGCTCTACGTTAGACATGCCCGAGTGGACGAACCTCTCCTATGCCAATGTCGCAACGACCTCCCCCACAGCCCATCGCGCCTCATCGGATTGGGCCGAATCACTGGCCAGGGGGGGGGCAGCCGAGTTCGATGGCGAGGCCGAGAAGAACGGCAT
>LUMU01000176.1_pt1 | contig 15146 bp, 20 predicted proteins | sample 729751 | NCBI WGS metagenome assembly LUMU01 (sample SAMN03860300, study PRJNA289734) | marine metagenome | biome: seawater column; feature: ocean; material: water; isolation source: Red Sea water column Station 192 - depth 100m | place: Saudi Arabia: Red Sea | collected 2011-10-15 | depth 100 m
CTAATAATTTTTGTACTTTAAATCCTTTATCTGCAGATGAAATGACTTTTTCAAATGGTAATCTTGATGTTGCTCAAGCCTCAGATGATGGTGGTGGCTCAAGAAGTGATGATAATGCAAGAGGCACTATAGGTGTAAATTCTGGTAAATGGTATTGGGAAACTAAAGTTACTGGTGCAACAGCACCAGTAGTTGTTGGTATATGTTTTGATGAATTAAAAACTGGATTTAGTGATTTAAGTGGATCAACAGGAGTTTATGCTATACAAAACGCATCTACAACGTATGCTTATAGGAGAGAAAATGGAACAACATCAGAAACCTCTGGTTATCCAAATCCTGTTGCTAATAATATAATTAATGTTGCTTTTGATGCTGATAATGGAAAATTATATATAGGTATAAATGGAACATATTATAATCAAGCTGGTACAGAAGGAAATCCAGCAACAGGTTCAAATCCAACTTTTTCATCAATAGATACATCATTTTTTTGGCTACCTTGGATTGAGAGTAGAGGTGATAACCAGCAGGCTTTAATGAATTTTGGTGGAGGTACTTCATATAGTATTTCATCAGGAAACGCTGATGGAGAAGGATTTGGAAATTTTGAATATGCGGTTCCATCAGGATATTTTGCATTGTGTACTAAAAACTTAGCGGAGTATGGATAATGGCCTATACAACTGTTGATAAACCAGATATTTATTTTCGAATAGCAATTTATAACGGAAATAACAATGCTCAAAGTATTGGCTGGAATGAAAATGATAATAATGAAGCCCTTGATTATACAGATAACATGCAACCAGATATGGTATGGATTAAATCAAGAGCAGGTAATACAGTATTCGGTCATGTTCTAGGTGATTCTGTTAGAGGAGGTGGAAACTATTTTCGTGTTGATATTAATGTAAGTCCAAATAATACATCTAATGCTAATGTAATAGCTACTTTTGATTCAAATGGTTTTGGAATTGGGGGTGCAACATTTGTTAGCGAGGGTGGTCGTACTTATGTAGGCTGGGGATGGAAGGCAGGAACGACATCTGGAATAACTACAAATGGTTCAACAACAATTACACCAATAAGTTATTCATTTAATACAGGGGCAGGTTTTAGTATGGTTAGATACCATGGTAATGAAACTGCTGGTGCAAAAATTCCACATGGACTAGGTGCTGCACCTCATTGGGCACTTTTTAGAAATATGAATAATGATGAACCATGGGTTGTATATCATAAAAACAACACATCATCACCAGAAACAGACCATTTACATTTAGATGTAAACGATGCAACAGCTGATGATAATACTATGTTTAATGATACACTTCCAGATACAGTTAATTTCACCTTAGGAAGCAATGATCAAGTTAATAAAAATGGTGAAGATGTAATGGCTTATATGTGGACTAGTATAAAAGGGTATAGTAAATTTGGAGGTTATACTGGAAATAATAAAGCCGATGGCCCTTTCGTATATTTAGGTTTTCGCCCAGCTTGGTTACTTATAAAGGATGCAGGTTCAGGTCAATCGTGGCATATGTTTGATAGCAAAAGAGAGTTATTTAATGATAATGATGCTGCTCACTTGATACCAAGTGAAGATGATAGTGAGGCAGAGGCAAAAAGTAATAGAGGAACTGCAACACTTGATCTTTTATCTAACGGATTTAAAATTAATTCAGATGGATCTTTACTTAATGGTACAGGTTCGTTTATATACATGGCTTTTGCAGAATCCCCATTTGTAAATTCTAATGGAGTTCCTGTAAACGCAAGGTAAAATATATTGACATTTTTAACTATAGGTATATAATTAATATAAATAATGGCTAGAGTAAGTTTTTTACATTTTACACCAAGACCAAAACCTAAAAAACGACCAAGAGTTCATAAAAAAAATAAAAATAAACAAGAGAAGCGTAGCTTCAAAAAATATAATCGACAGGGGAGATAATGGTAACAACACCAGATGATATAGCATTACAAAAAGGTGCAGTAGCACCTGCTCAAAAAGAACAAACGGGCAGTCAAAAAGCTGTATCGTTAATTGATAGTTTAATTACAAAACCTAGTTTACCTACGGGTACAACTATATCACCACAGTTACAGAATGTAGCACCACAAGAATTATTAGCTACTCCAGGTATATCTGGTACGTTAGGATTTACTCCGCCTACTACCACTGCTGCACCAACTATAGCTACACCAGGAGCTATGGCAGGGACACAAGTAGCTGCACCTACAGCTGCAAGTGCTGCACAGATGACAGCTGCAACAGTAGCTGGACAAACTCCTACAATGACTGCTGCACAAGGAACTGTATCAGCTCCTATGACTGCAGCTCAAGGTACTATTACATCTGATGCTACAGTTAAAGGTCAGTTAGCTGGATTACAGCAAGAAGTAGAAACAGCATTAGCATCTGGTAATCCCCTACCAGTATGGGCTAGAGGTGCTGCAAAAGCTACTGAAGCTGCAATGGCTAATAGAGGATTAAGTGCTAGTTCAATGGCAGCTGAAGCATTAGCTGAAGGTATCATGAACTCTGCCATACCTATAGCTGCACAAGACGCTGCTACATACAAGCAGATGATATTTCAAAACCTGTCTAACAATCAACAGGCAGCTATTACAAATGCACAAGCATATCTTAAAATGGATATGGCTAACTTGTCTAATAGACAACAAGCTAATCTACAAAATATAAATACAAGACAGAATTTTTTATTATCTGACCAGGCTGCAGCTAATGCTGCATTTCAGTTTAATGCTACAAGTCAGAATCAAGTAAATCAATTTTATAGTAAGCTAGCTACAACAGTTTCAGATCAAAACGCTGCTAGAGTAGATGCTATGAAAAAATTTGCAGAAGCAGAACAAAGTAAAATTAATGCATTAAATGCACAAAATACTATTGCAGTTAATGAAGCTAATGCTAAGAGGGAAGCAACAGTAAAACAATTTAATGCAACACTAGAGAATCAAAGACAACAATTTAATGTAGCAAATCAAAGAACAATTGACCAATCAAATGTTGTTTGGAGAAGGGCAGTCAATACAGCTAATACAGCTGCAGTAAATGCTGCTAATCAAGCTAATGCTCAAAATTTATTAAATCTTTCTAACTGGGGATTATCTTCAGCATGGCAACAGTGGAGAGATGAAGCATCTTGGGTTAATACTTCTTCAGCTTCTAAAGATGCTATGTATCAGATGATTGGTAAGTTTGGTTTTGATTTATTATCAGGTAAATAGGAGAATAAATGATAGGAGATATAGTTAGAGGGGCAGTTAGAGCAGCAGGAGCATGGGCTGGAAATTTAATAGCAGGACCAAAAGGTGCTGTAATAGGAGAAAAATTAGCAGGTAGTTTAATGGAAAAATTACCAGGAGATGACAGTGGGTTTGAGCCTATTAGTACAGTAGTACAACCTCAATCATTTGGTGGTAAAATGGGATTTGCAAGACCAAGTAGATCTAAGTCTAATATAGGCATGGCAAAAGTTGTAAATCCTGAATCATTATATGCTGCTTGGGATGCAAGATTTAACAGATATTATTCATCAGCTTATAAAGTTAAAAGAACAATAACATCATTAAAAGCATAAGGAAAAACTATGGACAAATTTAGAGAAGGCGAAGATAATCCATTCGATGCCCCAGTAGCTGGTCAGGGTTTAACTGACGAACCTGGAAACTATCCTTGGGAACATCCACCACAATTTACAGATCCAGATGAGGCTGCTGAGTTTGTGTGGGATAGATTACATAGACCAGAATTTATGGAGCAATTAATTGCTATGCTAGATGCAGGTATACCTGTAGAAGCATTAGGTAGAATAGTTATATTCAATGGATTTATGGAAGGTAAGTGGACACCAGATGTTGCATTTATAATTGCAGAACCAATTATGAAAATGATTGCAACTATGGGTTTAACTGCAGGCGTAGAAAAAATTAGAATGTCCATGTCAGATATTACTAACAATGAACAGATACAATCAATTGTTAGAACTAAAGTTAATGCTGAAGAGACTGCACAAGCTGCAAAAGGTGTTAAAGAAGATATTAAAAAAATAGATAAAAAAGGTTTAATGGCTAAACCTAATAAAGAGGAGATGCAATAATGAGTATTTTTGATAAGTTAGGAGATATAGCAGAAAAAGCAGCTAGACCAGCACAGAATGTGCTTACAGGATACTTACAAGCAAAGATTAGAAACACAGAAGCTAATGATGCATTAAAAGCTAATACATTAATGCGTGTAGGTGAAACTCTTATTGGTGAAACTATACCTAATGCTATTGATGCTGAAAAAGTTAGAAGAACTAATTATGATAATTTAGTATCTCAGTATGGTACAAACAGATTTTAATAATAGATATAATCAAAGAGTTATGTCTGCTGAAGAAAAATATAATCCTATATTAAAACAATTAGGGGTTGACAATATTGGTGCCCTTGGGTATAATACAGTAGAGGCTTTGGTTAAACCACAAGCTATGGATACAGTTACTACTAAAGATATGCAAACAGATACTGTTACTACACAAGAAGTTCCTAAGGCTTTTTCTAGTACTAAATTACAAGATTATTTAACTCCTATGACTGGGACATATCAAATAGCTGCAACAGAGTTTGCAAAAGTTGCACAACCTTTTAGACAATTTGGATCAGCTATAACATTTGATAGTATGGGTAATGTTGATTTTAATTTACCAGGAACTAAAGATACAGAATACAGAGCTTTATATGCAGTAACAAATGATGTAGCTTCACAATTTTTAGATAAAGATAAAAAGGTAAATATTAGTCAAGCTGTAGAACGAGCTGATAAAGTATTAAGAAGTCAAACTCAAGATGTTATAGCAGGTGTAACAAATGAATATAAAGAAAGTTCAGCTGAAGGTGTTATAACATCAACAGCAACTGGATTTTCAGAAAAATTTAATTCTCAATATCCTACTGATAAAGATAAATTAGATGCATTAAAAGCACATTTAGCATCTTTAGGAAGTAGATCAGAGCAAAAATACTTTGCTCAAAGTTTTCCTACTGGTGTTACTATAGGTAATCGAGATGCTAAAACTATATTATTAAATTTAACTAGATAGCATGACTAAACTTAGTTTAGGTGATTTTGCAATAAATCAAGAGGTGAGTAATTCACAATCTGACACGCCTCTTAGTCTTGAAGATTTTAAAACAAAAGAAGATAATTTAATATTAAGTGAAGATAAAAAACCTGAAGATGCAAAAAATTTTATACCTATACAAAAAAATGAAGATGGATCTTTAAAGTATTCATTTGATAACATATATCAAAATAAACAACTAGTTTCTGTAGCAAAAGATTATTATAAAAATAGAGATGGTGAATCATATAATGATAAAGAAGCTGTAGATAAATTTATATCTGATAGAACTTGGAATCAAGCTAATACTTATCAGATGGGTAAAGAATTTTTATATGTTACAGGTGAAGATATAACAGAAGACCAAAAAGCTAGACTGTCATATCTTACAAGATACTGGAGTGAGTTACCTAATTTTTATGAAGAAGGTGGATTAGGTGCAAAACAATTTTTTAAAAATATAGGTATAGGTGTAGTAGATCCCCTAAACTTACTAGGTGGTTTTGTTAGTGGAATAGTAGGTAAACAAGTATTAAAAAAAGCTGGACAAGAAGTTATAAAATCACAAGTTAAAAAAGGTGTAACTAAAAAAACTATTGCAAAAGAAGTATTAAATAGTCCAGAACAATTAGCTGAATTATCTTCTAAGGCAACAAAAGAAGCTACAATAAAAGGTGCACTATCTATGGCAGGAGTAGAAGGTGCAGGATTTGGTACTATAGATATTGCTAACCAATTAGTAGAAAAAGATATAGGTTTAAGAGAAACATTAGACCCTGTAAGAACAGGAACAATTGCATTAACAGCAAGTGGATTAGGTTTGTTTGTAGGTGCAGGTGGTGGTTTTTTAGGGAGTAAATTTCGTAATTTAAAGTTACAAAAAAATACTTCACTCACTACAGATAAATTAAAAAAATCATCAAAAAACTCTCCAGATAATAAAAATCAATCTGAAGCAATAAATGGTGAAATAAATAAATCTAGTTATGTACGAACTAATTTAGCAGATCAATGGGATTTTGTAAAAGTATTACAAAAAGAAATAGATCCAGAATCTGCAGTTGATGTAACTGATTTAAGAAAATTATATAAGACTGGAGATTTTAAAACTGATCCTATACTTGAGCCATATTTTCAATTAAGAATGTTGGCATCATCAGGAACACGAGCACATAATTTTATAATGGAAGGAGTCTATTTACCTCCATCAGCTACAGCAAGATCAGCTAGTTATATAAAAGGTAAAAGTCAAGGTTTGCATGAGATACTAGATCCATTTGATAAAAAGAATGAAGTAGATCAATTCTTAGGATATGTAGCTTCTAAAAGAATGGAAGGTATTATAAAAAGAAGACCCAAATTAGAAAAAACATTACCTATCGATAAGGCAACTAGAAAAGAATTTATAGACTTTGCAGAGTTAAGTGCTACAGATTTTAAAAAAAAATATGGAAAAACACTTACAAGAAAAAGTAATTTTACAGCATCTTTAAATAAATTTAAACAGTACACAGATGAATTATTAGAATATCAAGTACAGTCTGGATTGTTATCTAGACAAGATGCTAAAAAAATATTAAGAGAAAATCCATTTTTTATACCTTTAACTAGAGATAAAAAATCTGTAGGTGCTATATCTGCTATTGGTAAACAAACACAAAAGTTATTAGGTTTAGCTAGACCAGGAGCTGTAAAATTAGCTAAACAAAAACAAGAAGGTGATATTAATTTATATCAAAACTTAGTAAACTATACATATCAAACTGTATTAGCTGGTGACAGAAATAGAGCTAAATTAGCTTTTTATAATATGTTACAAAAAGGTGATAAGCTAGGTAAAATAGATATGAATAATGTTGTAAGATTAGTTACTGGAAATAGACGTGTTCAAATAACTAATGTTGCAATAGATAAAGTTGTAAGAGCATACAATAAAGCAGGTGCAAAATTTGATCCAGAAAAAGATGTAGCAAAAAAAGTTGGAGCAAAAAGAAAAGATCAATTAAGTAATTTAGATAGTCTTGATGTATTAACTTTTTCTAATACATTTAAAGCTAGTGATGATGCTGCAGCAGATTTTGCAGATATAGTATATAGAAATGGTAAAGCAGAAGTTTACGAAATTATAGATCCTAATTTAGCACAAACATTTAAAGGATTAAGTGACAAAGGTGCTGATAGAGTAATGTTTGGTTTTGGTCCAAGAGGTATATTTTCTAGATACGCTAGATATGCATCTCAAGCAATTACATACTCACCACCTTTTGTTGCATTCAATGCTATTAGAGATACACTTGCAGGTGCTATAAACTCTGCATTTGGTATAAGTCCTAAAGGATTTAAACCAGTTTACTCTAGTGCAAAAGGTTTTATATCTGCAGTTAGACAAACTCATAACTATAAAAAAGCATTGTTAAATGGTATGGGTTATTCTTCAAGATCAGAAACAGAAGCATTTACTCCAAGGAATATACAAGGTTTAGTTAAGAAAGGTGCTACATTAGGTGTATTTAGTGATACTACAAATTACTATAATAATATTTTAGGAAAATATCTTAGAAAGATAGGCGGTGGAGGATGGAGAGGTTACAAAAGAATTGTACAATCTACTGAGTATGCAACTCGTATGGGTGAATATCAGTTAGCAAAAGCTGCAGGATTTAGTGATATGGGTGCTGCATTTTTAGGTAGAGAGGTAGCAACTGATTTTGGTATGAAAGGATCAAGTGCATTTTTAAATGCAGTAAATAGAAATACCATGTTCTTTAACGCTAGTATTCAAGGTCTTTATAGAACAGGTAGATTATTTTTTGAAAATCCAGCAAAGGCTGTTTCATTAATTAGTGCAACTATTGTTGCTCCAGAGATAGCTTTGTATCATATAAATTCTAGACACAAAGAATACTCATTAGTTCCAGATCAAGTTAAACAATTAAATTATTTAATTCCTAATTATACAACTGATGATAATGGAAAAACAGTTTTAGATAAAGAAGTTCCTTTTATAGCAATACCTAAACCTTATGATCTAGGTGTATTTGCAAATGTTGCAACAGGTATTGTAGATGGTATGTATAAAAGAAGTGATGGTGTAACTAAAAAATATGTTGCAGAATCAATTAGTCAAATTACACCAGGATTACCTATACCTGCAGGTGTAAGACCTTTTATAGAAATGATGTTTAATAAAAATTTTTATAGTGGTGCACCAGTAATAGGTTTGTATGAATTACAAAGATTAGATGAATTACAAGTTAGACCATCTACAAGAATGATAGCTGAAAGATTTTCTTACTTTGGATCTAATCTTGCTGCGTTTCTTTTTAGAACAAAAGAGGGTGCTAAAAAACCTGTGCCTTTAACTCCAATAGAAATGGATTATGTAATAGGTGCATATTTTACAGGAATTATGCAGTATCCTTTTGATATACTAGAATCAGCTGATTTAAGTAAAACACCTGTAATTGGAGAAGCACTAGGTGCAGCTCAAGATTTTTTAAGAGGAAAAAAAGAACCTTTAAAAGGTGAAAAACCTACTAAACGTGTAGACGAAGCAGACTTTGCTAGTTTTGAAAATGCGTTAAGTATTGTTACTAGAAGATTTAAAGTAGCTAGTCCTCTCAAAAATTCACAATATCATAAAGAGTGGAATAAAATAATTCAAAGAGCCAAAAAACTTAAACAAATTGATATGTCTCAAATGGATTTAGAAAAAAGAAATCAATCTTTTTTAATAGGTTTGTTTGGTAGAATAACAGAAAATTTAGATAAAGGTATGCCTGCAGGTGTAGAACCAGAAGTTTTAGAATTTTCTAAAATATCACCTATACTAAAACAGTTAGAAACTGAACTAAGAGTTATGAGGACTGAAAGAAATAATATATTTAATAGTCCTATTGATGGTGATAGAAAAAGAGAAATTATAGATACTCTTATAAGTGTAGAAAATAAAATGTTAAAAGAAGTTATGGATTCATTAGCAAGCATGGACATAGAATATATATTTGACCAAACTTACACTGATAATGTTAAAGAACTTGGAGTAATAAAAGGTACATTATCTAGTTTAATATTTGGTACAGCTGAAGACGCATTCAAAGAAAACCCTCGAGAACAATAATGGCTAAACAACCTAAAACAACCAGTGAACATCTAATATCAATATATGGTTATATCACAGGATTAAAGAGAGAGATATCTCAAATAAAAAATAATCATCTGAAGCATTTGCATGAGGATGTGGATAAGTTGCATGGGAAGGTAGATCATCTACTATATGCAATACTGGGAGGGCTAGGGGCGACAATTTTAACACTAATAGGACTATTTGGATAATGGACAAAAGAGAAATAACGGATACAATAGTAATACATTGCACACAAACTCCAGCAGATATGGATTTTGGTGTAGAAAAAGTAACAGAGTGGCATAAGAATCGTGGCTTTGACACGATAGGATACCACTATTTAATTAAACGAGATGGCACACTACAAGTAGGACGTGACGAAGACGTAGTAGGTGCACACGCTGTAGCAGTTAATGGTACATCAATAGGTGTAGCATTAGTTGGTGGCGGAACAATTAACATGGGTTGGGAGAATAATTTTGCTCCTGTACAATTTGAAACATTAAAAAGTATATTACTACAATTAAAAGATAAGTATAATGTACAAAAAATAATAGGTCACTATCAAGTTGATGACGGCAAGAAGTGCCCATCATTTGATGTGCCAGGATGGTTAGAGAAACATGGTTTGGTTTAGTGCACTTAAGTTAGGTTTAAATGCGGCAACGCATATATACAAAAAGAAACAAGAAACTAAAATGGCTATGGCAGATGCACAACATATGCATGCTGCTAAGATGGCTCGTGGAGAAAGCGAGTACCAGGGCAAATTATTAGAGGCTAGGCAATCGGACTGGAAAGACGAGTTCGTGCTCATCGTATTAACGCTGCCAATTTTAGTGATTGCCTGGGGGGTATGGTCAGACGATCCGCAGGCTATGGAGAAGATAAAAGTTTTCTTTGAACAGTTCCAGCAGCTCCCATCATGGTTCACAAATTTGTGGATTCTTGTCGTGGCGAGCATTTATGGTATAAAGGGTACACAGATTTTTCGTAACGGAAAAAAGTAAATGTCAGAAAACAGTCTCGAACTGATAAACGAATATAAGGATCAGATTCGTATACTTCGACAAGAGGTAGCCGAGTTACAAGATGCTGGCAAAAGCAAAGATTCAGCTAACAAAAGATGTTTGCAAAAGCTAGAACGTACTAATGAAGATTTAGAAGAAGCACTTAAAAAAATAAAATTATTGGAGGAAAAGAATGATCAAAAGAATGATAGAAAAGATGAAAAATCTTTGGGATAGATTTGTTGCTTGGCTTTTTAGCTGGCGATAGTGAAAATTACATTAGCATTTTTATTATGTTCTTATGTAGCAGAGTCTTGCTTACCTCCATTTATACATCCTATGCAATTTGATAGTGAGTATGACTGTTTGTTAGTAGGTTATTCAGAGTCAATAAGAAAAATAGAAGAAATAGGACCATATGATGTTAATACACATCGTATGTATATAAAATTTGGATGTTATCCAGAAGAAACTAAAGGCGAAACTTAAGTATGAAAAACCCTCTAATATTAATTATGTTATTACTACTAACCTCTGCAGCATTTGCAGGATCTACACAGACTAATACGTCTGGATCTAATACTGCTATTGAGGGTGGATATACTTCAAGTGCTACAACAACGTATGAGTCTGGGTCTAGTTCTAATAGCACTACAACAAATACAACTAATTCTAATATTAGATCAGCACCACCTAGTGCAGGAGCACCATCATATAATAGTATGACTCAAGATGTTTGTGCTGTAGGTGTATCAATGGGTGTGCAAACATTTGGTATAGGTCTTAGTGGTGGCAAGCATGTAATAGATAAAAATTGTGAAAGACTAAAGTTAGCTAGAATACTTAATGACTTTGGTATGAAAGTTGCAGCAGTAGCTATACTATGCCAAGATGAAAGAGTATTTGAGTCTATGATACAAGCAGGTACACCTTGTCCTATAGATGGTAAGATAGGTAAAGATGCACAGGCACTATGGTCTAAGTATGATCATGAAAGACCAGACTATGATACATATGTAAAACGTATGGAAGATAGAAAAAAAGCTGATGAAGAAATGCAAGCAAAGATTACAGCAGAACTAGAAGCTATGGATAAAGCAAAAGCACTAGAAGAAGCTAAAAATAAAAATAAAATAGAATGGAAACATCCTAGATGATAGATAGATGGATATATAAATTTTGTGGGTTTTTAGATAATTTAATAGCATTTGTAGAAACTGGTGTTATTAAAATGACAGAATGGTGTTGGCATACAAGAGTTAAATTATTAAATAAAAGAAGAAAAAAATAATGGCACTTAAAATTTCAGATGAGGCAAAGGTGCAAATGCCTATGAAAACGGTTGCTAGTTTGATAGCACTCGTAGCAATTGGAACCTGGGCATACTTTGGTGTTATTGAGACTCTCAATAAACACAGCACACAATTAGAATTATTTCAAAAAGATTTAGAACAAAACACAGAGTTTAGAATTAAGTACCCAAGAGGAGAACTTGGTCAATCGTCTGGGGAGGCAGAGCTTTTCATGTTAGTGGAGCATATGGCAGGTTTGATTGAGTCTATGGATGAAGAGTTAAAAGGCATGAGAAATAATGTAGTTAATATAGAATTTTTAAAAGAACAAACATCTAAATTACAAGAAGATGTAGAAAAATTAATTAGAAATGGGAATGGTCACTAATGGTTGAAATGGTTTTTGCATTACTACTTCTACAAGATCATAAAATTGTAGAGCATCGTATAAAAGATTCGTTATCAGATTGTTTAAAATCAAAGCGTTATGCTATGAAGGATAGAAGTCCTGGTGATAGAGTTGTATTTAAATGTATTCAATCTAAGGCTAACGTTGAAATATACATGGGAGAGAAGAAAATAACTTCTTTAATATTAGAGTGAGATGGCTAATTGCGTTTTTATTTCTATTTACTATAGCACAAGCTGAAGAAATAACAACAGGTAATTTAATTACCAATGGTAACTTTGAAACTGGCAATGCTAATGGTTGGACTACTTCTGGTGATGTACAAGTATTAAATGATTGTTGTGAACTTAATAATGTGCCTAGCAATTATGATTTAGAATTTGGTGATAGTGGGTCTATTAATCAAGATTTTAATTTAAGTTCAAATACTATTACACAAAACATGTTAGATAATGGTATTACTTTAAACTCAACTATTGAAGTACAAAATGGTGAGTGTGCTGTTGCAGGTTGCTGGGGTGGTCAAGGTAATGCTGATACATTTACTAACCAGCTAACTATAAAAGATTCAGATGGCAATGTGTTAGCATCTAATACAAATATTAGAACAGATACTACAGGTATAGATGGTGCTAATTTTACAGATACCCTAATATATACAGGCACAGGATCTAATGTAGGTAATATAAATATATCTGCATCCGATGCTAATGCACCTGCATACTTAGGTGGCCCTAATGTAGATAATATATCTGTAACAATGACTTATGATACCACAGTTATACCTGCTACAATAGTTGAAGAGATTGAAGATATATTTGAAAGTGTTGAAGAAGTATTTGAAGAGTTAGAGTTTGTAGCTATAGAAGAATTATTTGAAGAGCTAATAACTTTTTTTGAAGAACCTGCTATAGAGATGGAAGTAGTAGAAGAATTTGAAGAGGTTAGTTTTGAGCCAGTTCTAATGATGATTGAAGAAATGCCTATGGAAGAAGAGTTGATTGAAGAAGAAATGATAGAAGAGTTAGTTATGGAAGAAGAATCAATGATTGAAGAAGAGTTTACGGAAGAGGCTATAGAAGAAGAATTTACAGAGGAAGAAATGATTGAAGAAGAACCAACTAAATTAACAGAGGCACCAAGTGAAAGAGAAGAAGTTAAACAAGAGAAACCCAATAGCAAAACTACTAAGACTGCCGAGGTTAAGAAAGAAAGTAGTACAAAGCAAAAAACTATACAATCGAAAGAAAGAACAACAAATGCTACTTCACAGCCAAGGCTTGTAAAATTAGATAAAATTATGGACAAAGTTGATAAAGATATTAAAGATATATCAAAAAATTTACAGATAAAAAATATAATTAAATTAGATGCTATGGCTAGTGACCAAGCATCTTTAGATTTATACAATGTACCCTTCTATAAAAGTGAAGATATTTATTTAGATCAATTACAAATACAAGATCTTAGACAAGTATACGAGAACACAACTCTAAGTAGCTATATATCTACAGATCCTATAGCTATTGTAAATGAAAAATTAAATCAAATAAATCTTAAGAAACAACAAATACTAATAGAACTGGAGCAATTAAAAAATGGATAAAATAAAAAGTCAATTAGCAGGCGTAGCAGCATTACTTGGAGTCATTGCCGCAATAGGTGGTGGATTTGTAAAGTATGGTGAGATAACTACAAAACTAGATGCACTAGAAGGTGCAGGTGGTACAGATTGGTCAGCACCAATAGCTGTATTAGAAGAAAAAGTTGCAGCATTAGAAAATGCAGATACTTCTCATAGCCATGACTTTGATCATACACATGATAATTCAGCTGTAAAAATAGTTGAAAAAGAGATAGAGTTATTGAAAGTACAAATAGAAGAAATTAAAGTTAAATCTTCTAATCCATTAGCTAACTAATGTATCTTAATGCTAATATCCCACCAATAGAATGTTATGTTCGTGGTAACTTTCTTAGGGATCAAAAAGATTCACACGATAAATACTTTGAATGTGTGGTATTTGGATTTACATCTATACCTAAACAAGTACCTTTGTTTCATTATATGATGACAGATGGTGGTATATGGTGGAGAGCACCTATATCAGCATTTTGTAAAAAACCTGGTGTAAAAGAATTACCATTAAATGAATTAATGTTATGGGATTCTTTTAGTTATAATGTAAGTGTTACTAGATTTTATCAACTAGATGGTTGTAAAATGATTTATACATCTAGAAGAAAAAAACAAAGAGAAGGTACATATTTATTTACAATTGACTGGTGTGCTGGTGACTATAATGAATTAGATTTTGGTTATGCAGAAAAACCAGACCAACATAAATGTGGACATGTAATAGAATTAGACGATGGCAACTATGCAATTCAACCCAACAATAGACTAAGGATATTTGATCCATCTATGGCAGCTGACCCTAGCAAACCTCTTATACATAGATTAGTTAATACTAGAATATGGTCTGTGGAAGATACATCAAAATGGATAACTGATGAGAATGAAGAAGGCAGTTATGATTACGATTATAAGGAGATAAAAAATGGCGAAGAAGAAAAGCACAGTAAATAAAGCAGGTAATTATACTAAACCTGGCATGAGAAAGAGAATGTTTAACTCTATCATGGCTGGATCAAAGGGTGGTAAACCTGGACAATGGAGTGCAAGAAAAGCCCAGATGCTAGCTAAACGGTACAAAGCTGCAGGTGGAGGGTATAAATAATGATATCTTTAATTAAAAAACTTTTAGGTATAAGTGATTTAGAATACAAAGTTAGATTACTTGAAAGAAAAAATTATTGGAGAGAAAAATATAAACATGGTTAAGAAAATAAAAAAAGTTGCTAAAGCATTAAAAAAAGCATCTGCTCTACATAAAAAACAGAGTAAAGTTATTGAAAAGCACATAAAGGAAATGAAATCCTATGGCAAAAAAAAGAGATCCTAAAGTAGGCACAGGCAAAAAACCTAAAGGATCTGGTAGGAGACTTTATACAGATGAGAATCCTAAGGATACTGTTGGTATTAAGTTTGCGACTCCTGCTGATGCTCGTAAAACTGTTGCAAAAGTTAAAAAGATATCTAAACCATTTGCACGGAAGATCCAAATATTAACTGTTGGAGAACAAAGAGCAAAGGTTATGGGT
>LUMU01000285.1_pt1 | contig 15140 bp, 16 predicted proteins | sample 729751 | NCBI WGS metagenome assembly LUMU01 (sample SAMN03860300, study PRJNA289734) | marine metagenome | biome: seawater column; feature: ocean; material: water; isolation source: Red Sea water column Station 192 - depth 100m | place: Saudi Arabia: Red Sea | collected 2011-10-15 | depth 100 m
ATCTAGCTAATGATGTAATAGATCGTGATAATGTACAAGATAATGCAGTAAACTCTGAACACATAGCTGCAGGTGCAATTGACTTAGCACATATGTCTGCTAATTCAGTTGACAGTGACCAGTATGTAGATGGGTCTATTGATACTGCACATATAGGTAATGCCCAGGTAACAGGTGCTAAAATAGCAAGTGAAACTATTAATCATGGTAACCTTGCTGCTAACTCTGTTACAGGAGCAAAGATAGCAAATGACTCTGTTGATTCGTCAGCATATGTAGACGGTAGTATTGATCATGAACATCTATCAACTGACTGTGTAGATGGAGATAATATACAAGACGACGTAATAAACTCTGAGCATATAGCTGCTGGTGCAGTTGACTTAGAACACATGTCTGCAAACTCTGTAGACAGTGATCAATATGTAGACGGAAGTATAGATCATGTACATCTATCAACTGACTGTGTAGATGGAGATAATATAGCTGATAATTCAATAGGAGTTGAACATATAAAAGCAAATGCTGTTACTACTTCAGAGATAGCAGATGCTGAACTCACAACGCTTGCTAGTATGCAGTCAGGTACTGCTTCTATTTTGGCAGGTGGTACTGCTCTTACTGCTACTCTTTCTGAGCTTAACTTACTGGATGGGAAGAGTATTGTCACGTCGATTAGCGGAAGTTCTACTAATGTCCAGATCCCTACAGCTAAAGCTGTCGATGACAGAGTTACAGACTTAGTAACAGATGTAGGTGGTTTTAGACCTATTGCTAATGAAACAAGTTTCCCAGCTACTAACCCAGACCCTGATGATAATGCAGGTACTATAGTTAGTGTTAAAGCACTGGCTAATGCTATTACTTCTAATGGAAGCGGAGTAGCAACAATTGCTAATGGAGCTGGATCAGGTAATACTGTAACTATCAATGGATTAGCTAATAGTACAACATATGCTGCAGGCGTAGGTTTAATATTAGAAACAACTTCTACATTACATACTTATACTTTCCATAGACAAGCTTTAGGTTCATCAGATGTTTCTAATGCTCAATCATTAGTTAATGATTTTAATCAAAGATATCGTATAGGTTCTTCTAACCCTACATCTTCTTTAGATGATGGAGATTTATTCTTCAATACATCGTCTAATAAGATGTTAGTTTATAATGCTAGTGATACTTCATGGGATGATGTTCAGTCTGTAGGTAACTACTTTATCAATACAATATCTAGTTACTCAGGTACAGGTGGTAATAGTGCATCATTTAATGGTTCAGCTTATAGATTCACCTTGTCTAATGCAGGTACTTATGCAGAACAGCATATTGTTTCTATCAATGGAGTCATTCAGAAACCTAATAGCGGAACCAGTCAACCAGCAGAGGGATTTGCTATCGACGGTAGCTCTATTATCTTTTCTTCCGCCCCTGCTACTGGTAGTGATTATTTTATTACTACGATTGGAGCAGCGGTAAATATTGGTACTCCAGGTAATAATACAGTAGCTACAGTTGCTTTACAAAACGCTGCTGTTAATACTGACAAGTTAGCTGCAGATGCTGTAGATGGTACAAAGATAGCTGATGATGCAATTGACTCTGAACACTATACAGATGGAAGTATTGATACACCTCATTTAGCTGATAACTCAGTTACAGGAGCTAAGATATCAAATGCTACAATCAATTCTCATCATTATGTTGATGGTTCTATAGATACTGCTCACATTGCAGCGGACCAAATTACAGGTGCTTTGATTGCTGACGATGCAGTTGGTGCTGAACATATAGAACAGTTAGATGCTGACTTATCTTTTGCAGATAATGTAAATGCAGCGTTTGGTGCTAGTGCAGATTTAACGATTGATCATGATGGTACAAATTCAGTCATAGCGAACTCAACTGGAGTATTAGTTGTACAAGGTAATGGTAGTGGACAAAGTATAAAAATTAACCCTAAGAGTGGCGAGAATAGTGTTGTTTGCGTCGCTGATGGAGCAACAAATCTCTATTACGATAACACTCTGAAACTTGAAACAACAAGTACTGGTGTCTCACTATCTGATTATCTTTTCTTAACTGGAGATGGTAAAGAGATAAGAATGGGAGCAGGTGGAGATCTTCGTTTGTATCATGATGGAACAAATTCATACATAGATAATAATACCGGTGAGTTACACATAAGACTTAACGCATGGCCAAGTCAAGAAAAAGGTATAGTACTTGTACCTAATGGTACCGTAGAACTTTACTATGACCATAGTAAGAAGCTTGAGACGACAAGTACTGGTATTTGGGTTGAGGGAGCATTAAGTGGTGAAAGTCTTGATCTAGCTGATAATAAAAAAATTTTACTTGGAACTGGTGATGATCTAGAAATCTACCATTCTGGTTCAGATTCATTTATAAAAGATGCGGGTACTGGAAGATTATTACTTCTAGGATCTGAAATAGATCTACTTAAATCTGATGGCGGTGAGTATTTAATCACAGCCGTCGAAGATGGTGCTGTGCAATTATTCTTCGATGGAGCTGAAAGACTTAAGACAGCTTCAACTGGTGTGTATGTTAGAGCTAGTGGCTCTAGTGGATTCTGGATAGATAACCAAGAGAATGCTGGTAAAGATATAGAATTTATAGCTAACGGAGATAAATTAAGATTTAGTGACGGTGTGAAAGCTAGCTTCGGTACTGGTGATGATTTCGAAATCTACCATGATGGAAGTCATAGCTACATTAAAGATGTTGGTACAGGTAATTTAAGAATAGATGCTGGTAATATTTGGCTAGAGCATGGTGCTGAGAATATGATCGTCTGTACTGGAGACGCAGCCGTAGAACTCTATTATGATGGTAATAAAGCTTTCAATACAACTGACTATGGTGTAGACATAATATCACCAAATGCTAGTAATAGTACTCAATTAAGGGTTACTGGAAATGAAGGTAAATCAGCTCAACTTCTAATGAGATCTGATGAGAATGACGATCATAGCGATCAATGGCGGTTTGTTGCAGATACAGATAATTGGTTTAAGATTCAATCTTATGCAGACGGATCATATGAACAATGCATAAAGATGGCTGCCAATGGGCAAGTAGAACTTTATCATAATAATAATAAAAGATTTGAAACTACAGCTAGCGGTTGCGATTTAACTGGTAAAGCTAGAATCCATACAACTGGTCAGAACCCATCATGTGAAATTAAACAGAATGATAATTCTAATTATTCTGTTTTAAATCTCCAAAATAAATATACAACTTCTGGTAAGAATATGATTCTCTTCATCGATGATGGAGGTAATGTTGATGGAAGTTGTGTCATTGATGGTAATAATACAACTTATAATACATCATCTGATTATCGACTAAAAGAGAATGAAGTTCTTATATCAGACGGTATAACAAGATTAAAACTATTAAAACCATATAGATTTAATTGGAAGAATGATTCCAGTAAAAAAGTCCAAGATGGTTTCTTTGCTCATGAAGTAACACCAGCTGTTCCTGAAGCAGTACGTAATGAGAAAGATATGGATCCTGGAGAAGGTGGTATTAATTACCAAGGACTTGATCATTCTAAAATGGTTCCTTTATTAACTGCAGCTTTACAAGAAGCTATTACTAAAATCGAAACATTGGAAACTAAAGTCGCAGCACTGGAGGCAGCATAAACTATGGCATTAACAACAATTGACGATAGGGGTTTAAAGACTCCTATCGATCTCTTAGATGACGAGAAGATAAGATTAGGTACTGGTAATGATCTAGAAGTTTATCATAACGGATCTAATTCACTTATAAAAAATGGTACTGGTAATTTACTAGTCAGAAGTGATACCATTACGTTTGAATCAGCTGCTGGAGATGAGACATATATAGATTGTAATGATGATGGATCCGTAGAACTTTACCACAATAACGTTAAGAGGATTGAAACTACTACAGCCGGATTTAATCTATGGGAAGATACTGATAAAGTTATTAGTTTCTCCGGTGGTATTGGTGAGATTGGTAGTGTACCAGGATTACAAGCAGCTAATGGAGATTTAAGTGCTATAGCCTCATTTGGTATTAGAGGTGCTGACATTCGGTTGGCTACTGGTAATGCTGAAAGAGTTCGTATCACAAGTGGTGGTGATGTTGCTATTCAAAATGATAGTGGTAAGTTTACTTGTGGTACAGGAAATGATCTACAAATCTATCATGACGGTACGGACGATATAATTCATTCAACCGGTACCTCATTAAGAACAAGATCTAATATCTTCAGAGCTAATAATGCTTCTAATGATGCAGTTTTGTTTAGAGCATCTGCTAGTGGAAATTTTGAAGCATATTATGATGGTTCTAAGCAGTTAGAAACTTATAGTACTGGTGTACAAATAACAAATGATTTAAAATTATATGATTCAAAAATATTAAGGTTAGGTACTGCTACAAACGGTGATCTTAAACTATATCATAATGGGACTGATTCTTTCATAGATAATGTAACAGGTAATTTAAACCTCAGAGTAAATAATACTGAAGTTTGTTTAGTTGCTGCACCTAATGGAGCAACGTTTTTATATTATGATGCCGTTAAGAAATTAGAGACAACTTCAACTGGTATAGGAGTCACTGGCACGATTGCTTCTGTTAGTACTAATGACTTAAAACTATCTACTGCAGATTCTGGTGCAGATATGCAGTTCCAGTTAAATGGGACTACTGTAATGACCCTGCAAAACACCTCTAAGTTAGAAGTTAATGATAACTTTGAGACGGTTTGGGGTAATGGATCAGATTTAAGAATCTACCATAACGGTACATATAATTTCGTTAAAAGTAGTAATGCTAGTGGCATAGTATTTAATCAAGCAGTGTTCTCTGTAAATAATCAAGCAGATAGCGAAATGATGATTAAAGCCACAGAGAATGGCTCAGTTGATTTATATCATGATGATAGTAAGAAATTTGAGACAACTAGCTACGGAATTACTGCTTACACTGGAAGCGGTACCGGTGCAGCTACAGGATATGGTCTACAAGTATTTGGAGGTACTAGTGCTAGAACTGCACCTGCTATATATCTATCTGGTGGAGCTGGTAATAGTGATAACTCTTCTATCTTTTCCAAATATAATTTAACTTTAGGATGTAACCAACCTACTAATATAGCTGATAGATTTGTTGAATTTGTTAACGGAAGTAATAGAATGGGAGGGTTTGGTACTGCAGGTCTTACCTTTGGTACTGATACTGCGGATGCCAATGCTCTAGACGATTATGAAGAAGGCACTTGGACTCCTGCTTATACCCCAGCAAGTGGTTCTTTTACCATGTTTAATGCTAGTGGAACATATGTAAAGATCGGTAAATTAGTGATGTGTTCTGGTACTTTATCATGTAATGGGTCATCAAGCCCTAGTGGTGCCGTTCATATTTCAGGATTACCATTTACTGTAGATGCTGTAGGTGGTAGTTGGAATAATCAAGGCGGTGGTGGTAGTGTTTTCCCAGGTTATAATTTCACAAATGATATGACCAATCTTGTTTGTGTAAAAAGTGGAACCACTGCTTATGTCTTTGATGATTCTGCAACCGGATTAGCTACATCTGATGTCGGCACAGGTTACAATGAAGGTCAGTCTTCATTTACATTTACATATACTCACGCTTAAATCATGGCATTAACAAAAACACTCGAGAACGATAAAATTGAAGTCGTTAATAAATGGAATGTCCAGGTACGGACAGCTACAATAATAAAAGAAGACGATACAGAACTAAATCGTTCATTCCACAGAAAGGTACTTGTACCAGGTAAACTCGATGCAAGTGATAATCTAGTCGATACAGATATCAGCGGAGAAGATGCTGATATACAGGCAATCTGCAATGCAGCCTGGACTACACAAGTCAAAGCAGATTTCAAAGCATTCCTTATAGCAAACAAACCTAAATAACAATGGCAACTAAAACTTGGCAAGTAAACACCCTGCAACGCGAACTAGCTGATGGGTATGTAAATAAAGTAATCTTCCGTGTTAATGGTGAAGACGGTGACTATTCATTCAGAGCTACTGGAGAAGTAGACCTACCAAAACCAGAGACTCTTGTACCTTATAAAGATCTAACAGAAGAAACTGTACTTAAGTGGGTCAAGGATAAACTTGATGCAGATAACGCTGGTACTGTAGCTAAAATTGAAGCTGCTGTAGAGAATGGTGTAAACGAACAGAAGACTCCAACAACCGGTGTCGGTAAGCCTTGGTAGTTTTAAACTACCTACACCCAACCTTCCTAGACCCTTAGACCTACCTAGAGTCTACCTGAAGGAGCCTAAAGCCCTCGTACCATCATATAAGCCTATGGTGATTGCTCCGGCTGATCTAGAGGCTCCTGAAGAGGTTAAGAAGGAAGAGAAGAAAGAAGAGCAGCCTGAACCACCAAAGCTAAAGATACCTGTCATCGATATACAGATGCCAATACCTGAAGCAGCGGTGGTTGTAACGGCTGTAACAACAGCTGTTATTGCAGTAACAACTACAACCATCACTCAATCCTTATTCGAACCAATTAAAAAGAAGGTTCAGAAACAACTACAATCTAAAGTTGATAAATGGAAGGAAAACCGGAAGAAAAAAAAGGAATCCTCGGAAAGTTAAAAGATGCTGCTGAGGATCAAGAACACCAAATCCAGATCCTTGGAACATTCGTCAGACTTGGCGTAGTTGTTTGGTCTGGATTTATCATTACTTTAAATTATGTACAACTGCCAATGATACAGAAATCTGGTAACTCAGATATCACGTTCGTGGCTAGCGTATTTACTGGTGCACTTGCCACTTTTGGCTTGACCACTGGTAATAGTAAAGATAAAGGTGGTCCTGTAAATTGTCCAATGGCAAAGAAAAAGGAAGAATGAAGAAATGGCTTTTTCTCTTACTTCTAGCATTTCCTGCTGGAGTAAGAGCAGAGTTAGTAACGCCTAGATTTACTCAAGGCAGTATGAACTCAACCACTACAACGACCCAGGAGATAGTGGAGGAAATAACCACCACAACCTATGGGTCTGCATTAAACAAATGGTCAGGAGACAACATAACCCACACCTCAACGTCTTCAGGCGGAATAGCGGATTCAGATTCGGTATTCAACATGACGACTGCTGGAAGCGACTTTACACTAGAAATAGTAACACGAGCAGCCAGTCAAGTACTAGAAGTAACAGAGATCGAAAGAGAAATCGACACTACTTCTACTACGGTCTCATTATCAGTATTCTCACAATAGGAGTACCAGCACATGCTGAAGAGGGAGAAACCAACAATACTTCAAACCCTGTGGCAGCAGCTACAGGAAACGTTACAAATCAAGCCGTACAATTCCAAAATAACGGAGCCCCTTCGCGCCAAATCATCGGTCCAAACATATCATGTAATGGCGCAACAATGACATTTAGCCCATTCTATATGGGCAATCATACTACCCCTTATGATGTAGATTCTGTAGATGGAATGCAACAACAAAGCTATACTGTAGCTGAAAACTGGGGTGGTCAAATAAATTTTATGGTTCCATTAGATGGTTCTATTGTTGAACGTTGCAAAGCTGCAGCGGATCGACAAATACAGAAGATGGAATTAAACTATGAACTTGTTAGAATCGACAACTGTGCTAAATTACAGCAAAAAGGTTTTATGCTTCTACCTGGTTCTAGAGTTTATCATATATGTAGCGATGTAATACCTATCTCTACATGGAAAAAAGCAGAAGCTAAAGTCCTTGCTTGTAGTACACCACCTAAACCGTGGTATAAACCTTGGCATAAACCTGAAACTAAATGTAAATCCATGGCTAAATTATCAGAAGCTGACGAACAAGCTCTAGAAAAAGTATCTTCTTTCCAAAGAGATGCTGCACGTAAGGAACTTGAAGCTAAAGCAGCAAAGAAAACCACTACCACTACTAAGAAATGATCGTATTAATCAAGCCTATCCTATTCGCCTTCATTAAGTCTACAGCAGTTAAACAGCTAATTGTAGATTTACTTGAGGGTTTGGTTTCCTCCACTGAGAATACACTAGACGACAAAGCTGTCGCATTAATTAAAACATCACTATTCCCTGGGGAAAAGTAAATGAAAAAAGCCACTGAACAGCAGTTTAACGAACTGCATGGTCTCGTCACCGCAGACTTCCTTAAAAGAATTAAGAGTGGTGAGGCTACAACTCAAGATCTGAAAGCTGCTTGTGATTGGCTTAAAACAAATGATATCGGAGGCTGTATGGCACCAAAGCGGGCGTCTAAGCCTGGTAGAACCTCGCGTTACTATCAATCGAAGAAAGGACGGAAGTCCTATACAAAACAGAAGCGAAAGCAGAAGAAGATCAATAGTACCAAAGCTAAGCGTAATTACCGTAAGTTATTAGCTAGACGTCGTAGAAAGCTTGGCATTATGGGCAAAGGTGGAAAAGATGTATGCCATGTTAAAAAAGGCAGCAATCGAACAAAATTATGCTTACCTAAAGGAAATCGCGCCAAAGGAGGGGCTAAACGGAAGTAATGGCAACTACTGATTATTCATTGCAAGCTAGGAGTGAAATCCTAGATTATGAAAAAAAATACAAAGTTAAAAAGAATGTTGGTACTAAAAATAAACCTAAATGGATAGATTGGGACAACAAAACAAATAAAGCTTGGGATCAAAAACCTGTTACAGATGCTAAGAAGAAATTACTTTTTGGTAGTACAACTCCTTTAGCTGATAAAAAATATGAAGCTGCTCAATATAGAATAAAGCAATTAGAACATGATACCTATAATACACTTGCTTCTAAAATACGTAGAAGGTTCAGTCCTAAAACTAATGTAGAAGGTGAACGTGTTATTGATCTTACAAGAGCTTTAAGAATACAAAATGCCAAAACTGAAGCAGATAAATTGAAAATAGGAACAAAGTATGAAAGAATAGAAAATAAAGAAAGCCTTAAAGAGTTAGGTAATCTCACAAAAGGAAAAGAACAAGATGTAATTAATACAGCTACAAACAAACCAACTCCAGAAAATCAAACTATTGCTAATGATGTCTACAGAGCAAATAGTGATGATCCATACGGAGCATTACCGTTCCCAACTAATTTAGAAGGTACATGGGTAGGTGATCAATTTATACCAAGTGGTACTAATTTCAGTAATGAATCATTTGAAGGAGACGCGAAATTCCGAACAGATGTAAAATCACCTGTTAAATCTGACGTTATAGATAAAGAAACACTTAAAATTAAAGATCCCAAACTCGAACGTGCATACGAGATCGTAAACAAACATGCTTCTGGTAAAAACTCTGTACGATTAAACAAGGCTAGACTTTATATACGTCAGCATGGAGGGTAGGTATGGAAGAAGATCGTAGTGATGACCTACTATTAGGCACTAGAGGTGCTGACGCTGCGCAGAAGTGGCTTACAGATAACGCTAAGAAGGCTGGCGAATGGTATAAAGATGCGTCAGCCGATCAAGCAGGTATTGGAGATGATATACTTCGAATACTTGGTGGCGGGGCAAAGAATGTAGGTAAAGCATCGCGTCTACCTGGTATAAAACACGGATTAGCAGCACTAGCTTATGCTGGTGATATTGGTGGTAAAGCTGGAGCTAATATTGCTGAAGCGGTTGGTGTAGATCGCAGAATCGGTGGTGTATTAGGTAGTTTTGGTGCTGATGCTATGTTAGGATTTGGCATAGGTAAAGTTGCTAGAATCGGTAAGTATACAAGACAACTTAGTCAAGTTGATGATATTACCCGTGGATTGCTTATAGGTAATAGACCTGTAGGTGCAGCAGGTATGGCTAAAAATACATTACGTACGAATTTAAGTATAGCTACAAAACAAGTAGGACTTGAAACTGTAGAAGATTTAAAAAACGTTACTCAAATTAATAGAGCACAACGTTTAGCAGCTAAAGCAGCAAAATCGAAAGAACTTAAAGCAATCAGAGCTACTGACGAAGGTACCCGATTTGCTGAAGATGGTATCGCCTGGATGAACAGAGAAGGAGGTGATGGTACTTTAAAAGGTTTTATGAATACAATTGATGAACCTTTATTAGATAATAGTGGTAATGTAATTATTTTAAGACCAGATCAAAAAGGTGGTGTTAAATTTGCTAGATTAGTAGATCGTAAAGGCTCTTCAAGTAAAAGAGCAGTTCATGAATTAAGAATGACTCCGTTTGAAAAACAAACATGGACTCAAACATTAGGTGACGGTTTCATTGATCATAAAAAAATCAAAGGCATAGATCAGCACCATAAACATATGATAGAAGGTTATGATTGGGCATTCACAGGTCTTAATCGTAGCGAAGGTATGCGTTTATCTCAAATGGCTTTAGAAGATGGTCATGCATTAGGTAGAGTTAATTGGAACAAATTAAACATACCTAAACCTGTTCATGATACATTGCATGCTTGGATGGATGATGCTATGGGTCTCAATGGTGTAGATATGCCATCTCTAAAAGGTATGGATCTAAACAAAAGATATGAACATTTAAAAGTTTATATGGAACATATCCAACCAGCAATGGATGAAGCTGTTTTTGAATTAATGAATCGTTATAATAATGGACAACCTTTATTGAAAAAAGGCGTTAGTATGGCGAATCAATTTATAGATGCCAATAGATATAAACGAAAAGCTTATCAAGTTAAGAAAAATAGTAAAATTGCATTTTCTGAACAGATCCAACGTCATATCGACCGTTCAGTAGAAATAGGAGTTACAGAACCAAACTGGAAAGTAGGTAGTGTAGAATATACTTGGAGACCTCAAACTAAAACAGGTCAAATCGATATACCACCACAAAATAGATTAGGTTTCAAGGGTCTACGTGATGACTTCTTTAATCAAATCAATGATTTACCACCTGGTAGTGTTTGGGAGTTGAATCCTAAATATAAAGATTCTAAACGTAGAAGAATATATGATAAATTATTTAAAGACGATCCTAGAATTACTCGTAGTGAAGACGAAACTCTAGGATGGGTACTAACAATACCATCATGACTGATACCTTAACCGCCCTAAAAGATGACTTTAAGCTGTTCCTACAAGCTCTGTGGGATCAGCTAGACCTTCCATCCCCTACAAGAGCACAGTACGCCATTGCAGATTACTTACAGAATGGACCAAAAAGATTACAGATCCAAGCCTTTAGAGGTGTTGGTAAATCTTGGATTACTGGTGCTTTTGTTTTATGGACATTATTTAAAGATCCGGAAAAGAAAATAATGATTATCTCTGCCTCTAAAGAGAGAGCAGATAACATGTCAATCTTTTTACAGAAACTTATTATTGAAACTCCATGGCTAAAACATCTCCAACCGAAATCAGACGACTCTCGCTGGAGTCGCATCAGCTTCGACGTAAACTGTTCACCACACCAAGCCCCAAGCGTCAAGTCGGTGGGCATAACTGGGCAGCTAACAGGAAGTCGCGCAGATTTAATGATTTTGGACGACATAGAGGTGCCTGGAAACTCCATGACGGAGTTAATGCGTGAAAAGTTACTTCAGCTCTGTACGGAAGCCGAATCTATCCTTACCCCCAAAAGCGATAGCCGTATTATGTATCTCGGGACTCCTCAGACTACTTTTACTGTTTATCGTAAGTTGGCAGAGCGATACCCAAGAAAAGGTACACTTGCAAAATACGACGGACTTCTAGCTCCACAGATCCAAGAGGATCTAGATATGGGAGCAGAAGAATGGACTTGTACAGATCCTGATAGATTTGACAGTGACGACCTATTGGAACGTGAAGCATCCATGGGTCGTTCTAATTACATGCTTCAATTTCAGCTAGATACTAGCTTAAGTGATGCGCAAAAGTTCCCCCTTAAGATGGCTGATTTGGTTGTCACTTCTGTTAACCCTAGTGAGGCTCCAGACAATTGCGTATGGTGCTCCGATCCTGCAAACCTCATTAAAGACTTACCAACCGTTGGACTACCTGGAGACTACTTTTACTCTCCAATGCAGTTACAAGGAGAATGGACAAAGTATTCCGAAACAATTTGCAGTGTCGATCCCTCCGGAAGAGGTACAGATGAGACAGCAGCAGCTTTCATATCTCAGAAAAACGGGTTTCTCTACCTCCACGAAATGCGAGCTTATAGAGACGGATATTCCGACAACACTCTCTTAGATATACTACGAGGATGTAAGAAATTTGGTGTAACTAAACTAGTCATTGAGACAAACTTCGGTGATGGTATGGTTGCAGAGCTCTTTAAAAAGCATTTACAACAAACAAGACAACATATAGATGTAGAAGAAGTTAGAGCTAATGTCAGAAAGGAAGATAGAATCATTGATTCGTTGGAGCCGGTTCTTAATCAGCATAAGCTTATATGTGATCGGTCAGTTATTGAATGGGATTATGCATCTAATAAAGACTCAGCTCCAGAAGAGCGTCTTCAGTATATGCTTTTCTATCAGATGTCTCGCATGTGCCGTGAAAAAGGCGCCGTTAAACACGACGATAGACTCGATTGCTTGGCACAAGGAGTCAAGTATTTCACTGACGCATTATCCATCTCCGCTAATCAAGCCATCATAGATAGAAAGAGAGATGAATGGAATGATATGTTAGCACAATTCCTTGATGACCCTCAATCTTCAGCTAATCACATCGTATTAGGTCTTAATTTAGACCAAAGAAGAGAAGCAAATTTAAAAAAAGGTAAGAAGGTAGTCTCTACCTGGATTCCTTAACATTCACCATGTATACAGGGAAAGGAAGGGTGGACCTTTCCCCAAAGGAGGAAGACGATGTCTTTCAGACATCACTTCCTCTCTTAATCTTATATTATCTATTTTCCCTTAAAGAACATACTAATATACCTATTACACCTACTCTAACTAACTTTAATATGATACATAGTGTATCTCTAGTTCATAATACCACTAATGGTGATGATTTAATCGCTTATATGGCTAGAGTTTCCAACCCCACTAATCAGGATAACCCTGATAATACAAAGTTAATTAAATATCTCATTAAACATAAACACTGGTCTCCTTTTGAGATGGTTAATATGTGTGTAGAGATAAATACAACTAGAAGTATAGCTGCTCAAATATTACGACATAGATCATTTAGTTTTCAAGAGTTTAGTCAACGTTATGCATCAGTGGATAGTTTAGGGGAACCTATTATCCCGGCTTTACGTAGACAAGATTCTACCAATAGACAAAATAGTATTGACGATATTGGAGAGAATTGTAAAACTGAATGGTATAATGAGATTATAAAGCTACATGCTCACTCTAGAAGACTCTATAAGAGTATGTTAGACGCTGGTATAGCTAAAGAGTGTGCTAGAGAAGTATTAACTCTCTCAAGTCCTTCTAAGTTATACATGAATGGTACCCTTAGATCTTGGATTCATTACGTTGAATTGAGATCTGGACATGGTACACAGAAAGAACATCAACAAATAGCATTAAAAGCTAAAGATTTAATTATTAAAACATTCCCAAAAGTAGCTAAAGCACTCTATTCACATGACCGCCCCTAAACAACATAAACAACGTTACTACTATATCTTTTGGGGTATAGCAACCTTATGCGTTGTAGTTGGACAGATTAATATAATTACTACGTATAACCGCCTATCCAATAACTTAGAATTCATTATTATTGAACAAGCACGACAAGAAATTAATAAAGCTTCAAACTAAAGCGCAAGAATGCGTCTCTAGAGAGAAAGCTAAGAAAATACTTAAAAAATCAAAGAAATTAACCACCCATGTTAAAAATTTATGATAATTTCTTATCAGATGCTGATTATAAACATGTTAAATCAGCTTTAACTGCACATCGCTTCCCTTGGTACTTTAATGATAATATAGCTGGTGCTAATGAAGGAATAGATGGGTATCAATTTGTACATAGTTTCTTTAATGTTTCTAAAGTCTATGATGTTGATACAGAGTATGGTAAGTTTTTAAATCCTATTTGGAATAAGCTAGCTCCTAAGTATATGCTTAGAGCTAAAGCTAATCTAAGACCTAGAACATCAGAGCATGTTAGAAGTGCTTGGCATACAGATACAGATCTTACACAAGCAGTTACAGGTATATTTTATATAGATTCTAATGATGGTTATACTGTATTTAAGAGAGGAGATAAGGTAGAGACTGTAGCGAATAGAATGGTGTTATTTGATAGCCAATTCTTCCACGCTGGTACGTCTTGTACAGATGAATCGGTTAGGATAGTTTTGAATCTTAATTATGTACCGAACAATACTTTAGGTAAAGAAGATCTTTATTTTCCTGATTAGATGATAAGTAATAATTTACCTTATAAAACCTATTTCTTAGAGAAATATCTTAAAGATAACAGTATTAATACTCATGAATTTAAGAATATCTTAGATGTTGGTGCTAAAGATTGTGCAGAAAGCATAAAGTTTACAGAAATCTTCCCTAATGCACACGTTACTGCGTTTGAATGTAATCCTAGACTTATAGAGATCTGCGAGTTTAACGCTTTGGTTAGTGATCGGATTACAGTTGTCGGAAAGATGGTTACAGATAAACCAGAGATCACAACATTCTACATGCCACACGATGAACCCGGTATGGGATCAATGAAAAAGTGTGTCCTTCCAGGATCGTCTACAAGCGTCGAAACGGTGCGAATGGATGATTACCTAGGAGATGAGGTTATAGACCTGCTGTGGGTCGACGTACAGGGCGCTGAGGTCGATATATTGAACAGTTTTGGTAGTAAGTTGAATAATGTTAAGATGATTTATATAGAAGCTAACATTTTACCGATGAGATATTACGAATCTTCTACTCCTGCAAGTATAACACGTATGTTACAGTATAGGACATTAAAGGATTCATATCTTGTAAGTAAGAATGAAGTCCATATGATTTTAACATAAATTTCTGAAGTCTATTATCGTCCTAGTAGGGATGCAGATTCCCCCCATGCCCCCTCGTTTTCCACAGGGTGTGGATAAGTACCCCTCCCCGCTCGCGCTACGCGCTCGCTTCATGGGCACGCATTGCACGTGCATCATGCGCGGGACGAGCGAGCGTAGCGAGCGAGGCAGTTCTCCAC
>LUMU01000942.1_pt2 | contig 14838 bp, 17 predicted proteins | sample 729751 | NCBI WGS metagenome assembly LUMU01 (sample SAMN03860300, study PRJNA289734) | marine metagenome | biome: seawater column; feature: ocean; material: water; isolation source: Red Sea water column Station 192 - depth 100m | place: Saudi Arabia: Red Sea | collected 2011-10-15 | depth 100 m
ACTTCAAATCAATTTCTGAAGTGGCTAGTGGTTCTGAATGTCACCCTTCTCCTCCTCGTTGCTATGATGGTAGTACCTGAAAAGGAGAACTGGAGGCACGTCTTTGATCTGACCAAATTCAACCAGCGTCCGGAGAAACTCGACCCTGCCACATATAGAGACAGGGTCAGGAAATCGCTGCTAACGAAGGTTAGGATACACCATGACCTTACCAGAGATGAGATGGCGATGACTCCCCCGCCTGAAGTTCAGGCGATGATCGGAGATCCGCGTCTCGTGGAATTGGCTTATAGCCAAAGCCGGACGTACACGCCACAAGAGTTGCGCAAGTTGATGCAAGCTATTCGCCGATGGGGAAAAAATAACTAATAAAATGGAGTGAAAAAAATGAGTGAAACAGGACCACCAAAAGGGATGCAAACGCCGAATACTGGCACACAGGACGCGGCTTTAGCGAAGAAAGCGCAGGAGGCCCGTGGATCGAGCAAGGTCGACGAGGTTTTGGCTGCAACCGGTGCCATGGGACAGGCAATCAGTACTGAGGTACAGAAGGTAATCATAGGAAAGTCACACGTTATTGACAACGTAATGGTGGACATTCTTTCGAATGGAAACCTACTGTTCGAGGATTTTCCCGGATTGGCAAAGACGCTGATGACAAATACGTTCGCGGACGCACTGGGGTGCGACTTCAAGAGAGTCCAATTCACTCCAGATCTTCTTCCAGCGGACATAACTGGGACTAATATTTACGATGCTATGAAGGGGGAGTTCACCTTCAAGCCTGGTCCCATTTTCTGTAATCTCCTCCTGTCTGATGAGATAAACAGAGCGCCTCCGAAGACACAGGCTGCTCTTCTAGAGGCGATGCAGGAGAAGCAGGTCACTATCGGCGTAGTTACACACAAGCTACCCTCTCCTTTCCTAACCATGGCAACCCAGAACCCAGTGGAGCAGGAGGGGACTTACCCGCTTCCAGAGGCACAGCTTGACCGTTTCATGATGAAGATGATGGTCGGATACCCGGACAGAGCAGATGAGAACGAAATCCTACAGAGGAGGATTGACAGAAAGACTGACGAGGTCGAGGTGAACAGTATCACCGACCCAAGTATTGTGGTCAAGATGCAGAAGTCATGCGAGGAAGTCTACGTTGACAGGTCAGTTAGAGAGTATATGGTGGATATCGTAGCTAGGACGAGGGAAGACCCGAGAGTTCTCGTGGGTTCTTCCCCGAGAGGTTCTCAAGCTCTCCTGAAGACCAGTAGGGCGGTTGCGGCCATGCGAGGAAGGGACTTCGTGACGCCAGACGACGTGAAGTCGATTGCAGAACTGGCAGTGGCTCACAGGATTATTCTGAAGCCAGAGCACCAGATTAAGGGACTCGAGACCGGTGAGGTCATTCGAGATATTCTACATGGAAAGAATGCCGCGAATGTCCCCACGGTCTGAATTTTGAGGTGTAAAGGTGGCCTGGAGCCGAAAGTCTGCGATGTTCGCATCTCTTTCGGTTGCGATGTACCTGCTAGGACTAGTGCTTCGAAACCAACAGCTAGTTACGGTAGCAGTAGTTCTTCTTTCATTCCTAACTTGGGCGGCACTTAGGACTGCGCACGGGGATGTCGCCTCCTCGGGCAGGAGGCTCGAGGAAGCGGTGCTGGACGAGGGGATCCAACTCCAGAGTATTGTGGCTATGAGGAAGACCTCGACATCCAGAGTTTTCGAGGATGGCGAGATAGACGTCACCCTCAGGATTCAGAATAGATCTGCAATTGCAAAGGTCTTGGAAGTCAGGGATAGGGTGCCTGAGGTCATGAGAATTAAGAAAGGTGCGAATTACGTGCTGATGGAAATAGGACCAAAAAGGGAGACTGAGATATCCTACACAATAGAGACCCCCCTGAGAGGTTTCTACACCATAGGCCCGGTTTGCATTAGGGTTCAAGATGAATTGGGCCTCTTTCACAATGAGAAAGAGGTGCAACTGAACGACGATTTCCTTGTTTTCCCGTAGATGGAGGACATCAAAGATGCAATGATCAAGAGTAGGGTTCCAAAGATTTTCACTGGAGCAGTGAATATCAGAAACCCCGGTGAGGGTTCAAACTTCTACAACCTTAGAGAGTACTTGCCAGGTGACCCGATAAGGAAAGTAAACTGGAAAGCGACTGCCAGACAGGATGGCAAGATGATGGTTAACGAGTTTGAGAGGGACGCTGTAAGCGATGTCATTATCCTAGTAGACAGTAGGGCAGTGAGTGAAACTGGACCAGTGAGTAGAAACTCCCTGGTTTACAGCACTAGAGCAGCAGCGAGTCTCACCCAGCACTTCCTATCCAGGCGAGACTCCGTAGGGCTCGTGGTTTATGGGGACGAGATTGTTTCCGTGGACAGGGATACAGGGAAGAAGCAGTTGTATGTGATACTGACAAAACTTGCGGGCGCTATGGCGAAAGGGAATACTCCACTGAAGATTGTGACTACCCGAATCATGCCTCACATTCACAGAGGCAGTCCCATCATCATCCTGTCACCGTTGGAGGACGATCCGACAATAGTCGATGCTGTCAGGGACCTTAGGGCTAGGAACTTCGAGGTCACAGTACTTTCACCGAGCAGCTTGGAGTTCGAATTCGATGCAAGGAGAATAGACAGAACAGGCTACGAGGTACTGAAAACTGAGAGAGACATTCTGATGACCGAGCTTAGGGGACTTGGGGCGTATGTAATGGACTGGGAGCCGGATATGCTACTATTCACAGCCCTGGCCGGGGCAAGGGGATTCTGAGGTGTAATTATGGAAGAAGGCAAGGGTCCAGTAGACACATCTCATCTGTATGAGGGGAAGGTAGTACGCTCATCGGCCCCTAGCAGGAAAAGGGCTGCTGGAACACTGAAGGCAGACAGCGGGATACCCGATGATGCGGTTCCAGATGTCGCCATCCCAAGTTGGATAGATGCGATCTTCGGAGGTCCAATTCTGGTCAATAGAGAGTTCGTATCACCAAACAAAATGGTTCTGAACCTTCAGATGGGGGCAATAGGCTCGCTCTTGGTCCTCGGTTTCCTTACTTTCATGCTCACGCCAGTATCCGGAACTGCATGGTTCGCGATATCAAACATGATCGGCTTTGGCTTCCTGGGGCTATGGCTCCATCTACTGATGATTCTTTTTGGACTGATATCTGGTTTCTGGGGGGTTTGGCAGAGAGACCAAAGGGCGATACTGCTTTCTTACGTCATGCTAATTCTGGTCACTATCTGATATTGTACGCAGTCTTCCTAGTCGTATACATCGAGGTCTCTAGCGCAGTAATCCGTTTCTCTATGCTAGATACCTCGATAAGAACAGGAGAGGTCTACGTGATGAACGTCAAGAGCATCACGGACAGATACAACAGGGCACTTGGCTACACCCCTGCCGTTGCAGCATTGGTAGCAACACTGACTCTGTTCATCAATTTCTTCGTGCCCCTATTCGTAGGAATTTTCGACTCGGTTGCAGCAAATCGTCTCGAGGAGAGCGTGGAGTTGACTAGCGTTTACGGCGTCGCATTGGGAACTATCCTGGTATTCATCGTGATAGCAGGAATGTTCGCAATTAACCTCCCTCTCAGGATTCAGCAGTATCTAGAAAGTCAATCCGGCTAGAGGAATCCGCCGGCAATTCCCAGATCCGCGACGACCAGCATTGCCACTGCCTCGACAACAGGTGCTGCTCTCGGGCCAATCACTGGATCGTGCCTTCCGCCGACCTTCAGTGACTGTTTCTTGTTACTCGGAAGATGTAGCGTGAATTGCTCCCTCGGTAGGCTGCTTGGTGGTTTGAAATGCACCAACACCCGTAACGGGGCCCCAGTCGATCTGCCCCCTAGGGCTCCGTCCGCATCTCCAGTCGTGGCCCCCTCCAACTCGGGCACATCATCACCTGGTACCCACATGTCATTATTCTCTGAACCTCTCATCCTTGATGCCTCGGTGCCATTAGAGAACTCTATTGCCCTAGCTCCAGGAATTGCCATGAGTGCTCTGGCAAGAGACGGCTCCAATCCGTCGAACCATGGTTCTCCTACACCAATGGGAAGTCCGATAATCAATAACTCTACCACCGAACCAATTGAGTCCTTCTCTCTTCGGATTTTTCTTATCGATTCTCCCATTATTACTGCTGCGTCGGGATCTCTGCAGTTAAGCCTGGACATCTCCGTTCCCTCTTCGAGTGCCTTGGAAGTATCGAGATGAATCAATGGCCTGGCGGAGATGTCCCCCACTCTGCTTAGATGGGCATGACAGGACCAACCTGCTTCGTCCAGCATCTTCCTGACCTGACTTCCAGCTGCCACTAATCCAAGAGTGAGCCTAGCAGACTGCGACCCCCCTCCTCGGGGATCGTTGGATCCACTGGATCTTATTTCCTCAACCATGTCAGCATGGCCTGGGCGTGGATGGTCGGGAAGGAAACTATAGTCAGATGACCGCGCATCTGAGTTTCTAGCAATCATTAGCAACGGCCAACCTGTTGCCTTTCCCTCATGCACTCCTGACAGAATCTCGCATTCGTCTGTCTCCAATCTGGCTGACATTCCTCTTCTTCCAGGTTTTCTGAGAGATAAGTCGTTCACAAGAGCATCCAAGTCAATTTCTGTTCCTGGAGGAATTCCCTCGAATAGCGCACCTACACACTTGCCGTGACTTTCCCCAAATAGCGTGACTTTCAGATGCTCACCAAGTTCCATCCCCATCATTGCACCTCGGAAATCTCATCTTTCACATAAATGCCTGTTGAAATAACCTCCAATCCAGATTCGGAAAATAGCTTGGAAAGAGATGTCGAATCTTCCTGGAAGCATACGATTGCAATTGATGGGCCGGACCCACTAATGCCGGCTGCAATGGCTCCGGATGCGATGCTCAAATTGCAAATTCTCAGAGCCTCTTGATCATCGGTTGCTGCTGCAACAGCCATTCCATTTGATGACAATGCGTCTAGAATAGATCCTCTCATTACGGAAGCCAGTGACCTCTCGAATATCTGCTCGTGCTGCGAAAAGGCCTCAGCTGAAATCTCCACTGATCTTTTTCCCCTTAGTAGTATAAGTATCGAAAGACTAGGATCAATATCACCTTGGAGGATTATTGACTCAGATGCAGATAGGGCGGGGTCAACTAGCTTCCAGCCCGGTTCCAACGACGCCCAATTATCGTCCATGCTACCAGTCTTAGCACAGTTCGAGATGAGTTGTGAGTTAGCTGCGATATCCGCAATCTCAGAGTTTGAAAGACCGGTCCAGGAATATGAATTGAGGGCTCTGAGAGCTGCACATGACAATGCTGAGCTCGACTTGAGCCCTTGGCCTATAGGGATTGAGCTGTCCACCTTCCATCCGAATTGGTCGGGGGTTGGGAGGCCCCTATCCCTCCAGCATTTCTCTACTGCAGCTAGAAGTCCGTTTCTGTCATCTTCAATTTCAACCGCATCTTCTACAATCTGAACCTTGGTTGTTAGTTGGATGCCGATAGAGCATCCCCTGCCCAATCCCAGAGCGTGGAGGATGGATATCGCGCCGTTCGATTCGCCCTCCCCTAGCACCTTCACTTCTCCACCATCCCCCCATCAAGTGCGATTCCGATGTGCCTGACTCTATCGTCTGTGAATACCGTAATCTTGTCTCCAGCCTTTGCATCTGTTACTGAAACGGCTGTCCCCGTTGGGGAAACAAATCTAACTGTCTCTGCTTGCTGGACTACTGTCTGACCCTCTTCTCCGGAAATCTCGAATCTGACAACGAGAAGGGGGCGCATTTCGATCTTCAACCGGCCTACAACGGCAGTTTCGATATATCCGGGCGATGATAGGATGGCTATGTAAGAGTGAATCGCTCCAGCATTTATCCTGAATGGCCTATTGGGAACATATTCTGAGGAAATAGTTTCACCATGTATTAGGCATAATTTTCCTGAGATAGAGCCAGTCGCTGCCCCTTGTCCTTCGTTTATCCTTCTTGTCAGATCTATACATACTCTCTCACCAACTCCTGCACTCTCCATAGATAGGATTCTTGCCTCTGTAGGGTTTATTTCTGTATTCTCGGGAGGGTCTTCCTTCGTCCATCTGTCTCCCAAAAACTTGATCGCTACGTCTACCATACCCCCTGGGATCAGGATAGCATCGACACCCCCTCCAAGTGCAAATGCTGCTCCGGAAATTTCTATTTCTCTATCTATTGCTGCGGCGATTCTTGTCTGAGTCCCTCTGGAACATGCGATTAGATTCTCGAGGGGTATCATCGTCCAATCCGAGCATCTGACCAATATCCACGGCACAAGTCCAATGAGAGAAATTGCCTCATCCTGATCAGAGGGAACGTCAATTGAAACTTCTACCACATCATGGGAAGAACCAGTCCACAAGCGGGAGATGAAATTTTGATCCAGGTCCAAGTTCTCTTCATTCTCTACCCATATCTGCATCCTCTCACCTCAGATGCCTGGAAGCCTCTTCTGCATTGGCTCCGTCATGAACAATGGCCCTTAATGCTCTGATTCGGGAAGCTGGATCCTCAGAGGAGAATACGTTTCTCCCCATACAAACCCCGGACCCCCCTGCATTGATTGACTTCTCGACTAATTCCAGAACTTTACCGAAGTCATCGTCCTTGGGACCTCCAGAAACCAGTACCGGAATCGGGACCGAGGAGCATACTATCCCGAATGACTCCTCGGACCCAGTCCAAGGAACCTTGACGACGTTGCACCCCAACTCCCAAGCAAGTCTAGCCGCATGAGCGACCCCTGAAGTTGAGTCTGAATCATCCAAGTTCAGGTTTCCACCCCTGGGATAGAACATCCCCAATACCGGGATTGATTTCTCATGAGAATCCGTGGTTATCCTAGCCATCCTCTGTATCATCTCAGGCTCTGCCACATCTCCGAGATTGACTTGTGCCGACATTGCAATTGCCCCCCTATCAAGACCCTCGGAAGGAGTAGCAACCAGAACCTTATCTTGAGAACGGTCGCCTCCATGGATGGTGGACAAGGATGCGTGGCAGACGAAGCGGCCCCATGACGTCCTGGCGAAGTGGTGAGAGATAGGTCCCTTCTGCATTACTATTGCATCTGCCCCCCCTTCAATGACTGCATCTACAGCTTTATCGGGGTCTAACAAACCCTGTTCCGGGAAGGAAGATGCGCTGTGGTCCATTGGGACCCAAACCCCTCTTCCATTCGGCAGAATCGTTTCCAAGCGGCTTGCAAGGACGTCTGTCATGATTTATCGCCTATGTTCCCCTCTCTTGAAGGGTACCATTTGCCTCTTTCCTAGACAAAAAACCGAATTGGAGTCACATCTCCAAGTCCACTATAACAGGGGCATGGTCGGAAACGACAAGCCCGCCCTCCCTCATTATCTCTGCAGATTTCATCAGGGGCCTTGCGGCCTTGTTTGCTAGGATGTAGTCAATCCTCCAACCCCTATCCCTCTCCCTTGCCCGGCGAAAGTTAGACCACCACGAATAGGGGCCCTTGACATCTCCCACGTGAATACGTAGGAGGTCCGACCAACCAGATGCAAGCATTCTATCGAACCACTCCCTCTCATGCTCCAAGAAACCCGAGGTGCGCTTATTTCCGGCTGGATCCCAAATATCATCCTCCGTGTGCGCGATATTCAGATCACCGCAGAGAAGAGCGGGTTCATCGGAGTCTAGGAACTGCTGACTCCAGACTAGCATGTCTTCGAGCCATTGATCCTTGTAGTCCTGGCGCTCTTGTCTTGCTGATCCATTTGGAAGATACATGTTGACGCAACTTAGATTGCCATGTTTCGTCACTAGTACCCTGCCTTCGGGGTCTCTAGTCTCATCAAGATCCGTATCTATGCCCCTCCCAATCTCTACCATCCCGACTCTTGAGCATGACATTACGCCAGAGTAACCCTTCTTCTGAGCTGGATGCCAAATCACCTCGTATCCCTCCGGCTCGGACCATTCTTTGGGCATCTGCTCAGGTAGAGCCCTAACTTCTTGGAATAGCATTACGTCGGCATCGATCCTCTCGATGAAATCATCAAGCCCCTTTCTATGGGCTGCTCGGATACCATTCAGGTTCCAAGTTACGACTCGCATGTCCATGCGCTACTGCGATAGGTCTTTGACCTTCTCGACTAGATCCATCTTTCTGATCCTCCTCATACCATATGGGGTCAGGATGACAGAGATGAACACAACAATCCCGATTAGTTGCATTGCTACTACCGGATCTGCTGATACGGTCATGTAAAATGACCACTGTACGAAAGACGAGACCATTGCTTGAGTTCCGACCAAAGTGAACACGAACGCCAAAACTCCTCCAATCAGGCCTATCGCCAAGTGCTCGCCGAACATCATCCAGCCAAGTCTGTTCATTGGGGCTCCCAGAACCCTTAGCGTTGCAATTTCCCTATCTCTTTCTGAGAGGTTGATTATCAGGGTATTGAATAGCACCACTATTGCAATCAGGATTCCGAGAAACAGAATGGAGCCCAAGAAGCCCTGCTGCTGCTCTAGAATTGACTCGTACGAAGATATCAGGTCCTCCTTTTCTATTACTACTAGTGAGACGTTGCCAAGGTCACTATCTGCAACTGCTCCCTCTGGGAGGTCTATCAGAACGGCTGTTGCTTCCACCCCGACTATCTTTGCCAGGTCTGATCTGTGGAAGTAAACGGTTCTACTCATTTCCCCCTGAGTAATTCCAACAATCTCAACGGGCGCGGGGGTTGACCCGAACACGAGAGTCTGGATTTCTCCTGTCTCCCATCCTAGGAAATGGTTCAGACCTTCGTCAATTAGAATCTGATTAGTCTGAAGACCTGCTTCGGGGAGCTTGCCTTCCTTTAGATCTAGTTGGATTAGTGCGCTGCTTTCCGTCGATAAGACTTCCATTCCATTGGCCGAAATTACTCGTGAGTCATTGACTGGATTTGCTGGGAAGGTAATGATTCTCTCGTGATAGCCGCCCTTGTCATCCACCCATTGGATTACTTCATCCTCACCTCCGAACAACACATTGGCCTGGATGTCCCAGTTCTGATCATCTTCTACTGATCCCACGGTCATTTCTTCCATTGATGACATCATTAGAGTCGTGCTTCCAAACAGCAACATGGAGAGTCCTGTTGCTGTTTGGAAGCACGACTCTAATGATGTCATCAATGGAAGAAATTCTGACCTCATGCTCCCCCCTCATTACCTCTAGAGGCTGGAGCCTGGATGCTTGAACGGCTGGAAGTATTCCCGAGAAAAGTACGACAGCCGTTGTAACCACTACTATCTGCATTACAATTTGTCCGAGTTCCGCTGGTTGGAGAATGGGTATGCCCATGAAGTCCTCATAGAAAGTCAACATGGCGGGTGTGCCCAGATAAACACCCAGAATAGCTCCGAGCAAGGATCCAGCTATTACAATTCCTAGTGGCATGATGACATAGGATGGCATGATTGCCCATCTTGGGACGCCGAGTGTTCTCAAAATCGCTATCTCCCGGGATTGGGACTGGACTAGCCTCTGAAGACTAAGGAATAGAGTGATTCCAGCGATAGCTGCTATCATCCCTGTAATCGGGATGTAAAACAGCATAGCTCCTTCGGCGTCGGCGCGTAATATTTCCACTGAGAAAACTTGTGAGCGGTCGTAAATTAGAGAAGGCGAGTCTACTGAGTTTGAAATTATCTCATCCATTGCTTGAGTGATAAGGGTGAGTTCAGGACCATCGTCCTCATCTGTGGACGGGAGATTGTAATCCGGAGTACCCAAGATGTCTATCAGGAGGAGATTCGAAGAGCCGCTGCTCATGTTAGCCAGTCTCTCCAGACCCTCTGATGAGAGGTACCCTGTCGCAAAGGTACCTGGCTCAGCGGGGAATAGATCTCCGTCTTGTGCGTAGTAAAGATGGTTTGAGTGGAGTCCAATCCCCACGACTGTGAAGTTCATTCTACCGTTCCCGGCACCTATGGTCACGGAATCGCCCAAGGATATCTCCATCCCGGTTGCGACGCGGGCATCGATGACTATCTCGTATTCCTCTGTAGCCACCCTCCCGGAACAGCAATGGTGGCTAGGCATCCACACGCGGTCTACGGATCCCTCGTCGATTCCGTGCCAGACTGCTGGGACGAGTTTCTCTTTCTTTTCCCCCTCCTCTGTCGTTTCGTAGAACATTGTTCCATCTAGCCTCAATCTAGGCTCGCATTTGTTGAGGGCCAAAACGGATTCTGGCCAATTACTGGCGATATCCTCGCAAAGAGAGACTGAGGTTTCTCCATCCCAAGTGCCACTTGGGTTCTCCACCCACAAATCTGGAAGATTAACTGCATTCTCGGAGTCCTCGTAGATTTCGTCATACATGCCGGAAACGGTATGCGCGTAAGCTGCGAATGATACCCCGGCAAATACTGCCACTACTACCATGGCTACCACTGCAATGAGTCTGATCTTTGACCTCATCATGCTCCTTGCCAGACGCTTGTTCAGTAGGATGAGCATTCTCACACCTATCCTACAATGTGTATTGGGGTTGAGGAGGGGGCATGCCCTCCGCCGCTTTCATCGGAGATGATTTTGCCACTATCGATCCTAATGACTCTGGTAGCATATTGCACCAGAGACTCGTCATGAGTGACGAATACACATGTGATTCCCTCTGAGTCGCACGCCTTGACTAGGACTTCCATCACAACAGATGATGTCCATGAGTCAAGATTCCCCGTCAACTCCTGCTTCCTGCCAACTCCTGAATTAGCAGTAGGTTCTCCAAAACAGTAAGGTCCTGTAGTAGATTGAAGAATTGGAAAACGTATCCAATGTTCTCTCTTCTGAATGTAGTCATAGCCTCTGATTCGTTCTTTGGGACCTTTTTACCCGAGAATTGGTATTCTCCGGATGTCGGGCTGTCCAATGCAGATAAGCAGTTGAGAAGCGTGGTCTTTCCAGAACCAGATGGCCCCAGAAGTATGATTCTTTCACCTTCATTTATCTCCAAATCAACCCCATCCAGTGCTCTTACTGTCTCTGAAGCCATTTGGTAGTGCCTCTCCAATCCACTGATTTTTACGAGTGCCATGTTTTCCCCAGTGACTCGGGTCAGCAGATATTCAAAATGACTTCTGTACTATGTATCCGAAGCGCCAGCGAAAAAGGCCATTGAGTCCTTGAATAGTTCCTCCCTCCTGAACCTCTTGTTGTCTCTGATCTTGAGCCAAGTGAAACCAACTGCTAGCAAGAGTATGAATGGGATGAATGCCTCTGCATGGTACTTGTGCATTACCTCGATTATCCCTCTAGCCGTATATGCCCATGTGATAGAGGCTGCTGTTCCGCCGATGAAGCATGCAGCCAGAACCCTCTGGAATCTCATCCTTGCAACCAAGCCCAGCATGGCGCCTACTAACACGCCGCTTGCCATGAATGGGATCCACACGAAAACGATTAGCCCCCAGAACCCGTACTTGTCGATCCTCTTCCTGTTCTTATGAGCAACATACTCCACAGACGAAAGGATGTCTCCCATGAATGGATTCTGGAGAAGGGCGCCCGGGATTCCCCCTCTCTTTGCCACCATTGCCTCACCGGACTCTAGGTCATTTCCTAGGTGCTTCCTTAGATCTCCTTGAAGGTGCTGATAGGTTGGCTTGAACAGGAAGTATGCGAACCTAGTCACGGGCCTGTAAATCACTCTGACGAATACTGCATCCTCATCGGCCAAAATTGCTGAGCCGTAGTCAGCGACGTCGTGCTTCCGGAACCATCTGGACATGCTCTCTCTGAATGCCTCTTCGAGTTTACCGAACTGCCCCATTGAGGAGAAGAAGGAACTGTAATCGTCAGATAGTCTGATTTCACCCAATTCACTGAAATCTATGGTTTCTTCTGATTCAGTGTCGGAGTCTGTGCATACTGTCTTGATTTGGAGGGGCCTCATTTCTCCGAATATTCGAAACTCATTCAGGATGTCTTTGATGATCGTTCCTTTTACATCGATGGGACTGGCAATGGTCTTCCTAGAGGTATTGTAGGGCAGGAAAACATCTACCGAAATAGCCCGATCCTGGACCTTTATTGATGATAGATTTGGCTTGATGTGAAGTCTCTTCGATGCTTTTTCTATTGTCCGAACAAGAAGTCTGTTCATTTGCTCGGTTGTTAGGAGATCGTCGGTTTCCCTGTGATACAATCTGTGCATCAGAGGGTACTGGACGCATAGGAAGAATACCGACATCCCAAGAGATATCGTTGCCATGTACCAAGGAGGGACCTCTGCGTTGCCTCCAGTTAGCATTGCTGTCTCTCTGCCACCGACCCACTCGGCTCCCATGAGTATCCACCCCCAAACCCCCATATCCTGAATAGTCATACAGGCTCTAGTTTCTTCATCTGACTTCTCCATCTCCCTGTGAGTTTCCCCGGACCCGAACAGGGAGGATGAGGAAGAGGTGTGCAATTCTATTTCCAGTTCCTTGAACGAGATTAGACTACCGGGGCTTTCAACCGCCTCCACTATTTCTTCTTCGGACCATTCTCTTGAGTCACTATCTGAAGACAAAATCCCGATTCTAACAATGTAATGGCCGTCCTCCAAATCATCGCTGTTCAATTCTATCGATAAGTCGCCAGTTCCCGATTCCCCCATCGTCAATGTTGGTTCTCCTACTCCTCCATCTGACTCAACAGAAGACTCGTTCCAGACTGCAACAAGAATACCGAATGTCGAAGAGGTTTCTAAGTTATGACTCTCTATCTCTAGATCATCTCCCTGGACCCAGGACTTGATCCAAACCTCACCTCTTCTGTCCACGCAGTCATTTGGATCCAAAGGAGTCCCGGATAGAGTATCATCGATACTAATCGAGTCACCCAGAATCAATCCAGATGAGGCCAGAGTTATCATTCCGAAGAAAACCAGACCAGTCATCACGCCGAAGACCAGAGTGTAGTCATCGAATGTCTTAGGAACGATTGTATTGACCAAGAAGCTCTTTCCTGGATTCTCTCGTCTATCCCTTATCCTATCCAACTCTTGGTCCAACTTATCTTCTGATTCGGCATCAAGAGATGCAACCTTGTCTATATTTTCGTCAACTTCAGAAGTTGTCGAAGAGGGGTCGTTTTCAACCATTGGAAGCAGACGAGTGGGGCTGGCGTATGTGATGTTTTTCACGGAAAATTATGCCTGACCATATTCTGTCAATGAAGTGAATTCCCAGAAGACTGAGTTTTAAGTAAAAGATTTGAAATTTTAGGCAATTTTAATGTCCTCCTACTACGTAGGAGGATTATGTCTAGTGGCAACGCGGTCGGGTCACGTCTTTCCCTACTGCTTGTCACACTGATGATTCTCCCGAGCTTTCTGGCTATCGCGGTCGTCGGAGAGCAATCTGAGATAGAAGAATTCGGATCGCATAGAGATACTATTGAGTCACCGGGTTTCTTCCCCCTTGATCCTGGGTCTGTTAGTTCAGATGAGCCGGCTCATGGATGGATTTGGGACAAAGGGAATATCGAAACGGCCTCACTTGCTTATCGAACTGCCTCCTATGTTCCTATTCAAGAGTGGACCCTTAGAACCGGTGAAGATGTTATTTCTGGATGGCACACATTGGGAAGGGATTACCCCGTCCCCTCAGATTGGATTTCGAATCTAGAAGAGAGTGGGATGGAGTGCAGAACCTTCTACGCCCCGGTGGGACTCCACTGCAATGTCCCCAAGTTGTCACCTGCAGAACTGATGGACTTGGGAGTAATCGGGGCATTCAGACTAGCTGAAACGGACAAGATGTCTCCTGGAGCCATCGCTATCGCGAATGGTCTCGAGAGCGGGCTAGCAATAAGAGAAGGAGATGATTATGCCAAAATATTCTGCTTCTCTAGACAATGAGGTAGCGGCTACCATTAATGGCGCAGAATGGGTCAGTATTCCCTCAAACATGGCAGGCAATGGAGGTGCACTATCTGGCGACGGAGTGATTGTCGCTGTGATGGACTCTGGCCTCGATAATGCTGCTGAGTGCGACGGAGTTTCACATTGCAACAGTGTGAACTCAGGAATAAACGCTGACTTTGCAGGGAGAATCAGGGGAGTGGTATCCTACGCAGGGTCCACATGCGGAACTAACGGAGGTTGCGGACCTGATGACAACAATGGCCATGGCACTCACGTTGCAGGATCGGTCCTCGGCGATGGGAGTAACTCTCCTGTGGGATGGGATAATTCCGGAATGGCTCCCGGGGCCCAGCTATTCATGCAGTCAGTTGGCTGGAAATCAACTGACGGTTCCCTCGCTCCTCCATCTTACGGAGATGGATTCCAGGAGGCATACAATGCCGGGGCGAGGGTCCACACCAATTCTTGGGGAACCGGTCCGGACTGCGCCACGGAGGGGAGCCTTAACTCCGGCTTATGGTGCTTACAAGTCTACAGTGCCACCACTGAGTCGCTGGATACAGCAGCACATCAGTATCAGGACCTCACTGTTCTTTTCTCGATGGGCAATGACGGTAGGGACTGCGTTGGATCATCCTTCGCCACTGATGAGTCTGACCCGGATGGAGACGGAACTCACCAGTTCCCGGCGCACCCCTATTGTGCTGCGGGGAAGAACGGCGAGATAAACTTGGGAGTGCTGAACCAGCAGGCTTCGGCCAAGAACATTATCTCTGTAGGAGCTTCTGAGACTCAACGACAGGGAGGCAGAAACGTGCCCACTCGTGCTGCGCGAGATGCCATGGATGAGAGAGACGAATCTGGTGCAGATATGGCTGCACAGCAACTCCCTGCGAGGAGAAGAGGAGCGTTCGTAC
>LUMU01000338.1_pt1 | contig 14472 bp, 12 predicted proteins | sample 729751 | NCBI WGS metagenome assembly LUMU01 (sample SAMN03860300, study PRJNA289734) | marine metagenome | biome: seawater column; feature: ocean; material: water; isolation source: Red Sea water column Station 192 - depth 100m | place: Saudi Arabia: Red Sea | collected 2011-10-15 | depth 100 m
ATTAGCATATTCAATAAATTCTGAATTTCTATATTCAATAATAATTACAGGAATTAACAGAATTACAGCTATGAAAACTGGTATCTCATAAAATTTTTGAGCCTTTAAATATCTAGAATTGGACATAAAAGCATTATAAATAAATATTTAAGACTTTAATTTTAAAAAACATTCTATTTAAATTAATAATATGAAAAGGGTTTTGGGGCTTACAGTTTTACTTATATCTACATATATATTTGAATTTTTATTCTTATATCCAGGAAATGTTGTTGATGAGATAAGTTATTACAAACCAACAAGCCAAATTTCAGTTACAAATACAACAATATATAACGAAGATATTATTCATTATTACAAAGTAGTGAAACAGCTTAAAGAAGCAGATTTTGAATCTTTAGAAAAATCTATAGCTGGGAATGATCGGAATTTATTAGAAGACTATTCAAAATCTATTGACCTATTAATAAGTGAGATAAATATTAATCTTCTTTTTCATAATTTCACCAAATTTAAAGAATCTAATAACGGACTAAAAGGCATTTATGTAAATGGTTATTACATGAATAAAGAAACAAAAATGAATAGCATAAAAGAAATCCTTACCAAAACAAGTGTTAACACTTTAGTAATTGATGCAAAAACAGACAATGGACATGTATTGTTTGACAGCCAATCACCTGAAACTGATGTATTAAAAAATGAAAGAATAAAATATGACGCAGCATCTTTAGTAGAATTAAGAAAAATAAAAGATTTATATTTAATCGCAAGAATTGTTGTGTTTCAAGACCCTCTATTTGCAAAGACTTTCACAGAAGAGGCTATTTTTGATTCAAAAAATAATAGAATTTACTCCCAAAATGAGCAATATTTTTTAGACCCAAGTAGTCAACGAGCAAGAGATTACACTCTCAGTCTTGCAATTGAAGCATGTCAATTAGGGTTTAATGAAATTCAATTTGATTATATTAGGTATCCTGATAGCACCTATCAATATATGGTTTTTAAAGAAAAAAATAATTATCTTAATAGAACCAATAACATAAATAGTTTTCTAGGGGAAGCAAAAGAAGCTCTCCACAAGGAAGGCTGCTTGGTCTCGGCCGATATTTTTGGATTTATTTTAACTAATACTGAAGATGGAGGAATCGGTCAGAATCTTGAAACAATAATAGAGAGCGTAGATTTTATTTCACCAATGGTTTATCCATCTCATTACTCTAATGGTTCTTTTGGCTACCAATATCCAAATAATCACCCTTATGAAGTGGTTTCAGCAGCTTTAAATGATGGTTTAGAAAGAGGTGTCCCAGAAATACAATTAAGACCTTTTCTCCAAGGGTTTTGGCATTCAATTGCCGACGTTAAAGAAAACATTGAGGCTGCTGAAGACAAAAATCTTGATTGGTTAATTTGGAATATTTTAAGTATGTATGAATTAGATTATTTTACTAAACTCGAATCATGACCATTAAAAATAAGTTTAAAGAAGAGCTTAAATCAATACATAAAAGTTTAATTGAAGTAAGTGATTGGATGTATGAAAATCCTGAACTTGGCTTTGAAGAATACAAAACATCAGAATATTTAGTTAATTATATAAAATCTTTTCAAGACAACATTATTTTCCCCACAGGAGATCTTGAAACTGCTTTTGAAATAACCTTCGGCAAGGAGGGCCCTCTTGTAGTTCTTTGTGTTGAGTACGACGCTCTTCCAGAAATCGGTCATGCTTGTGGACATAATATTATTGCTACTGCTTCAATTGGCGCAGGTCTTGGGTTAAGGAATTTAGTTGATGAACTTGGAGTAAGGGTCAAATTGCTTGGAACTCCCGCTGAAGAAGGTGGTGGAGGAAAGATAATATTATTAGACAAAGGTGCCTTCGAAGATGCAAAATGTTCAATGATGATTCATCCAGGACCATTGAATGTTGCAAACCCTACTTTTACTACTATTCAACAATATAAGGTGGAATTTTTTGGTAAAGATGCTCATGCCGCTGGTGCTCCTGAGAAAGGACGTAATGCTTTAGATGCTCAAATACAACTATTTGTTAATGCGTCAACTTATAGACAGCAAATGGTTCAGTCAAATAGAATGCATGGAGTTATAAAAGATGGAGGTTTTAAGCCAAATATAATTCCTTCATATACAAGTTCAGAATGGTATTTAAGATCTCTGAATGAAGATGGGCTTAATATTCTTGAGAAAGATTTTTTAAATTGTGTAAATGCAGCTGCTTTAGCTACAAAATGTGAAGCAAAAATAACATCTCCGGATTATATGATTTCTTTGGCAATGCCTTCAATTCATCCTATGTTAAACATTGATGCAGGTGACGCTGTAAACCATCAACCAGAGTATGCTGCGGCAACTATAAAGCCTGGAGGTCACAAAGCAATATTTGACGGAGCTTATGGAATGGGTGCAACAATAATTGATCTAGCTGAAAATAATCTCTGGGATAAACTTTAAAGTATCTGGCTTAAGAAAAGTTTAGTTCTGTCGTGCTTAGGCTTATCAAAAAATAATTCTGGAGTATTTTCTTCAACCATTTGACCATCGTCAAACAACATAACCCTATCAGCTACTTCTTTAGCAAATCCCATTTCATGAGTAACAACTATCATTGTCATTCCATCTTCAGCTAAAACCTTCATTGCATCTAGAACTTCTTTAATCATTTCAGGATCTAACGCAGAAGTAGGTTCATCAAATAACATTATTTTTGGTTCCATTGCTAGTGCTCTTGCAATTGCAACTCTTTGTTGTTGTCCTCCAGATAGTTGCCCTGGGTATTTATTTGCTTGTTCAGGTATCCCCATTCTTTCAAGAAGTTCCATTGCTTTTTCTTCGGATTCGCTTCTACTTTTTTTTCTAACCCAAATAGGAGCTAAGGTTATATTTTGCATAACAGTTATATGTGGAAACAAATTAAAGCTCTGAAAAACCATTCCAACTTCTGATCTAATTGCTTCAATATTTTTCAAATCATTAGTTAATTCGATACCATCAACGATTATTTCTCCCTCTTGATGTTGTTCAAGTCTGTTAATACATCTGATGAACGTTGATTTACCAGAACCAGAAGGACCGCAAATAACTAGTACTTCTCCTTCTGCAACTTCCATTGATATGCCCTTTAGAGCTTGGAAGTCTCCAAACCATTTCTTTACTTCTTTAGCTTGAATTATGCTCATAATTTAATTACCTTTCTCCTAATCCTAATCTTTTTTCAACTTTCATGCTTCGTCTAGATAGTGTAAATGTAAATATCCAATACACAACAGCAACAAATATTAAATTTTCTCTTTGGTGTCCCACAAAGTTAACTGGTACAGATTGGTTATCAATAACAGTTTTACCTATTGTTAGGAAATCAAATAATCCAATAATGGTAACAAGGCTCGAATCTTTAAACGCTGTAATCGCACTACTAACTAAAGTTGGAATAACAGCTCTAAGTGCCTGTGGAAGGACTATTAAACCTGTTTTTTGAAATGGGCTCATTCCAATAGCGTCTGCTGCTTCGTATTGTCCTTTAGGTATGGATTGAAGACCTCCTCTTATGTTTTCTGCAAAATATGCTCCACTAAAGAAGGCTGTAACCATTAGGACTCTCACTATTAGGTTAAACTCTACACCTGCTGGTAAGAATACAGCTAAGGTAACACTGGCAAAGAAAAGCCAAGTTATGTATGGTACGGACCTTACTAATTCAATAATTCCCGTACAGATTATTCTCACAATTGGAAGTTTTGAATTTCTACCAAGAGCTAGCAGCACCCCTAATGGGAATGAAACATAGGTTCCAAAAATTGCAAGTAACCATGTAAGAGAGAATCCACCAAAAATACTAGATCCTGGGACTACAATTCCTGTTTCAGATGCCCCGCCTCTTAGTAGGAATGTTAAAGTTGCTAATGCTACAAGCCATATGATTATTAGGCTTCTCTTCCCTTGAGAAGAAGTTGATACTGCTGGGACCACCATGGAAAATAAAGAAAGTAATAATAAACAAGCTTTTGCAAGCATTGGAATACTTATAAATACTCCCGCTAAGGTTCCAACTAAAACAACTCCTAAATAAATTGAATAATATTTTTTAACAATAGGATTATTTATAAAGAGAACAACTAATAAGCCGATTACAAAAAATATAATGAATATAGGAATGTCTCCCGTTAAAACTTCATTCATCTCAATTATTGGCTTTTTAAATATCCATGAGAATATGAGAAGTGGTAGTAAAAACCATGAAATTGACATTATATTTTTTAGTCTTTTTACGTCTTTAAAGTAAATTCCAATAAAGTAAGACAAAAGAAACAGAGCAAAAATTACAGACCAAGGAATTTTTGTCGTATCAGCAATAGGCATGAGTGGATCTGGAATTATTCTTTCTCTGTTTGCATCTAGTTGAATAACTGGTAGTTTAATAAACCAAAGTAATGCAACTGGAATAAATAAGTAAAGAAAAACTACATCGGAATTATTATAAGAAAAATTAATTTTTACATTTTTCAATATAAGAAAACCGACTGTTCCAATTAGGGTTGGAATTAAAATTCCTAATCTTGTACTTCTGGAAAATACTTCTTCTGTTATTACATTCCCATCATTCCCCATGTAACTTGTAAAAGTTGGCGCAACAATTGTAAAAAATAGAAGACCTAATCCAATTTTAAAAAATCTATCAAAAATAACAGTTACATTAGATCTGTCTTCACTTCTCCATAGGCCTATTGATAATCCTGAAAATACAAAAGTAAGTCCAACAGAAATCCAAACCCTTATAAAATCACTTTCTGGATAGGCTTGAACCATATATAGCTGCATATTGTTTAGAACTGCTAACCAGTCTTTATCAGAAGACATAACGAATCCGAACATGCCTCTAAAGAAATTTAGTACTAAATAACTTGTTACAATTGTTAGTACAGAAGAACCTACTGATGAAAATAAGCTTTCTTGTACTGATTTAACATTCTTTTTAATTACATCAACCATTATCTCCCCACAATTTTCATTTTTCTATTGTAATAATTAATTATTGATGAAATTGTTAAACTGACTGAGCTGTAAAACATCATCCAGATTAAGAAAACTGGCAACGTCTGGCCTTCTTGGTTGTATAAAGTTTGACCTACAGCCACGATCTCAGGATATGCAACTGCAATACCTAACGATGTGTTTTTAGCTAAATTTAAATACTGATTACCCATTGGAGGCAACATAACTCTAATGGCTTGTGGAAGAACTACCAACCTTAATAAAGCTCCTCTTCTTAATCCAAGAGATAGCCCGGCTTCGGACTGACCTTTAGAAACAGCCATTATTCCTGCTCTAACTACTTCGGAAATAAATATAGCCGTATACAAAACAACGCCTAACCATATGGCGAAATATCCAACTGAAAGACTCTTGCCATGACCGTCTGCATATCTTTGAAACTTTGTTGTCCCAACCTGTTCAACTTTCGGTCTAGAAAATATAAATGGATCTCCATCAGTAACTTCTAATTCATAAAAAGGTGTTCCTAATTTTATTGCTTTCCCTTTTTCAACAAGAAGAGATTCTACATTTCCTGTTTCTAGTGCTATCAACTCTACTTCTTGCTTGTCAATTTTTGTTCCAGTTGCATAAGCTGTGGCAACTACATCTCCTTTTGTAATTTGTTGACCTGGTTCAATCTCCCAATTTATAATTTCTGCTTTTTTCATTCCCTCTATTTCATCAACTAATTCAACATCTATAGATGGATACCAATGTAGTTTATTTTCAATACCATGAAATAATTGAGGCAAACCCCAGTCAGCCTTAAATGTTATCTCGTCACCCACTAGGAATCCTGCAAAGCCTGCTCCAATGGATGAGAACATAATCAAGACAACTAATAATACAATGACAACATTTAATATTATCTTAAAGTAATCATCATCACTGTATATCCCCTGTGCTTCTTCTGATTTTTTACTATCAATAAATCTTTTTGTTGATCTGAAACCAATATAAATAGCAATCGCTGAAATTAATGCTTGGTAAACAATTGCTGGTACAAACTCTAAACCAAGAGAAATGTATCCTGCCAAAAATCCAACAACTCCAGCTGCTCTAAATCCTCCGTACCAACCAACAGCTAGCAGAGCTACCAGAATACCTATTGACCCATGGAAAAGCAATTCCTTTTGCACTTACATGAAAGAAATATTCGCCTGTCTCAAAAACCTCAAGTCTAGGAAACGAAAGTACCAAAGCTTGAAAGAAATATATTTGAACTAGAAGAGGCACATTTCTTACAACTTCTAATAGGCCAGTTGAGCTTTTTTCAACTATGTAGTTGCTTGACAGCCTAGCAATTCCTAAAAAAGTACCTAATACAGTTGCTGCAAATATACCTGTTACTGTAATTCTGAACATATTAATCATTCCAGTCTGAATCATTTGTAACCCAGAAATTGGCAGAGTATACATCCCTTCCGCTATTGAAACGCCTGGTGTTTCCCCTAGCCATCCCCAAGAAAAGGCAATATTTGTATTAGCTAAATTAACAATTGCATTTTGAATATAGTTCCAAATTATTGACAATATGCCCAATAAGAAAATCACTTGGAAAGCCCATTTTAGAAAAACTACATTTCTGAAGAAAAGTAAATATTTTGTAGCGTTTTTCATAAATAAATTTTATCAGAATTATTTCATTTATGCCTTAAAGAAGTTGTATATATAAGAGCTTTCAAAGTAAAAGGGGCTTTTCAGCCCCTTTTACAAAATTATTTAAGGTAATTAATTACCTTGCTGGAGGTGCGTAAACCAATCCTCCGTTATTCCAATAGTCGTTATAACTACCTTCTCTGTAAAGACCTAATGGGTTTAGGTTTCTTGAGAAAATTTCGTCATAGTTTCCTATTTGCTTCACAACGTTGTAGTAAGCATCTGCGCTTAGACCCATCTTTGTTTGAAGCTCTCCATCGTTCTTACCGAACAATCTACCCATTTCTGGAGCAGCATCATAATCAAATGAATCAATGTTAGCTCTTGTTACACCATACTCATCAGCGATGATTGTAGCGTAAACAGTCCAGTTAACAATGTCAGCCCATTGGCTGTCATTTGATCTATATGTTGGACCTAATGGCTCTTTGGAAATTGGTGATGCTGGGAAAATTGCCCAGTCATTAAGAGCATCATTAACTGCTCTTCTACCAACTAATCCAGAACCGTCAGTTGTTACAATGTCGCACTCACCTGCGATGAACTTATCGATAGCTTCTGAGAAAGCTTCAACAGTTACAAGCTCAATTGTTGCACCTACAAGTCCGGCACCTTCTGTAATATTCTTTTCAGTTGTGGTACCAGCATTAGTACATACTCTCAAACCATCAATGTCAGCAAGAGTAGAGCTTTCTGACAATCCGTCAGATTTTCTACCCATTAATTGTTGACCATCATAGTAAGTGGTTGGACCGAAGTCGTTACCTAATTCTGTGTCACGGCTTTGAGTCCAAGTTGTGTTTCTAATCAATACGTCGATCTCACCAGCGCTAAGTGCTGTAAATCTTTCAGCAGCAGTAAGTTGCTTAAATTCAACTTTACTGTAATCACCGAAAACAGCAGCAGCAACTGCATAACAATAGTCAACGTCAAATCCTGAATAGGATCCATCGTCAGCTACTTCTGTAAATCCAGTCGCACCGGTACTAACGCCGCACTTAAGGAATCCTCTTTCTTGAACTTGTTCAAGAGTGGATTCATGATCGTGCTCATCTTCGACTGCTACTTCTTCAACGACCTCTTCTGTTGAACCTCCACAGGCAACAGCGACCATTGAAAGCATTAGCAAAAAGATGATTGCTTTTTTACTCAATGTTTTCTCCTTTTATATAAAAGTTGACAAGCTCAGCATACCGCCCTGTTAAGTCGGCTTGAACCGTCATATGTATAATTTAATGTTATTTGAGTATAGTTCAACATTAAATGATGTATTCTTTTTAAATTTATTGCAAATACCCCATAAAACCATGTATTATCCAATGTTGTAATCCAAGGAGAAACGTGTCTACTACCGTTGTTTTAGGAGCCCAGTGGGGTGATGAGGGCAAAGGTAAAGTCACAGATTTTTTTGCTTCAAACGCCGATATGGTAGTCCGATTTCAAGGTGGCAATAACGCAGGTCATACTATTGTTGTCAAAGATAAAACAGTAAAGCTTTCCCTCACACCATCTGGTGTCTTGTATCCAAACTGTATACCTGTTATTGCTTCCGGGTGTGTTGTAGATATTGGTTTTCTCATTGATGAGCTTAAAATGTTAGAAGAAAATAATATTGATACTTCAAAATTAAAACTCTCATCAAATGCTCATCTAATTATGCCTTATCACAAACTCCTTGATGAACTAATAGAAAACAAGCTTGGTAAAAACATGATTGGAACAACAAAGAAAGGTATTGGTCCTTGTTATGGAGATAAAATTCAAAGACAAGGTATAAGAGTTCAAGATTTATATGATGAAAATATTTTTAGAGAAAAAGTATCCACTATTTTAGAAGATAAAAATGAAATTATTACAAAAATATATGATGGAGAACCTTTTGACCTTGAACAAGTATTAGATCAATTTAATGAATATAGAGACACTGTTAAAAAAATCATGACAGATACTTCTTTATTGATTTCTAATGCAGCTAAGGAAGGTAAAAATATTCTCTTTGAAGGCGCTCAGGGAACATTGCTAGATATTGATCATGGAACATACCCTTTTGTAACAAGTTCAAACACCACCTCGGCCAATGCAGCAATTGGATCTGGAATAGGTCCTCGTGATATTGAAAAAATTGTAGGAGTTACTAAAGCATATATCTCAAGAGTTGGAACAGGGCCTTTCTTGACTGAACAAGAAAACGAAATTGGTGATTATTTAATAGATAAAGGAGCGGAGTACGGAGTAGTTACTGGCAGAAGAAGACGATGTGGTTGGTTAGATCTTGTCTCACTTAAGTATTCTGTAAGAGTGAACTCCTTAACTGAATTATTTATTACCAAACTTGATGTTCTTTCAGGTTTAGATGAATTAAATCTGAACATAGCATATGAAGTAGATGGTTCTGAAGAAATAGATTTTCCGAGAGAACAGAGAATTCTTGAAAGCGCAAAACCTATTTATAAAACTTTCAAAGGCTGGAGTGAGGACATATCTAATGTAACTTCGTTTGATAATCTTCCAGATGAAGCTAAAGAGTATATAAAGTTTATTGAAGATTTTATACAAGTACCGATTACATTTATATCTGTTGGACCAGAGCGAAACCAAAATATAATAATAGAACAATGATAGAAAGATACTCCTCAGATGAAATGTCTTCAATTTGGAGCGAAGATAATAAAGTAGCTAAATGGCTAGATGTTGAAAGAGCTGTAATTGAAATTCTTGAAAAAGAGGAAATTACACCTAAAGGACTGTCAAAACAACTTAAAGAAGTTTCGATTACTCATAATGAAGTACTAGAAAGAGAAGCTGTTACAAATCATGATTTAGCTGCTTTTGTTGATGTTTTACAAAGCAAAATTGAGAAAGACTCTAATTGGATACATTACGGATTAACAAGTTCTGATGTTGTTGATACAGCAAATGCCCTTTTAATTAAAGAATCATTAAATATTGTTGTTGAAAAAATATCTGAGCTCGTAAATTCACTAAAAAATAAAGCAATAAGTGAGTCTGAAACATTAATTATAGGAAGAACTCATGGAGTATATGCTGAACCAACAACATTGGGAAATATATTTGGAAATTGGTGTCTTGAAGTATCGAGAGGTCTAGATAGGTTAAATTCTAGCTTAGAAATAATCAGTTATGGAAAAATTAGTGGTGCTGTTGGTAACCATTCTCTAATTTCTGAAGATATAGAAAATAAAATCCTTGAACAACTTTCCTTAAAACCAGAACCTCTTGCTTCACAAATAGTAAGTAGAGACAGATACGCAGATTTGTTTTCTAGCTTTTCAATAATTGCTGGAACTTATGAAAGAATTGCAACAAATATCAGACACTACCAAAGATCGGAAGTTGGTGAAATGTATGAAGCCTTTAAACAAGGGCAGAAAGGCTCGTCTGCAATGCCGCATAAAAAAAATCCAATTGGTTCTGAAAGAATATGTGGATTAGCAAGAGTAGTTAGGGGAAATACACAAGCAAGTTATGAGACCATGGCGCTTTGGCATGAAAGAGATATATCAAATTCATCAGTTGAAAGAATTATTCTTCCAGATACATTTAAATTGATTGATTTCATGACAAGAGACTTGATTAGTATTATTAGTGACCTTGTTATTAATCATGAGAATATTGAATCAAACTTAAATTCTGCAAAAACAAAACTTGGATCTCAAAAACTTCTTTCATTAATTGTGAGTAAGGGTAATTCACGTGATGAAGGTTATAAGTTTGTTCAAAATATTACACAAAATAATTTTTCTATAGACGCAATTATTGAATCTACTTTGTCAGAATTTGATGATATATCAAAAGATGAAATTGAAAACTGTTTTAATTTAACAACGAATATTGATTCTAAAATAATCGAGAAGAAGCTTAAAGAACTTTAAATTGTTTAACTCTTTCAAAAAAAAATTTCAGTCTATAAAGAAAGACTACCAAGACTTACCCATCGCAAATGAAAATTTTATTGATGCTATTCTTGCGCCTGTTTTTTTTGTAACAATTTCAAGATTTCAAGAACTACAAACTTCAATTCTATTAACTGGAGCGCTTATAGTAATTACTCTTTCATATAGAATCTTTAGAAAAGAATCACTAAAAAACTCTTTAATTGGTGTCGCTGGTACATCTATTGCACTTTTGATTGCTCAAATTCAAGGCTCTGCGTCGGGATTTTTTCTTCCGGGAATAATTAGAGACTTAAGCATTGCGGCAATTGGTTTTCTCTCTATTTTGTTTGGAAGACCTTTTACAATATACACATCAAAATCAATAAGAGGTTGGCCTTTAGATTGGTTTTTACACAAAAATGTAAAACCAGCGTATAGAGAGGTTGCTGTTATATGGGTTCTTTTTCTAGGTATTAAAGGTTTGCTACAGCTATATTTCTTTAATTCGCCTGAAATACTTGCAGTTATTAAGTTAGCAACATCTAATCAAACAACTATATTTCTTCTTGTTATGACATATATTTATGGACAGAGAAGGTTATTAAAACTTGGCGGTCCTAGCGTAGATGAGTTCTTAAATAAAACACCTCCTCCTTGGTCAAGCCAACAATCAGGATTCTAAAAGTAGTAAAATTAAAATTATGAATGAAGAACTAATAACAACATTATATTTTTTTGGTATAGGTTTTGGAGTATACGTTCTCTGCAGATATGCATTATTCCCAGGTATAAAGTTTTTAGCAAAAAAAACAGCCACTATTCTAGATGATATTCTATTAGACAAAAAGTTTTTGAATAGATTTTCTCTTGTAATAGTATTTTCTTCATTAAAAGTGTATATGGAGACAAGTGTTGGTTTGCCATATTTCGATAGTTTTTCAGATAGAATAATTAATATACTTTTAGCTATTTTTATAGGTCTTAGTATCTCGGAATTTCTAACTTTAATAACCAAGATTTCTATACACTATGAAGCATTTAAAGATAAACCAATTAAAGGATACATACAAATAGTTAAGATTGTCCTAAACGCTTTTGTTGTAATAATAATATTTGCTATCGGGACTGGTCAGTCAGTAGCTTATTACATAAGTGGGCTTGGAGCTATAACTGCCATACTTTTATTAGTTTTTCAAGATACAATACTTTCATTCGTTGCCTCAGTTCAAATTGGTCAAAATGACATTATAAATTTAGATGATTGGATTGAAGTTCCTGAATATGGAGCTGATGGAGATGTAATAGATATATCACTCCATACTGTAAAGGTTCAAAATTGGGATAAAACAATAACAACTATACCTACTTCAAAAATAGTAACTAGTTCTGTAAAGAACTGGAGAGGCATGTCAGATTATGGAGGTAGAAGAATAAAAAGATCTATCTTAATTGATATATCTAGTGTTAGATTTATGGAAGAAAAAGATATCGAAAAATTAAAACAGCTTCCATCAATAAATAAATATTTGTCTGAAAAAATAAATGATATTGAAAAATATAATAATTCAGTCGACGAAGCAAAAGAAAAAAGAAAACTTACTAACTTAGGAACTTTAAGAGCCTATCTTGTAAATTATCTAAAAAATCATGATGATCTTAACACTGAGAGCATGACTTTAATCGTCCGACAGCTTTCACCAACTTCGGAGGGCGTTCCTTTAGAAATATATACTTTTACAAATACTATTGATTGGGTTGAATATGAGGGAATTCAATCTGATATTTTTGATCATATTTTTGCTGTTTTACCTAAATTTGGACTTAGAGCTTTCCAAGGTGGTACTGTGGAAGCAGCGGCTTCAAGGGGTTTATCTATTAACGAACCTGAAATATAAAAAAGAAAATAATCCTAAAATAATTATTAAATAATTGAAATAATTACCTAACTCCGAATAAGTAGTTTTACCACTATAAGGAGTTAAGAGCCTGGTAGATATGTCCTCTGTAAATAATTCAGTAGAAGAATAAACTTTTCCTTCAACGCCACTAATAAATGCGGATTTACCGGTTATTGCTGCGTGGACAACATCTCTATGGTTTGAGACAGCGTTTGCTCTTGACATAAGTATAAATTGGTCAGACATACCGCTTTCTCCATAACTTGCTTGATTGGTTAAGATAAAAATAAGCTCTGCACCACCCTGAACACTTCTTCTGATGTATCTTTCGAAAGAGCCTTCAAAAGAAATTACCGATGAAATTTTAATATTCTTTTGACCTAATTCAAAAATTTCCTGCCCTTCTCCGCGGATCATATCCCTTGGCACTAAAGATAGTGGTGGTATCCAATCTAAATATCTTCTAAAAGGAATATATTCTCCAAATGGGACCGGATGCTGTTTTAAGTACTCTCCTGCAATTTCTCCATTTTCATTAATAAAAATTCCATAATTTTCAAAATAGTTTAAATCTACAGGTCTATCTCCTCCAATTAAAAAAGAAGCATTAAGTCTTTCAGCTTCATAAGATATCTCTTCTAGTGTTTTTTGATTTATGCCTGGATCATTGCCAAAACCGCTTGAACTTTCTGGCCATACAATTATGCGGGGTGTTAATTCTTCTTTAGATATTCTGTTTTCACTTAATGACTTAGTTAAATTTAAATGGCTTTCATAAATTCTTTGTCTCTCATTTTCACATTTATTCTTTGCTCCAGGACAGGGGCTGGTTCCTTGAATTATTGAAATTTCTATATCTCTATAAATCTCTTTAACTGGAATTTCTTGGAAAAATGTAAATCCAAAGACTATAAAGAAAACTATAAAATATCTCAAGTAAGAAGAGCCATGGAAAACCACCAAATGGAAAATATGCTCGTAATAAATCAAATATGCTAATTAATCCAATTAATACAAAAAAATTATTCTTAGTTTTGGATCCAAAATATGAAAATACTTTAGCAAAAAGACTGTACATTAATCCCATTAGTATTGTTAATGGAATCCATGCTTCTAGGCCAATTGACTGAATCCCAAACAATAGAACTCCATAAGCAACACTCCCGAATATAAATCCGTGGATTTCCGGACTAATAGCACTATTTAAATTTTTTACTTTTTCAATTGGCAAAATTGATATGTAGAAAATGCCTAAAGATGGAAATATTAAAAACCATAAATCAAAAGGAGGGAAGCTTAAGAAGTAAAGCACTCCAGACAATAAGGATGAAAGTAACATATGCTTATATCTTAGTAATTACAAAAGATGAAATAAATTAATAAATATTCCTAGATATAACAACTAGCCCTGAAATAATTGAGAACCAAATAACTCCATTCGAAATTACCTTATCCGAAACCTTAGTAAATAACTTAGATGAAAGGCTTATACCAAGCAGCGAGGGAAGAATCATGTATGCAAACATATACAAGTGGTCTTGATATATTCGTCCATCAATTAACAAAAGAGTCAGTGTAATAAGTATTCCGAATGTAAAGACTGCATTAAGAGATGGTCTAAATTCTTTTCCTTTTGTATCTCTGTATAAAATTGCCACAGGTGGTCCACCAACGCCTGCGATCATCGCAAAAACTCCAGAAAACATTCCAGCATTAAATGAATTAATTGAATTTCTATCTAGAGTCCATCCAAAATATGAAGCAAGACCTGCAAATAATACTATTGAACCAATAGTGGTTGATAGAATTCTTTGTTCTAAGTACATTAAGCAAAGTAATCCTAAAGGTCCTCCAACAACCCTTCCAATTAATAAATATTTCATTGGAGACCAAGTAACCTCTACTCTTTCTCTTACAAATATTCTTATTGTTAATGGAAGTGCTAACAAGCTAAGTAG
>LUMU01000982.1_pt1 | contig 14341 bp, 22 predicted proteins | sample 729751 | NCBI WGS metagenome assembly LUMU01 (sample SAMN03860300, study PRJNA289734) | marine metagenome | biome: seawater column; feature: ocean; material: water; isolation source: Red Sea water column Station 192 - depth 100m | place: Saudi Arabia: Red Sea | collected 2011-10-15 | depth 100 m
TTCCATCCCATGCTGCTGGTATGTAAACTGGTGTGAAGTTCATTAACTCACCCATGTGGTTAAAGACATCATAGTCCCAACCTTTTGCTTCACCATCAGCGGCATCAATATAGTTAAATGGAAGATACGCATTTTCTACAGCAAATGTAAATTCACATCCACCTAGATCAGGTAATCCATTTTCTCCTGTTGTAATTTCTACCTCATCACAAGGTGTAGCGTCAGCGCCTCCACACGCAGCTGCAACCAATGCGAGAACAAAAATTAAAAGGAGTGATTTCTTAGTTTTCACTTAGTAAACCTCCGTTTTCTTAAGTAATGATTATTGCATAAAAATGCATATAAATGAATAATTATACATATTTTTTATTCATCTAATGTATTTTTATAAACTGGTGGTCTTTTTTCTAAAAATGCTGACATTCCTTCAGCTGCATCTGAATGAAGAAATCTTTTATTTTGGTTTTCTGTTTCTAAATCTAACGATTCACTGAATGTTTTGTCCAAACCTTCTCTTATTTGTTGTTTAATCATGCATATAGATATGAAACTTTGTTTGTTTAAACTTTCAATTAATGATTCGAATTCTTTATCCATGTCTTCCAAAGAACATAACTTATGTAAAACACCAAGATAATTTAACTCAGTACCATTAATTTCATTTGATGTCATCATTAAAGATTTTGCTTTTTGAATTCCAATAATTCGTGGTAGAACCCACGATCCACCAAAATCAACAACTAACCCTCTCCTAACAAAAACTTCAATAAATCTTGTCTCTGGTGTAGCAATTATAAAATCACTTAAAAGCATCATATTTGAACCAGCACCGGCAGCAATACCATTAACAAGCGAGATTACTGGTTTTTTACAATTCCATAAAGTTTCTGCAGCATTTGATACATCTTCCATTAAGGAGTTAATATTTTCACCCAGTTGTGCTCCAGCAGAATAATTACCATTAATATGTTTAATTACTAAGTACTTCTGATCACTTTTTTCAAAAGATTCAATTTCAGATTTTAATGATTTCCAATCTCCTGAACTTATAGCATTAAGAGAAGCTTCATCATTAAAATATAGATACTTAATATCGTTTTCAATTTTTGATTCAAGAACCATATTTCAAGTTTAATATATTTTAATTTAGAATGTAGTTATGGGATTTGATCCAAATAGACCTTATAAGGCAAATAAAACTGACTATATCAATATTATTTTTGCTTTCATACTTACGGCAATTGTTGTTATATGGGCTTTAAGCTAAAAGATTTTCTATGAATATTAGATAAACCATATTTTGAAATAGCCTCTCTATGATCTTTTGTTCCATAACCTTTATTTTTTTCAAATGAATATTCAGGGTATTTTTCTGAAAATTTGACCATTAAATTATCTCTAAGAACTTTTGCGATAATACTTGCTAAAGCTATAGCTCTACAATTGTCTTCTCCTCGAACCACAGAGATAGATTTAAAGTCGTTAATTTTAAAATGATCAACATATACTATTTCATTGCCAGTGTAAATATCTGAGATTGAGTCAGTTAAAACTTTTTCATTAGCGTTCTTGATTCCAAATTGATCAATAAAAGTATTTGATGATTCATTAAATGAATACTCAATGTTATTTTCTTCTACCATTGAAAATATTTCTTCTCTTTTTTTTGCACTAAGTTTTTTTGAGTCTTTTACATTAGTTAGTAGTGCTAAATGTGAGTAATTAATCTTTACCGCTGCAGCACATATTGGACCAGCAAAAGAACCTCTGCCAACTTCATCTGCTCCTATTATGTATTTAGCTGGATCTTCTGACCAAACTTTATCTTCAATCATTTATATTTGTAAAATTTTCAAATGGGAAAATCACATAATAAGCTTTCCCAACAATATTATTGTAAGGTATTGTTCCGATGTATCTAGAGTCTTGGCTGTTTATTCTGTTATCTCCTAAAACAAATATTTCTCCATCAGGGACAACATATGTTTGGTCTTTGAAGTATCTACCCTCTTCAATATTAAGCACTAAAAATCTGTTGTTATTTACAAAAACTTCTCCTGATTGATTAATAACTACTTCATCACCACCAGTACCAACAACTCGTTTAATTAACGCGGTATTTAAATAAGTTTGATCATTGGTTAGAATAAATTTGTACAAGAAAAGTTCTGACTAATGTAGCTGCAACAATAGCTAGAACGATTATTAGTGATGACTTAATTAACTTCTTTATAATAATAAAAGTTTAATTACGATCTTCTTTTATTTTGGCTGATTTACCAACACGATCTCTTAGATAATAAAGTTTAGATCTTCTTACTTTACCTTTTCTAATGACTTCAATAGAGTCAACAATTGGTGCATGAACTGGAAAAATTCTTTCGACACCAACGCCAAAAGAAAGTTTTCTAACTGTAATAGTTTTATTTACTCCTACACCATTGATAGCAATAATTAAACCTTCAAAAGTCTGAATTCTTTCTCTATTTCCTTCGGATACTTTTACGTTAACTTTTACAGTATCTCCAGGACCAAAGGAAGGTAAGTCTTCCTTTAAGAATTCGTTTTCAATGCTTTTTATTAAGTCCATAGTTGCTCCAGATGAGAATTATATAATTAAATTAAGTTTATATGTCTTTTAAATTATTCTTTTTCCATTCATCTATTTTTTGATGATTTCCAGACAAAAGTACCTCTGGTACTTTCTTATTTTTAAAGATTTCAGGCCTTGTGTAGACGGGATAATCAATTTTATTATCTGTAAAAGTTTCACTTTTTAATGATTCAGGATTTCCTAGCACATCTGGGATTTTCCTAATCAACGCTTCTAATAAATACAAAGCTGGGACTTCTCCCCCAGAAACAACAGATTGACCAATTGATATTTCATAATCAGAATGAATTTCTAAAATTCTTTGATCAAAACCCTCGTATCTACCACATATCAAGTTAATTGACTTGTATTCAAGTAATTCACTTATAAGATTTTCATTTAACTGTTGTCCTGATGGGGTTAGAAAAACATTAATATCTGCCTTGCTGGAAGTTATAGCTTTGTCTAATGGTTCTGGCATCAAAACCATTCCTGGACCAATTAGATTTGGAAATAATGTTATTACATTGTAAGAATTCATCTTTTTTCTAAAGTATTTTTTGTTTCAGTGAATTTTGTATATAGAGTATTTCTCAAAATTGGATTTTTATTTTCAGACTCAATTATTTGAACAAATTGATCTTCAGTTGTTTCTTGCCCATGATCTGCTCCTGAAGCTCTGCTAATGTTTTCATTGATGAGAGTACCTCCTAAATCATTAACTCCAGCATGAAGAAGTTTACCTGCTCCATCATGACCTAATTTAACCCAACTTGCTTGAATGTTGTCTATTGAATTTACAAAGTAAATTCGCGCTAATGAATGAATAAGAACGACTTCATCCCAAGTAGGTCCTGGCATACTTTTGCCTTGTAAGTAAATAGGTGAACCCATATGTACAAAAGGAAGCGGTACAACTTCAGTAAATCCATTTGTTTTGCTTTGAACATTTTTAATTAATGAAAAATGATTAACCCAAGAATCTATATCATCAATATGACCAAACATAATTGTTGCAGTAGATTTTATCCCTAAGCTATGAGCTACTGCCATAACATACGCCCATTGTGAAGAAGTTATTTTATCAGGGCACAGATATTTTCTAACCCTGTCATCTAGTATTTCAGCCGCAGTACCAGGAAGTGTGTTTAGTCCTGCTTTTTTTAATAGACTTAAGTACTCTTCTACACTCAAATCAATAGTTTCTGCACCTTGCCAGATTTCTAAAGGAGTGAAACCGTGAATATGCATTTCTGGAACAGAAGCTTTTATCTCTTTAACCATTTTTAAATAAAACTCTCCCGTATAGTCAGGATGAATGCCGCCTTGTAAACAAACTTCTGATGCACCCATATCATATGCTTCGACAGTTCTTTCAACCACTTCTTCTATGTCAATGGTGTATGGTTTTTCTTTTAAATTTAAACTATTAGGACCTTTAGAAAATCCACAGAAACCACATTTGTAATAGCATTGATTCGTATAATTAATGTTTCTATTCTTTACATAAGAAACATTATTTCCGTTTTTTAAAAAATTTAACTCGTTAGCAACATTTGCAATATCATTAATTTTTTCTCCTGCGGTATTAAACAATACTCTCAAATCATCATTATTAATTTGATATCCATCTAATACCCTTTTTAATATTGAGTCAATTTCAGCCTCTGACATTTCTAGTTTTTAAGAATCTAAAAAATCTTTCTTTATCAAATTCTTCTCTTGCCTCATCAATAGAAAATACGGGAGAAAGCAAAGTTCGCTCATAGAAATTTAGACCTTCTAGGTTTTGAAGTTCTAATATCTGTTCGGAACTCCAGTCCCTGAGTAGTAAATCTGAAACTCCTGCATTAGCAAATTCAATTGCTTCCTCAATTGTTTCAACGTATGTCGATGTTATAAAACTTGTTTTTGAGTTAATAGATTTAAGGAATTGTAGTTCTGAAATAGTAGAAATTAAAATAGTGTGTGGCTTTAGTCTATCGATAACCTCTAATGCGGTCTCAATATTATTTTTAAAAATGTAAATCAATCTTTTCGGATGAAGAGATTTAAACTCCTTCCAGTTTTCATCAGTAACCATCCATACGTCTGAATTTATGGTGATATCCTTTGATACTGTTTGAAATTCCTTATTATGTAAATTATCTGTATTTACTGATACGTCACTTTTTATTAAGAATGTAGAAGTTCCCTCTTTTTTTCTTGAATTTAAATATATTTCGTTGTCGTTATCACATGGTCTGATTCGAAGAAAAGAAATGTTATTGTTCATTGTGTTCTTTTGGATATCCATCTGTATCAATAATATTATTAACTTTTTCAAAAATTTCGTCGTTTAACCATTCTTTTTTTATAAATTCTGGATATATTGGGAGTCTTTTTTTAAGTACTTGACCAGTTAATAAAGTATCATTTTTTAATTTATTAATATTTGGCCAGAGGTGATCTGGATTTACCCAATCTATAGTCAATGGCGAAATACCACCTAGATCATTTATTCCACTTTTAAGAAACAAATTTATGTCTGGCGACAAATTAGGAGGAACTTGTATCGAAATATGAGAAGGAGAATAAATTCTAGTAGTCGCCATTATTCTTAAAAATAAATCATTTGTAATTTCAGAATTATTCTTCATAATCGTATTTTTTTTAGCTCTAAAATTTTGAAGGATGACCTCTTGAATAGCCATATTATTTTGAATCAATAAAATGATGTTTGTTATATCATCTATCACTTCATCTTTGGTAGAAGTAAGCCCTAAAAGAAGCCCTGTTGTTACAGGGTACATTGCTTGTAGAGCATTTTCTAAAGATTCAATTCTAAGATCGATAAATTTTGTTTGAGTTTTGTAATGAGCTTGTCCTTTATCATATATATTTTTTGAAAATGTTTCAATCATTAAGCCACCGGATGGTGAATATTTTTTTAGCTCTTTTATTTCTTCAAAACTCATCAATCCAGGATTTGCATGTGGAAATAGCTTAAACGTTTCGTTTACTTTTTGCATTGAATTGATTAAGTAATCATGAGTTGAAGAAAATCCAAGTTGCTCGAGTTGAGTCAATGCAAAGTCCCATCTTAATTCAGGCTTATCCCCTAATGTAAATAAAGCCTCGTAACAACCGGCTTCATCACCAGCACCTGCAATACTTAAAACTTCTTCTTCGTTTAAATATGTTCCGCCTTCATTTGGTGATTTAACAAAAGTACAATATCCACAACTATCTCTACACATTGTTGTAAGTGGTATGAATACTTTTGGACTGTAGGTTATTGTATTCCCGAAATAATTTTTTTTTCTATCAAATGCTTTAGTAAGCAAATCTTCAGTTGGTTCAGATCCAAAAATTGAATCGTGTATATTTCTTTTTAATTCTCTCATACTTAGTGTTTTTAAGGTATATTATTAGTTGATTGTAACAACAATTAATGAATAGTTTTGTGAGGGTTAATGACAAATGTATCACTAAAAATTGGGACAGATGTTGTAGTACTTGCAACTGGTAAACCAAAAACAAAAGAAGAAGTTGATGTACATTTATCAAAAGGGTGTAAAAAAGTAATAGTTGCCTCTACTCCAGAAAATTTTAAAGATATCCAAATTTTTGTACCTGGTGCAAACGATGAAAATATTGATTTTAAATCAAATGTGTTTTCTCTAGGATCAAATACTGCAAATGCTGTTGCACCAATACTAAAAGCTTTAAATAAAGACGTAGGCGTAGAAAGAGCTTTTTTAACAACTGTGCATGGATATTCGAACTCAAATAGATTAGCTGATGTAGCTGGTGAAGGTTTTAGACTAAATAGGGCCGCTGGCGAAAATATAATACCTAGTATTACTAAATCATCAGAAGTAATTGTAAATGTACTTCCTTTTTTAAAAAATAAAATAGCATCCTCATCAATGACAGTTCCGATTCCTGATGGAAGTACAGTAGACCTAACAATAGATATTAAAAAAGAAACGACTATTGAAGAAATTAACAATCTGCTAAAAAACTATTCAGAAAATGATTTAAAAAATATAATCGGAATTACATACGACCCAATTGTTTCGTCTGATGTAGTCAGAAGCACATTTTCTGGACTGATAGATGGTCTTGCTACAATGGGTATTAATAATAAGAAAATAAAATTAATAATTTGGTTTGATAACGGCTGGGGTTACGCTGCAAGAATAATAGACACTATCAAACGATTGGGACAGGAACTTTAAATGGGTAACGTTGCTATAAATGGTTTTGGAAGAATTGGTAGATCAATTCTAAGGATTATTGTAGAAAATGATTCTGATATAAATGTTGTGGCAATAAATGATTTAGGGAACTATGAAAATCTTGCATATCTGCTTAAACATGACTCAGTAATGGGAATATTAGATAGAAAGGTAAGCGTTGCTGGGGACAAATTAATTGTAGATGATAGAACTATACAATTAACTTCAATTAAAGACCCTGCGGAGCTTCCTTGGAAAGAAATGGATGTTGATGTTGTTGTTGAATCAACTGGAATATTTAGAGACAGTGAATCATTAAATAAGCATCTTGATGCTGGAGCTAAAAAAGTATTACTAACTGTACCTCCAAAAGACGATATAGATGCGACTATAGTCCTCGGTGTCAATGATGGTGATCTTAAGCCTGAAGATAAAATAGTATCAAATGCATCTTGCACTACAAACTGTTTAGCTCCTATAGCAAAAGTTTTAGATGATAACTTTGGAATTATATCCGGATTGATGACAACTGTACATGCATATACTAATGATCAAGCATTAGCTGAAACTACCCATAGTGACTTTAGACGAGGACGTAGTGCAACTCAAAATATTATCCCTACATCAACAGGTGCAGCAAAAGCTGTTGGTATGGTTCTTCCAGAACTTAATGGTAAATTAGATGGAATGGCTATGAGAGTACCAGTTCCTGATGGAAGCGTAGTTGATCTTGTCGTTGAATTAGAAAAAAAAGTCTCTATAGATGATATCAATAAGGCAGTTAAGAATGCTGCAGATAATGAGTTAAATGGAATATTAGAGTATTCAGAAGTTCCTCTTGTATCTACTGATATTTTGAACAATCCGCATTCAAGTATATACGATGCTTCGTCTACTCAGTTACTAGAAGGAAATCATGTAAAAGTAGTTTGTTGGTACGACAATGAGTGGGGATATTCAAATAGAGTTGTAGATTTAATTGGAAACTTACTAGATAATGGATAAAGAATTACCAGTTGCACCATCGGCTATTGGAAATTATGTAACATATAAAAAAGTTGGAAATTACATATATACATCTGGCCACGTTCCATTTACTGAAAAGAAAAAATATCAAGGAAAGATACCTTCTGAGGTATCAATAGAAGATGGTTATGAGGCTGCTTCCCTATGTGCTGAATTAACTATATCTACACTTTTAGCAAATGGTGAAATTGAAAATCTACAGCCTGTAAATGTATTGGGATTCGTAAATGCTGATAATGATTTTCAAGATCATGCAAAAGTATTGAATGGTTTTACGGATAAGCTTGCAGAATATTTTGAAGAAAAGTCAACACGGTCTGCTGTTGGAGTTGCCAGCTTACCACTGAATGTGTCAGTGGAAGTTCAATGTATTTTTGTATATGAATAAATTAATTGGAATCTCAACTGGAATAAAAGATGTTCAAATGGCACCTGGAAATATTCCATGTGTTGTAATAAACAATGATTTTATAAACTTATGTAACAAATTTGGGAATACTGCAATAGTTATTGGTCCACAAAATGATAATCTTGAAATTGATGCTTCAAAATTTGATGCTTTGATAATTTCTGGAGGTGGAGATATAAACCCAGAAAGGTATAACCAAAAAATTGATTCTAAAACAATTCGAATATCAGACAATAGAGATTTTACTGAATTGAATCTACTCAAATCTGCAGAAGAAAACAATGTTAAAACTCTTGCAATATGTAGAGGACATCAATTATTGAATGTTTATAAAAACGGTACTTTATATCAAGATCTTAATGATTCAGGTTTTAAAGAAATTGAGCACGATAAACCATTCGAAGATGCTCGATCTCACATTCATGATATTGAAGTTTATGAAGAATCAAAACTATTTGAAATAATTAAAGAAAAAAACATAATGGTAAATTCTATACATCATCAAGGTATTGATAAATTAGGTGAAGATTTAAAAATAACTGCAAAATCAAATGATGGTGTGATTGAAGGAATTGAAACTACTAATGAATGGAATGCTATTGGTATTCAATGGCATCCAGAAAATATGGTAAAAGATAAATATAGTAATTTAATTTTTGACTGGTTAAACAGTTAGGTTGTCATTAATTAAAATAAGTTGATTATTCTGATATGAAAAAAACTTATCATTATAAGGAATTGGAAAATCAGTTAAATTAGAAACTTCGCAAAATGTAAAGTTTTGAGAAAAATTAAATCCAAGTAAAACTAAATCTGATTTACCTAAGTTTTTATTTATAAAAAAACCAGGCCAAGGTAATTTACTATCATTTAGAAAATCATTTTTATATTTATCTGAAATAGAGACAACCTTATCCCTTAATCTCTCAATTGACTCAATAGTATCAAAATCTTTAAATTTAATTAGATTTCTATCTTTTAAGTGGGTTTTAAAATTCTCAACTATTAATTCTTCATTACCAACTTGCATTGATATATTGCTTAAGTCAAACCTTCTAAAAAAATTGTCTATGTTTATATATTGAAATCCCCTAAGTGAGTGAGGTTTACCTAATTTAGCAACTTGATATAAAGTATTATTAGTCAATAAATTCTACGCTAGATTGAAGACCTTCTTCATCTGCTGCTGCTTGAGCTACTGTACGAATCGCTCTAGCAACTCTTCCTCTTTTACCAATAACTCTTCCCATATCATCTGGAGAAGTTCCACAATTTGCGTAACAATATATTCAACTACGTTTTTTACAATTGAACCTGCGGCCATAAATTATTCCTCTTCTGTATCTTCTGAAGATTCTTCAGAAGTTTCTTCTTGAGTAGCTTCTTCTTTCTTTTTATTTGCCTTTGAACTGCTTTTAACTTTTTCTGCAGGAGCAGTAGGAATAGAAACAACTTCTCCCTTTGATGATCTCCACTGAGCCCACGCCCCAGAAATTTCTAATAATTTTTGTGCACGCTCTGATGGCTGAGCTCCCTTGTCTAACCATGACACAGCTTTATCAACATTAATTTCGACTTTTGAAGGGTTATGATGTGGATCATAGTAACCCAAGTCCTCAATAAACTTTCCATCTCTTGGTGAGCGAGAATCGGCAACAACTACTCTGTATGTTCTATTCTTTTTCTTACCTCTTTGTGCAAGTCTTATCTTTACAGGCATTAATTTCCTTTTTTAAATAGCAATACATTATATTACATTAAGTAGAGCATAAAATGTACTTTTATTAGATTAACTTCTTATCAAAAATAACTAGAAAAGATTTAATGTTTTGCTAACCTAATTTTTAATGCAAGTAATTGAATTATCTCATCCACTTAAAAGTCACTATTTAACAATACTCAGAAACGAAAATACCAATAGTGAAGAATTTAGAGCATACGCAACCAAGCTTTCATATTTACTTTTTATTGAAGGTACTAAAAATATTTCATTAAAAGAAAAAAATATAACTACACCATTAGTAGATACTAAGGGTTATGAAGTAGAAAACGACAGTGTTGCTATTTCCGTACTAAGAGCTGGACTAGGTTTAATGGATGGAGTTAAAGAGCTTTTACCAAATGTTTCATTTGGGTATATTGGTGTTCAAAGAAATGAAGAAACTGCAGAACCTGAATATTATTATGAAAATTTACCTGATTTAAATAACAAAAACATTTTTATATTAGAACCTATGCTTGCTACTGGAGGTTCTCTATCTTTTGCCATTGATAAAGTAAAGGAACAAAAACCAAAAGAAATTATTGCTCTAACTGTTATTTCTGCCCCTGAGGGTATTGAACGGTTAGAAAAAGAGCATCCAGATATTACATTGATAACAGGTAATATAGACGAAAAACTTAACGAAAGTTGGTATATAGTTCCAGGCCTTGGAGATATGGGAGATAGGCTTTTTGGTACAACTTAATGAAAAGATGTTTTCTTGTCGTTATTGATTCTTTAGGAGTTGGTGAAGCACCTGATGCGGATAAATATGGTGATTTAGGAACAAATACTCTTTCAAATGTTGCGAATGCTGTAGGTGGTGTCAGTTTACCAACTATGGAAAAGTTAGGTTTTGGAAAAATTACTGAAGTAAAAAATATGGATACTAACCATATTGCTACTGTTGGCAGACTTTCAGAAAAGTCAATTGGAAATGATTCTACTACTGGACATTGGGAACTCGCAGGTTTAATAACTGAACAAGATTTTTCAACTTATCCTGAAGGATTCCCTCAGGAGTTAATTCACTCAATTCAAAAAGAAGCAAATATTGAATTCATAGGCAACAAACATGCATCAGGTACTGAAATATTAAAAGAATTGGGAAGAGAGCATCTATCATCGGGAAAATTAATTTTATATACTTCTGGAGATTCAGTTTTTCAAATTGCCGCTCACGAAAATGTTTGTTCTGTTGAGGAACTTTACAAAATATGCGAGATTTCAAGAAAATATTGTGATGAATACAATATTGGACGAGTAATAGCGAGACCATTTATTGGAGAATATGACAATTTTGTTAGAACTTATGATAGAAAAGATTTTGGCATGAATCCCCCAGGCGAAACAATTTTAAGTTATTTATATAAAAATAATCTATCTACATATGGAATAGGTAAGATTAGCGATTTATTTGGAGAAATGTTTTTGACAACTGCTGTACATACTGAGGGTGACTCAAATGGACTTGAATACCTACATAATGAAGCCAAAAATGGTAACCATGATTTTATTTTTGTTAATTTAGTTGATTTAGATATGCTGTATGGCCACAGAGAAGATCCACATGGATATTATGAAGGATTAAAACTTATTGATAGGAAAATTCAAGGAATTTTAGATGTCATGAGTGAAAACGACCTAATAATTTTTACAGGTGATCATGGTACAGATCCAACAGATGGTAAAACAGATCATTCAAGAGAATATGTGCCGATGGTTGCTTATAAAAAAAATGGTAAAGCAGAATATATTGGTGATCTTGAAGGTTTCTATAATGTAGCTTCAACAATCTGTGATTTTTTTGAGTTAAATAATATATTTCCAGGTAAAAGCTTTTTAAATCGAATTTAACTTATTAACCTAATATCAAATGATCGAAAAAATAACAGAGTCTAAAGCCTTTATCTCAGAAATCATTGAAGGAAAAACTATAGAATCTGTAATTGTATTAGGATCTGGTATGAGTGGTTTTGAAGAGAACTACAAACCCTTATATTCATTCTGGGAAATTAAGTATTGTAAATATTGAGGGAAAAATAACTGCAATTCTGTCTGGTCGTGCTCATTTTTATGAAGGTTACCCTATTCAAGAATTAGTTATCCCAATAAGAACATTTATAATGCTAGGTGCAAAAACTCTAATACTTACAAATGCCGCTGGAGGGATTTCTTCAGAGTATATCCCTGGTGATATTGTTGCGATTACTGACCATATTAATTTAACTGGTGATAATCCATTAATTGGTAAAAACTTAGAAGAATTTGGACCAAGATTTCCAGATATGTCTGAAGTGTACAATTCTGAATTGTTGACGTTAGCAGAAAAAGTAGCGAAAAATCATTTTGAGTTTAAAACTGGTGTATATGCCTGGTTTACTGGTCCTTCTTATGAAACACCTGCAGAGGTAAATTTTGCTAAAAATATAGGAGCTGATCTTGTTGGAATGTCAACAGTTCCTGAAGCAATTGTAGCCAAGCATGCAGGTATAAAAACTGTAGCTTTTTCATTAGTTACTAATTTAGCCGCTGGAATAAGCGAGAATCCATTAGATCATAATGAAGTAATTGAAATTGCTGAGAAATCTAAAGTAAAACTTCAAAACTTTATGAAAGAATTTTTGTCTGAAATAAATATCGGTAATAATTAATTCTAATTAATATAAAATCTATGAACATCACTGTATGCGCTAAACAGATTCCGGATCCAGCAAACGAAACATCATATGACAATGGGATAATCGTCAGGCCTGAAGAACAAGTTTTAGACGATACTGACAGGTATGGTATTGAAATAGCACTTCAGTTAAAAGAAAAGTTTGATGCTGAAGTTACGATTATTTCTATGGGTCCCGCAGGAACTATGAAAGGCTTACAACAAGCATTACAGATGGGTGCAGATAAAGCATTATATGTAGATGATGACTCTTTAAAAGGCGCTAATTCTTTAATGACAGCTAATGTTTTAAGTGAACTCGCAAAAACAACCAACGCAGATATTGTTATTTTTGGTACCGAATCTACTGATGGTTATTCAGGAACGGTACCACAACAAGTTTCAAGATTTTTGAACTTAGATTGTATATCTTATGTTAAAGCTATAGAAATTGCTGCACGTAATGGAGGTACTGACCCAGCAAATAACGCATCGCTCTACCAAGCAATACAAAAAGCAAAATCTAATTCAGTACCTAATGAAAATATTGAACGAGCTTTAAAACGTGTTGATGGAAATTTAGAAACTGGAGAAATATTCGAATTATCATACGAAGGATACGCACCACATGGTGTTGCTCTATTAATTAGTTGTCTTACTGATAATAAGAATAGAACTTCATCTGATGTAAAAGCTACTCTTACTAAACATGGTGGCTCGATGGGTACACCGGGTAGTGTTAATTACTTATTTGAAAGAAAAGCTGTATTTCAATTTGATAAATATAACGATGAATTAATCGATTTAGCTTTAAACTCTGATTGTTTAGATATTTTAGAAAGTAATCAATCAGTAACATTTGAATTCCCACCATCTGATTTTAAGAATATGAATGAAAAATTTAATAACAATTCGTTTGTTCCATCAAATGCTGAAATTGCTCAGATTCCGAATGTCGGTGTAGTCATTGATATGGAAAAATTCAAGTCAGTATCAAAATTGATTAGTGCATTAGAAGACCTTGATGATGTCCAAGATGTTTATGCAAATTTTGATATTGAAGAAAAAGAGTTAGAAGCGTTACTTTCTGAATAAAAAAATTAAAATAAATACATGGTAAACAAGGCAAAAAAACAGGGAACTATGTACGAAACAAACATAGTTAATAGATTGAATAAAGAAATTGATTTTAAAGCTCAAAGGTTTGCTGAAGGGGGATCAAAAGATCTGGGAGATATACAATTATTTGTTAAAGATGAAGAATATTTTCTTGAAGCAAAATCTAGACAAAATTTAAATATTCATCAATCGTTAGAAAAAGCTATTGAAAAATCAGGGGATAAAAATACAGTACTTTTTTGGAAGAAATTAAAAAGAAAACAAGGGAACTCCAGACGCACAAATGACGGAATGCCAGAAGTTGTAACTATGTCTTATGATTTGTTTATTAAATTGCTAAATAGTAAATAATGATTAAAAGTAGTTTACTAAACTACGAGTTACCAAATTCATCTATAAATCAAGAGCCATATGAAAATCCATTAGATTCAAAACTTTTAATTTCTAAAAATAGAGAAATAATATCATTTAAGCAGTTCCCTGAATACGTTGAATCTGATTCTCTATTTATATTCAATAAATCTACTGTACGTAAGGTAAGAATTCTGAC
>LUMU01000235.1_pt1 | contig 14288 bp, 18 predicted proteins | sample 729751 | NCBI WGS metagenome assembly LUMU01 (sample SAMN03860300, study PRJNA289734) | marine metagenome | biome: seawater column; feature: ocean; material: water; isolation source: Red Sea water column Station 192 - depth 100m | place: Saudi Arabia: Red Sea | collected 2011-10-15 | depth 100 m
CATTTGCAACTTGCCAGTAGTTGAAGTAGTAACAGCAGTATCAGTTCCAATTAAAACTCTACTATTACCACCATCTATAAAAAACATATTAGCATTGCTATTACTTTCAATCCTAAAGTCTCTATCATTAGAACCATCATTGATTACAATGCCTGTAGCATCCATAACCATTTCTTCAGTACCAGCAATATCAAAACGAATCTTGTCTTCATCACTAGATTCTTCAACCTGTATCTTTGTATCAAGGTCAGCATCTATAAGCTGATTAGCAGTAGTACTGGAAGTATTAGTATTTGTAATAGCCTCTACCAAGACTCCAGTAGGAGGAGCAGTACTAAAAGTTAGTGTGGTTCCAGAGATTGAATAGTTTGATTTGCTCTGGTAAACTCCATCAAAGTATACCTGTACGTTATTCTCATGTACAGGAGCTACAGATAACGTCAGTGTTGTATCACTGTTATCACCTGTCATTGTATTAATTGTATTATTAGATCCACCTACAGTAGTTGTACTGTGATAGACTGTAATAACTCTACCGTTAGCTGGTGCAGCACTAAAGGTTAATGTAGTACCTGATACGCTGTAAGCATTGTGAGCTTGGAATACACCGTCTACAAATACCATAAGGTTATTTTCATCGTCAGGTGCAGTACTCAATGTAAAGGTAGTGTCTGAACCATCTCCTGTAAAGATGTTAGTGTCCATATTAGTACCAGCACCACCACCAATAGATCCCCATTCATCTGTATAGCCTTCAAATTTTCCTAGTGTAGTATTGTATCTGAAGTATCCTGCTGCTGGAGATCCGGGCCTTTGAGCTGTTGTACCTGTAGGCATATGCACAGCATCTGTAGCAGAACCTACGTCAAGAGAGACATCAGGTGCAGCATTTAGAATACCTACTCTATTTGCAGATGAATCAACTACTAATGTATTTGAATCCCAATTAAAGTCTCCTGTTCCACCTGTCAGTGCAGTAAGAGTTCCTAAGCTTGTAATGTTTGTTTGTGCAGCAGTCTGTAATGTACCTGTGAGATTGCCTGAAAAGCCTGTAGCAGTCAAAAGACCTGTAGAGGGGTTATAAGTAAGCCCTGTGTCTGTTTCTGCTCCCTGTGAGCCTGTAGCTCCGTCTACGAAGACAGGGTATACTGTTTCATCAGTTGAGTTATTTGCTGAGACTGTAAAGTTATCCGCTGTACCTGTAGTATTTTGATTAAGAGTACCTACTGTAAAGTCTAATGTATTGTCTGAGTCATCGTATGCTACTGTAATACCGCTTTCTGTATTTGAGCTAACCATAGCTCCTACAGTATCTGCGATGGTTTCTGCTAAAGTAACTCCATCAACAGTAATAGCGTCTGCTTCTAAAGTTCCATCAACATCTACATTTCCAGATATGTCTAAAGTTGCAGCAGCAAGCTGACCACCTATTGTTAAGTTACCAGAACTAGGATTATAGGTTAACCCTGTGTCACTTTCTGCTCCTTGAGAACCTGTTGCTCCGTCCACAAAAATAGGATATACAGTCTCATCTGTACTATTGTTTGCAGAAACTGTAATATTGTCTGCTGTTCCTGTAGTGTCCTGATTAAGCGTTCCAATTACAAAGTCTAAAGTATTGTCACCGTCTTCGTATGTAACTGTAATATTTGTTTCTGTGTTAGAACTAACCATAGCTCCAACTGTATCAGCTATGTATTCATTTAAAGCTGTTCCATCTACAGTTATTGCGTCAGCTTCAAGTGTTCCGTCTATGTCTGCATTACCACTTATGTCCAGTGTGGCTGCGTCTAATTCACCTGTTAGTGTAATGTTTCTAAAACTACCAATGTCTTTATTACTATCTACAACTACTGCTTTATTGGCTGTTACTGTACCAGCAGTTAAATCGTCTATTTGTTCTATGTCAGCTTCTGAAATTGCAGCACTACCCATTGTAAGAGTTCCTGACAAATCTAAATTGCCATTCATGTCTATGGTAGTAGCGTTTATTTCTATTTCAGTGTCCGCTACAAGATCAAGTACACCGTCTGCGCTTTGATGTATGTAAGTGCCTGAGTCACCAAACTGTAGTTGTCTGGTTGAATTAATTAATAAACCTGTGTCAGCAACGTGGGTAATAGTTGTGTCTTGGTCTGCACCAAAGTAAATAATGGAACCGTCAGCTAGAAAAAGATCGCTGAATTCTAGGGAAGTAGTACCTAAGGCTGCACCGTCAGCAGCGTCAGGAACAAATGCAGTTGTAGCTACAATAGTAGGGCCAGTAACTGTACCAGTAAAAGTAGGAGAAGCTATATTTGACTTAGTTGCTACCGCAGTAGCAATATTATCAAACTCGTCGTCAATCTCCGCTCCTTTAACAATTTTATTAGCATTACCGGAAGGCAATGAATCTTTTGCGGTAAAGTTAGTGGTTTTTGTATAATCCGTCATATTAATCTACCTATCAAAGCTTCGGTATTAAGTTCCTGTATGGACATACCGTTTGCGTTAATTGTTGCGTCCATGCCTATTGTAACAACTGATCCTGTTCCTGTTGGTTTTACTTTTAACGTGTCTACTCCAATGGAAGAGTTATATTCTGAAGAGCTTACGTTGTATTCAGCTACTCCATATTCAGCAATATTAGAAGCATCTACTGTTAATGCTTGTTTACTGTATCCTTCGGTGTAGTCATAACCCCAGTTTAAAACTACTTGGTTTTCAGAACCTCCAATAATTTTAAAGGATATTTCCTTTAGTATTTTTAACCTAGCAGCGTCACCAAATGACATTGGATTAGTGTAGTACCTCATTAAGTAAGTACTAGTATCGTCCAAAAAGTTATGATATTTGTTTACACCTACTTTGTTACCTATGTACAAAGTTCCATCACTGGCTCTAATAGCTGACAATAGTTTAGTTCCCGGCCAAGTAGTTGCTCTATGTGATCCGTCTTCTAAAGGTGTTCTCATGTCAAAACAATAGACAGTAGAGTTAGAAGGAAAAAACAATAAATAAAAAGCTTCCTCAGGACTGTAAACTGACTTAATGTTTCCAGTTTCTATGTTAGCCAAAGTCATTAAATCGTCCCTGACATTCTTGGAAATGTCTCTCATAGGGGCTGATTTTTCCTGTATTGTTCTACCTAAACTTCTAACTCCTGTAGAGGAAAGAAAAATTAAGTCAGTACCAATGTCCTGTACTGAGTCTCTAGCTATACAACCTACGTTAGTTATTGTGTCTTCCAGAGCCATGCTGGAAGGAGTACTAGCTCCACTGTACAATAAAATAGAATTCTTACCAAATATAACTAACCTACCATTGTAGGCAGCTAGTGCAGTTATTTCGTCGTAACCAGTAGGCCAAACAGTTCTTACGTTTAATGATCCAGCGGAACCTGAGTTCCAATCCGTACCGTCCAAAGAATCTGAAAACTGTAATGTATTTTTATCTCCAGTAAAGTCTGCAACCCACATTCTACCAAAGGCTGCTAATGCTTCGTTAGCTTGTGGTGGTGTACCTGACGCTCCGCTATGCGCTGACATTTTTTGTAATGTACCACCGTCCTCATAAATTAAAGGCTCATGCGCTCTTTGGAAAAAATACATGTGGTCGTTAAAATTAACCATCTTCCAGTTGTTAGCTGATATAGTGTAGCTGCCGGGGCTTTCATCAGTTAACGTAGAAGTGCCACTAAATATTTTATTGTTACCTGCGGAGTATATTTTAGTAGCTCCGTCTAAGGCAACAAACTCACCTATGGATTCCGCTCCGTCACTACTTCCTAAAGCAGTTGCGTCACTAGTAAGTTTATTAATTCCTTTTCTTGAACCTATTCTACCGTAGTTGTCTACTACTGCATTTTCAGCTACGGAAGCAAATGCAGGATCTATGTTTACCGGAGAATCCTGAGTGTTTAACCCTTTAAATCCCGGTGCACCAATATGTATGTTTTGTAGTTGTTGTGCCATTATACTACGTTATAAGTAAACTCTTCCGGATGCTGGTAAGCGTCATGTGCTATTGCGTCCGATAAATATTTGTTTGCTATTGCAAAGTATTCCGCTGAAGAAGTACCACCAGTTTCCCCACGCTCTCTAGCTAACAACGCAATAGTTTGATGAACTATAGGTAAATAAGGTATTGTTACTTCGTCCGTGTTAGCTGACAACTCCGCTGGCCTAATAACTAAGTTAAACCTAAGTGAGTAAGTTGCGTCCGGTGTAGGATACAGTTTAATCTTAACGTCACCATTGGAATCAATGCCATTAAACGTATAAGTATCAGGTGCACCGCTAGGAGCGTCAGTATTAAAATAAGCGTTGTCCATCCATACAGGAGTTTGATAAGTTAAAAACAAATTCTGTGTGTCGTTAATAGCACTTATTATCTTAGGATCTTCCTTACTACCTGTTATAGAATATTCACTAGTTCCTGAGGAAGTACTGACTGTTACTACGCTTCTTAATGCAGACCAATCATGTGCATTTTGTACTTCCTTTTTAGCGTCGTTAACAAAGTCTCCTACCATTTTAGAATAGGTAGTGTCTGCAATATTTGTTATTTCGTCCTCACGCATACGTCTAAGAACGTGGTTAACTATTGTTAAATATGTTGTACTCATTATTTAAAATACTCACTAAAAAGACTTTTGGTTATGTATTGTGGTCTTCTGTACATTTCCGCTGCTGATACAGGAGCTACTGGATTTACTATACTTACAGGTTCAAATTTACCTAAAGGATCTTTTGCTCCTTTTCCTCCTAAATTTCCAAACAACCCTTCTGCACCAAGACCATCTCCACTACCATCATTTTCTCCAGATCCTTCACCTTCTTCAGTTCCTTCTCCTTCTCCACCAGTAGATTCTTCGTCTACGCCTTCAGTGTCTTCTCCTGTAGTATCTGTGGTTTCTGTAGTATCTGTAGTATCTGTGGTTTCTGTAGTATCTGTGGTATTTGTGGTGTCTATTATAGGAACTACAGGATTAGTAGTTTCCTCAGTTTGTCCTCCTCCAATATCTGATCCCGGCTCGTAAATTTTCCATTCATCTTCTTTAGGAATAATTATAATTCTATCTAAATGTTTTTCAAATTCTTCGTCAGTTAAGTCTGGAGGCCTCATGTCAGGATTTGGTTTAATTATAAGGTCGCCATTGTCTTCTCTACCTACTACTATCCACCAAGGAACATTATCTGGATTTTCTTGACCTTCTTCTAAATATATTTCTTCTTCTTCTTCTTGTTCTTCTGTATTTTCTACTGTTTCTTCTTCTTGTTCAGAACTTCCACCGCCACTTTCTGTTTGTGTTTCTTCTTCCTCTACAGGTTGAGTTATAACAGGTTCTTCTACCTCAGGCTCTACTTCAACTACTGGAGGAGTGTTGTCCACTGGTATGTCTACGTCAATATTTTCAGGCTGTTCGTATACGTCTTCTAAAGTGTCAGTAGTGTCCTCCATTAAATCTAAATCAAGATCTGTATCTACGTCTTCAATATTAACAGGATTAGTGTTGTCTCCAGTAGGACTCCAAATATTACCTAACGCATCCGGTACACCACTTATTTGTTCTTTAGCTTGATCTTGAGTTATATTACCTTTAGCTAACTCAGTGTATACTGACCCCTTTTGTCCCCACTGTTCTTCAGTATGTATTTGACCAGTTTGTTTGTCGTAAAAATAACCTCCTGATTGGCCGGGAGCATTAGCGTTAGGTATAAAAATAAAAGGTATATCTTTTTCTACTTCTCTACCAATTACACGGTCAATATGGGCTTGGATTTGAGCTGGAGTAGCACCCATTTGCCGAATAATCATATCGGCATACATTCCCATTGGAATTGGATTCCACTTTCCATAAACAGTTCCAGAAGGCCACCCTGTATCCCCATCTGGATAAGTGTGAGTATCCCCATATATAAGGTCATTTACAAGGTCATTTGTACTAAACATTACTTCTTACTCCAAGAAGACATGCTTTTTATACCAAAACTAGCAGCTATTGCACCTCCTAAAAATGCTTTGTAATAATCGGGCATTGTTGATAACACGTTAAATCCTTCCTGTACGTAAGGAACCATACTAGGTATAAAAGCTCCTATGAGTGGCAAGCTTAAAACTAAAGCAAACCATTCGTCCTTCCAAGAGTTCTTTGATGCTTCCGCTTGGGTAGTTTCCCAATCAGCGTCAGCTTGTATACGCCTCATTTTAGAATCATGTACAGCCTGTTTTTCAGCAGCTTTATTCTTTAGGAAAGTTCCTGCTAATTCACTAATTGGGCCTATTAACATTTTTAACATGATTATGCTTTAAGGTCTATGCTTGAGTTTTGAGAAGTATAATTTTTTAACTGAACTCTTCCGTCTGCAAATTCGTAATAAATAGTCCTAAACACTGTCTGGAGTCTATGTTGTTCGCCATGCTTTCTGTCATGCTTAACGACTTCCACTGTGTTGTGTTTAGCCCATGTACCTATGGGTGTTGTTGAGGCAACTGAATCTATCATATAAAAAAGGGACTACTAGCGTTATTACTAGTAGCCCCTGTTTCTATTAGCTGGCAGGTACAACCAAAGTCAAACCTGAAGCTGGTCTGAGTACCGCTACACCGTAGAGGGTGTCAGAGGTAAACAGGTTAGCCAACCATTCCTGCTTGTACTGAGTCTGTGACCTAACACCGACTTGCTCCGCAAGAACCATTGCATCTCTGTGGAACAACAAGGCTCCAAGAGAGTCCACTGAGCTAGCTGAGTTATCACCAGCAGCTTCAACAGTAGGACAGTTGGTGCTAACGTAAACGTCAATACCGTAAAGCTGTCCAATCTTACCGTTAACAACCGTAGAGTTATTAACGAAGTCAGAACTAACGTATCGTGAGATACCCATAATAGTGTTTCTCAACACTGGAGGAATAACAAAAGCTCTGTTATCCATAGGTACGTCTTGATCGTCTAGCTTCTGGATAATGCCACGGAAAGCGTCGTCTTCAAATACGTCCGCAGAAACAACAGTGTCCGCTGTGTAAGTTGAAAGACCGTTTGAGGCATCGTTAAAGAAAGTACCAGCATTGTTTAGATACGTAGTACTTGTAGTACCGGAAGTACCAAGGCCAGTAGCCAAACCATGTAGATCAGAGTCTACTTGCTTTGCTAGGGCGTAACCAGCGTCTTCCGTGTAGAATTGACGTAGGGAGGACAGAGCCTGTACGTCAGTAATGTCTTCAATAAGACGTGAATATTCATAATGCTTGTTAATTGAAACCTGAACTTCGGATTCAGTTGCATTTTGAACGGTTACTGCGGTGTTCTCTGCTTTCGCGTGAGCGTCACCACGGACAGGCTTAGGCACATGGATTGTGTCGCCTTTCTTACCTGTCATAGACATTTTTTTAACCAGAGGAGCAAGAACTAGGTTCTTCTGATATGCAGCGATAATTTCATCACTCCATATTTCTGGTATAAAGGTTGCTGCGCTGGTGTTGTCTACAAAACCACCAGTAGCAGGATATGTTGAATCAGTCATTGTTAGTACCTCCTAAGTACTATTATCTGACCCTCTTTTCTTCATACGCCTTTAATATCTCCTGCGACAAAGACGCATAACGATCAGGGTCGTTTTTCATAAGTCTAATAATGTCTTGTCGTCTGTAAATTTTCTTTGGGGAAGCTTCGGAAGAACCTCTGGCAGAGCCTGTACTAGCACTCTTAATTGCCTGTTTTCTGTCCTGCTTCTCTGCCACAGCAGTCTGAGTAACCGCTTCCTGACGTTCTTTGTACAAAGTAAAAAGTTCATCAGCAGCTTCATGGTTATACTCTTTGTCCGCTGAGACAAACAACTGAGTCCTAATATTGGAAGCTTTAATCCATTCAGCAAACTTTGGATCTTGGAGTATTTGCTCCATGTCCGGATGACGAGTCTTTAATTGATTTAAAGCCGTTGTCTTCCTGTATTCCTGATTAATGTTTTCAGCTTCTTTAATCTTAGGATGATTCTCTATTGCTTTCTGTACTGCCTTTTCAGGGTCAGTAAAAAAATCTACTTCCTCTTCGACTGTTTGAGTCGGTGCTGTTTCCTTTGTGAGTTGTGTCTGGATGTAGTCGTCAACTACCTTGCGTAATTCACCCACTTCAGAACTTTGTCTGCCCAAAAGCTTTTCAGCTTCTTGGTGCATTTGGACAAGTTCCTGTGCAGATTTATTTTTGTACTTTTCAGGAAGTTCTTCAACTTCGTCAGGTTGTGGTTGTTGTGGTTCCTCACTAACAACTGCCTGATCCAATGTAAGCTCTTCCTGTACAGGTTCTTGAGTAGTCTCTTCAACTGTTTCCTGACGCTCTTGATCTATAATTTTAGCCATTATTAAACTCCGTACCTTATAGTATTGTGGAGGGCTATGAACTCATTTTACGTTCATATTTGATGTGCGATTCTCTATTCTTAACCCAACGGTCTGCTGCGTCAGGAAAATCCCCACTTATGCCTTCTAACTGGCTCCGTATGGGAGAGATTATTCGCTCTGCTTCCAACCCACAACTGCACCTAGTAGTGTGGGTGGACCTTGTTACTAGCTCTTCAAAGACATGCCCTTTTTTACATCTGAAGTCATACAAAACAAATTTATTCATTTGTTTCTTCTGCTAAGGTTTCCTCTTCTGAGGATTTTTCCTCTTCTTCCAATGCGTTTTTGTGTGCATTGTCCATTTGATTTTCTAGATTGACTATAGTAGCTAATATAGCTAGCTGGCCCTTCCTAAAATGAAGGTTATCAGCGTCCGTAGTCTGTTCAACTGAATTAATATTTGTAATATTTTGTTGAAAGTCCTTTAAAAGTTGTTTCCAACCTTCGCTTCGGAACATTTCAAAATAATTATCAAAATATACTTCTAAGTCTTTGTTCATTTTGGTATTTTACCTTATTGTTAAGAATACCTTGTTATTATATCACATTCTGTGTTAAATGTCAAGTTATTGGTTATGTTTTTTGTCTTTTTGTTGTTACAGGTCGTGTAGTAGCTGTTTTCTAGCTTTTTTCTTCTCAATTATGGCTTTTACACTAGCTTCATGCTGTTTACGTGATTCCTCCATAATCCTAAAGTATTCATCTACAAATTGTTGATGATCTCTGGATAAAACTGCCATGTTTCGGAGTTCTTCGTGGAAGCGATTAACTTGCTGTTTAGCCATTGATAGTTTTAAAGCCTCCTGTGGGGTCAAAGGCTGTACTAATGACTCACGTTTTTCTATTTCCAACCGTTGCATACCACTATTTATGGCTTGCATACGGTCCAAAACGGAATTTATGTGCCCACCGGACTCCTTGACTTGGTTTATAAGCCCATTAACAGCACTCAAAGCGGCTGTAATTGCTGCAATGGACTCAAAAACCATTTAATTTTAACGTCCTCTGGGGCTTTTTTTACGCATACCAGAATTTTTATTCTGGGAACGCTTTGCTTTTTTAGCTGCTGCTTTACCTGCAACTGTATATGGATATTTTTTACCGTTAACCGTAGGCATAATTACTTCCTTCTTTTTTTAGCTGTTTTAGCTGATTGTTTAAACGCCTTAGAAGTAGGCGCACCTTTAGAGCCGGGTTTTCTCATGGTTTCCCCTGAACCCGCTTTAATTCTTTTGCGTTTAGCATGAATATTAGAATACAAACCTCTGGGCATTTAACATCTCCATCTTCTTCTGGCTGCTTTGCCACGTTCTCCTGTCCACCCTTTAGACCTAGCACAAAAAGATTTACGTCTTTTAGCTGCTTTACTACCTCTTTTGACTTTACCAGTTACGGCAGTTTTTAATTTAGATCCGGGGTTAGCTGCTCTGTGCGCTCTGACTCCTTTTGCAGTCATTCCTGCACCAGCTTCAGTTTTTCTGTAGTTACCACCCGGACCTGTTGTTTTTCTAATGGGGTTTTCTTTCTTTCGTTTTTTAAGCATTTGCTTTTTTCCTACCTGTACTTTTTACCTTACCACAGGAACAGTTTTTATTAAACTCCTCCAGCTCCTCCAACCTCTTGAAGATTTGGTCGAACTTGTTGTTGATCTGTTCCACTAGGTCTATCAGTTCCTGCTTGCTGACTACCATTGCCTACTCCTTGTTGTGCTGTAGATGGTTGTTGCTGAAACCTAAGTTCCAGTTCTTTTTCTTTGAGCAAAGACTGAGCTATTCTCATTCTTCTTTCAAATTCCCTGTCGTCGCCGTCACCGTCCCTTATATTAGTGGTTATGGCTTTAATCTTATCAATTTCAAGTTCCTGAGGAGCTAGCTGTGTTTCCATCATAGCTTTACTTGCTCTGGCCTGAGATTCCGCAGCTTGTCCTTGTAGGGCTGCTGTTTGTGATTCTTGGAAAGCCAACTGAGCTTGTTGTACAGCCATTTGCATTTGTTGTTCTTCCGGAGAAGGTTGTCCTTCCTGCATGGCTTGTTGTAGTTTAGCTTGTAGTTCCTCACGATTAGCCAAGTTCATGTTGTCAATAATTGACTGTATGAGCGTAGGATACAAAGGTGAATCCTGTGACATAGTTTGTAGCAACTGGACTAGCAGTGTTACTTCGTACTCTCTGTTGCACCCAGAGACATACTAATCCCTGCGGCAGTAGCGTCACCATTAATTGACCCTTGTACACCAGCGGAGTCTATGGCTCCTGTGGAAGTCTGTACCATTCGTTGTAAAGCTTCTGCCTGTGAAAAAGTAATCTGACTAACTTGCCCAAAGTTAAAGGGCTGTAGTACTGACTTAGGATCTCCATTGGTTAATATGATCTTTCCGGGCCTAACTTCCGGTCTGGAGCCTCTGGGAAGCCGTGTAGCGTCCATAGCCATCATGGGGTGTACAGTCAGGCTAAGAGCGTCAATTCTTGCTCTAAGCTCTGTGTCAAGGGCTTTTTGGCTGTTGTAGCCTTTTTCACAAACTCCTCTGCCCCAGAATCTTGACGGTACTACGTCCCAAGGAAATGCTACTATAGGCCTGTCTCCCATCATGTATGGGTTTTCTTCCGCTTTTAGTAGTATTCCATTGTTGGCTATAACTACCAGTGCTTCCACGTAGTAGCTTTGGTCTTCTGTGTCTCTGGTTTCTTCTATGGCTACAGTTAGGTCTGAGTCTACGTCTTCTTCCTGTGGATTATTTGCTGCTTCCAAAAGAACTCTAGGAACTAGTCCGTAGTACTTAGTTAGCCTAACTTTGTCGTCGTCGTAGCTTGTTATGTCTTGGTCTGGTTCTATTTCAAAGTCTGAGGCTGCTTGACCTACGTAAACCTGTCTGTATACTCCTTCCTCCTGTAGTTGTTCCACAAGATGCTTGGATACAAACTCATCCACAGCTACGCCTAAAGCGTCGTCTATGCTGGTTGCTATGGGGTCTATCAGGAAGTTCTGTGGCATAACTGGACGTAGTTTAACCATAGTCCTGTCTTTAATGTTAACACCCACAGCCTGTAAGTCTCCACCCATTACTGGCTGTGTAGCGGGAGCCATTTCCTTGACTTCCTCTAGGACTACTTCAGCAACGCCTGTACCGTAGACTGCTGAGTTAATCAGGCACTCACCTACTGCTTTTCTAATCTGTGCTTTGTCAAAGTCTTCATGTAGTTTGTTTCTAAGAAAGGAAATGTCCTGTCTTTCTCTGTCACCTATGTCGTCCGTAACGTCAAAGAATCTGCCTCTGCCAAAAGTAGCTTCCTCAATCTCAGCTACACTGGACTCCACTGCCTGTTGTAACGCAGGACTAATAATCCTAGATCGTTCGCTTTTACGCTCCATGTCTCCAGCGTTCCAGATACCTCTCCAGAGTCTGTAGTATTCGTCAAACTTTTGAGCGTAGTTAGCTTCGTAGTGATCTCTCCAAGTCTCACACTTAGCCATAACCCAATCTTCTACGGATTGTTCGCTCATTAAGGTTTTTTCTTCGTCCATGTATTCCATATTAATATCCTGCTACTATGTCCAGTATTTCTTCGTCCTCTATCTCAAAGTCGTAGTGGTACGCAACTTTAGCTAACTGATCCGTGTAGGCCAATGCGTCCACTAAGTCGTCGTGAGTCAAAGGGTCAGGAAACTGGAATAACTGATCCAAGAATCTACTGTTCCATTCACCTTTGTTTAAAGTAATGTAACCGTTTTCAAATCTACCTTGTAACGCCCACATTACCCTGTCAGTCTTCTTTTTGTTACCGTGGGTTAATTCCTCCACAGTAAAGAATCTTTGATTTCTTTTCATTAAGTCAGTCAAAGGGGACATAACTGCCTGTCTAGCTATGCCTTTTTCTATGCCTACTCTAATAGGCTCATAGTCCCTAACTACTTCAAATATCTTTCTTGCCGTTTCCGACAATTCCCATCTACCGTGTATTATGTTTTCAACGAACCAACCGTTAGGGTTAACTTTGACAATAGCGATTGCAGTCTCGTCAAGGTTGGAATTCTTCGTTCTTTTCTTGTTAACTTCCTCAAAACCTGCCAAGTCAATGCTAACGTAGTAATCTCCTACCTCCTCGTCGTCTGGTTCTCCAAATTTAATCCAATCCTCTTTAAACATCTCACTACCTCTGGCCTCAAAGGAAGCCATAAATTCCTGACGAAAAGCGTAGCTTGACATGCTTTTTTTGGCTACGTCTATTTCCTCTGAGTCCAATAGTGGATTAGAATAGGAAGTAAAGTGCCAAGTTTTGTAGGTTGGATCGTCCCCCAATTCTCCGTATTGATATAGGTCATAAAAGTGATTACGTCCCATAGGTGTTCCTATGAATAACGCATCACCCTTCTGGTCCGCTAAAGCTGGTCTTAGGATCTGCTCAAATACCTCAGGCTTCATGTCTGCGTATTCGTCTAGGACTAAAAACCTAAGACTAACACCACGCATGGTTTCAGGCCTGTCAGCTCCTTTTAGAGATATTGTAGCCCCATTAACCAGTTTTAGTTGTAAATTGTTAATGTGACTACTGACTATCACTGGATTACCTAACTCCAGCAATGTTTGCCACATAATGTCTCTGGCCTGTCCCTGAGTAGGTGCTACGTAGAATACATGCCCCTTTTCAGTCTGTAAGGCTCTCAGGATTAACATCCAAGCTGCTAACCTAGATTTACCAGTTCTTCTACCCGCAGCAACAATCTTGAACCTTGTTTCGTCGTTCCAGACTTCCTGCTGCCAAGGTAGTAACTCTATGTTTAATTCAGTCATTACCGTCCCAATTCAAATCAGTTAGCTTTGCCAAATATTCTTTGTAGCTGTTCTTTGATTTGTCGTTCTTGGGCGTTAAGTGTTCTTCCTTGGGCTTTAATTTTTTCAGCTTGTTTGTTGCTTTCAATTTTTGTAATGTCCATTAATAAGTCCAGATAACTGGTGTAGTATCCCTAATGTCTACATGGACAAAGCCCTTGGCTACACCAATACCTCCAAAACCTATGTCTATGGCATTTTCTATAATTGATCTTCGTTGTGCACCGTCACTGACATAAATATCAGCGGCTATGCCTCTACTGTGTGTCCCAGGTTGTTCTTTTTTGACCTCCTCAGGGTGGGAAGGATCTCTATAGCCACTTGTGATTACAAAAGGAAAACCACAGTTCTCCCTGAGAATGTCAAGCATTTCTATAAACTTATCTTCTATTTTATTATTACCTGTATGAGAACAAGCAAATTCATCTTTAGTAAAATGTTTAAACTTCATTTTCCTGTATAACCTCCCCTTCAATAACATCTTTCTCTTGGGTTATGGTAGTCTCCGCGCCTCCTAAACTTGAGATTGTTATGGAAACTGCTGACCGCCCCCCGGTAGCTTCCTTTTCAAAGTAACTAACAGGTAACATCCTGTCCATAATTAGTTTCCATGCTGCTGATTGATTTTTATGTTCATCGTCTAATGCAGCATTAAAAATAGTGTCCATTACTTTTTTAGACTTAGGGGAAGCTAACATTCTAGCTTTGTATTCGTTAATGATAGCAGCATCACCCTTTGGTCTACCTAAGGCTTTTCTGTGACCTACCTTCTTTTGATTAACTTTAGCTTTAGGAGGTCTACCTCTAGGTTTTTTAATTTGTACTTCTTCGTTCATTGTATTTTACCTTTGTAGCTAAAGAATACCTTATTATTTTACCATATTTTTAAGCAAATGTCAACCATAATCTAGTGTTAATGTCAAGTCCTTTTTGTTACAAATTGTTACAATTAAAAAGATGTTATAGATCAAAGGTTTACAAGTGTTTACTTTTGTTTGACTTTTGGCTTTTTTTGTATGTTAGTGGGTTCTATTAATTATAGAAAATACTATAGCTCCCCCCGGGGCCCAAATGCACCAAAGCAG
>LUMU01000218.1_pt1 | contig 14274 bp, 21 predicted proteins | sample 729751 | NCBI WGS metagenome assembly LUMU01 (sample SAMN03860300, study PRJNA289734) | marine metagenome | biome: seawater column; feature: ocean; material: water; isolation source: Red Sea water column Station 192 - depth 100m | place: Saudi Arabia: Red Sea | collected 2011-10-15 | depth 100 m
GCACCGGAGCCGTGGTCGACGATCCTGCACGAGCACCGGGAGGCCTTCGCCTCCTCCACGCGCCAAATCACCGCCCTCGCCGACTCCAACCGCGACCTGCTCACCCAGGGCTACCGCCAGGCCCGGGAGGCGCTGGCCGACCTCGGCGACTCCACCGACGGCTACTCCCCCGACGGCAGCGCCGTGGGCGGTACGCCGGTCGCCCGACTCTTCGACAGCGCGCTCTGACCCATGTCCGGCACCCTGTCCTCCCTCAACACCGCACTCAGTGCGCTGAGGTACAACCGCGTCGCGATGGACGTGGCGAGCCACAACATCGCCAATGTCGCGACCGAGGGCTACAACCGCCGCCGCGTGGACGGCGAGTCGATGGGTGCCCCGGTCGTCCCCGCCCGCTGGTCGACCTACGAGGGTGCCGGCTCCGGCGTGCGCACCTCCTCCATCGTCCGCATGAACGACGCGCTGCTCGACAACCGGGCTCGCACGGAGCACTCCTCGCTCTCCTACCTCCAGCTGCGGGCCACCGCGCTGGCCCGGATGGAGAGCGGGGTGGGTGAGCCCGGTGACTCCGGCGTCTCCGCCGCGATGGCCGACTTCCGCAGCTCCTGGCAGGACCTCGCCAACGACCCCGGCGGCACCGCCGCCCGCGGCCAGGTGCTGGCCCGGGCCGAGTCCCTCGCCGGGGCGCTCGCCGCACAGGCCGCCAACGTCTCCGCCGAGATGACCACGCAGCGCCTCACGCTGCAGGGCTCGGTCGCCGAGGTCGACACCGTGGCCACGGAGCTCGCCGCCACCAACCGGGCCATCGCCACCGCGGCGCTCGACGGCGTGGACGTCTCCGACCTCGCCGACACCCGCGACGTGCTCGGCCTCAGGCTGGCCGAGCTCACCGGCGGCGTCGGGCTCCTGCAGCCCGACGGCACGATGACCGTGAGCGTCGCCGGCGTCTCCCTGGTGTCGGGCTCCACCGCCGGCACCCTGCGGATCGCGACGGGCGTCACGGCCTCCGGCGGCCCGGACGGCTCCCCCGTCACCTTCGCGATCGACCACGGCGCGACCAGCACGACGCTCACCGCTGACGTGCGCGGCGAGGTCGGGGCCTCGGCCGACCTCCTCAACACCACCCTGCCGGCGTACGCCGCCGGGCTGGGCGCGGTCGCGCGCGACCTGGCCGACAGCGTCAACGCCGTCCACGCCGCGGGCTACGACCTCGACGGCACGACGGGCACCGCCTTCTTCTCCTACGACCCCGCGGACCCGGCCGCCACGCTGACCGTGGCCGTCACCGCCCGCCAGGTCGCCGCGTCCTCGCTGCCCGGCGGGGTGCTCGACGGCAGCAACGCCGACGTGATCGGCACCGCGGGCACCCCCGAGGGGTCGTACCAGCGGCTGGTCAACGGCTTCGGCACCGAGGTCGCCTCCGCCCAGCGCCTCGTGCGCACCCAGTCGCTGCTCACCACGCAGGTCGACTCCGCGCGCGAGCAGCTCTCCGGCGTCAACCTCGACGAGGAGACGGTGGCGATGCTGACCGCCCAGCGCGCCTACGAGGCAGCCGCACGGGTCATGTCGGTCATGGACAGCGTCCTCGACACCCTCATCAACAGGACAGGAATCGGCTGATGGCGATGATCCGCGTCACCCAGAACATGGTGACGAACAGGTCGCTGACCTCCTTGCAGGCCGGGCTCGACCGCCTGGCCCAGACCCAGGAGAAGCTGTCCACCGGCAAGAACCTCAACCGGCCCTCGGACTCCCCCACCGACGCGACGACGTCGATGAAGATCCGCGTGCAGCTGGCCGAGACCCAGCAGCACGTGCGCAACGCGCAGAACGGCCTGGGGTGGCTCGACGTCACCGACACCACGCTGAGCGGCATGGCCGACAACCTGCGCCGGGTCAGCGAGCTGGCCCTGCAGGGTGCCAACGCCTCCATCACCGGCACCAGCAGCGAGGCGCTGGCCACCGAGGTCGCCCAGATCCGCGAGGGGCTGCTGGCCCAGGCCAACACCACCTACCTCGACCGGCCGATCTTCGGCGGCGTCACGGCCGGGTCCGAGGCCTTCGACGCCAGTGGCGCGTACGTCGGCGCCGACGCCCCGGTGCAGCGCAGCGTCGCCGACGGGGTGAAGGTGCGCATCGACGTCAGCGGCACCACCGTCGTCGGCCCGAACGGCGCCAACCTCTTCGACGACCTGACCGCCCTGGAGAACGCCCTGCGCCTCGGCGACAAGGCCGGCATCCAGGCCGGGATCTCCGCGATCACCGACCGTCAGCGCGCGGTCAGCGACGCCCAGGCCGCGGTCGGTGCGTCGTACAACCGGGTGGACGCCGCGGAGCGCAAGGGCCAGGACGCGCTGGTCACCCTGCGCTCGGCGCTGTCGGAGGTGGAGGACACCGACCTTCCCAAGGCGATGGTCGACCTGCAGATGCACGAGGTGGCCTACCAAGCAGCCCTCGCCTCGACCGCGCGGGTCATGCAGCCGAGCCTCGTGGACCTTCTGCGATGATCGCCACCAGGCCGGCCGAGGGCGCCGGCACCGCAGCCGAGGAGGACCGCACGGGCATGACCACGGACGCCGACCCGACGGTCCCGGACCTGCCGGTCATCGAGCTGGTGCGGCCGCTGCCCGGCTTCCCCACCCACGTGCGCTTCGCCCTGGTCCGCCTCGACGACGACGGCGTGCTGTGCGCGCTGCGCTCGCTCGACGACCCCGACCTGCGCTTCCTCGTGGTCCCGCCGCACGCGTTCTTCCCCGACTACGCGCCGGTCATCGACGACGCCACCGCCGCCGAGCTCGGGGTGACCACCGCGGACGACGTGCTCCTGCTCAGCATCCTCACCGCCGGCGAGAGCCTGGTCTCCACGACCGCCAACCTGCTGGCCCCGCTGCTGGTCAACACCCGCACCCAGCGCGCTCGCCAGGTCGTGCTCGACGACCCCGCGCTGTCCACGACCACGCCGTTGGTGGCCTGATTGACCACCGGCCACCACCACGCCCGGTAGCGTTGCCCCATGCTGGTCCTGAGCCGCCGCGTCGGTGAGAGCGTCGTCATCGGCGACGACATCACCGTGACCGTGCTGGAGGTCCGCGGCGACGTCGTGCGGATCGGCATCGACGCGCCCCGCTCGGTCGCGGTCAACCGCGCCGAGCTCCTGGCGGAGGTCACCAACAGCAACCAGGCGGCCGCGTCCCCCGGTGAGGACGCCGTCGCCAACCTCGCCGAGGCCCTGCGCAAGCGGTCCTGACGGAGGTCGTCGGGCCTCAGCCGATCGCGACGGCCCCGCTGAGCGCAGCCAGCCTCGCCGCGATCGAGCCGAGCGGCAGCACCTCGTGGGCCAGCCCCGCGGTGGCGACGGCACCGGGCATGCCCCACACCACCGAGGTGGCGGCGTCCTGGACGACGACCCGACCGCCCTGGTCGACGACCGTGCGGGCGCCCTCGAGACCGTCCGAGCCCATGCCGGTGAGCACCAGGCAGAGCACGCCGGGGCCGTAGACCTGAGCGGCCGAGCGCAGCAGCGGGTCGGCCGCGGGACGGCAGAAGTTCTCGCGCGGGCCCTGGTCGAGCGTCGCCCGCACCACGCCCGCGGACCGGGAGAGCCGCAGGTGGAAGTCCCCGGGCGCGAGCAGCACCTTCCCACGGCGTACGACGTCGCCGTCCGCGGCCTCGCGCACCTGCAGCGGCGAGACCCGGTCCAGCCGCGTGGCGAACTGGGTCGTGAAGACCGGCGGCATGTGCTGGGTGACCAGGACGGGCAGCGCGAAGGACGAGGGCAGCTCGGCCAGCACGGCCGAGAGGGCGTCGGGCCCGCCGGTCGAGCAGGCGACCACCAGCACCTCGGGGGACGTGGTGACCTTGACCGGGGCGACGGTGCGGGGCGGGGCGGCGGCCACCATGCGCCGGGCCGCGACCAGGGCCTTGACCCGGGGCAGCAGCTCGTCGCGCACGATGTCGAGCGCGTCGGCGAAGGACGTCGCGCCGGTGGGCTTCGCGACGTAGTCGCTCGCCCCGTTGGACAGCGCCTGCAGCGTGGCGCTGGCGCCCTTCTCGGTCAGGGTGCTGAACATGATGACCGGCAGGCGCGGGTGCCGGCTGCTGATCTCCTTCCCCGCGCCCAGGCCGTCGAGCCGTGGCATCTCCACGTCGAGGGTCACCACGTCGGGGCGCAGGACGTCGGCCTTCTCGATGGCGTCGAGCCCGTCCACCGCGGTCCCCACGACCTCGATCTCGGGGTCGGAGGCCAGGACGTTGCTGATGAGGCGACGCAGCACGGCCGAGTCGTCGACCACCAGTGCACGGATCACGTGCGTCTGATCGGCCCCGGCCGGCTCGACGTGAGGCATCGGCTCCGACCCGGGACCAAGGTCCCGAGGACGACCGCCCGAGGTCTAGACGGTCTCAGGTGCCCCCGGCCGGGGACGATGGGACCGGCGTGATCTCCCCCACCAGCTTCGCCTACGTGGCGGACCTGCTGCGCCGAGAGACTGCCATGCTCTGTGAACCGGGCAAGGAGTACCTCGTCGAGGCACGGTTGCTCCCGTTGGCCCGCTCCGCCGGCCAGCCGGACGTCGACAGCTACGTCGCGCTCCTGGGCCGTGACCCGTCCGAACGGGCCAAGGCCATCGACGCGTTGACCATCAACGAGACCTCGTGGTTCCGCGACCTCGCCCCCTACCAGGCCTTCACCGAGGCGATGCTGCCGCCGCTGCTCGAGGCACGAGCGCACGTCAAGCACCTCGAGATCTGGTCGGCGGCGTGCTCGAGCGGCCAGGAGGCCTACTCCCTGACCATGCTCCTGAAGGAGAACCTGCCGCCGGGCTGGACGGCCCGCATCCACGCCACCGACGTCTCCACCTCGATGCTGGAGCGGGTCCGGGCCGGCCGCTACTCCCAGGTGGAGATGAACCGCGGCATGCCGGCCCAGCGCCTGGTCACGTGGTTCACCCGGGCCGGGAACGAGTGGGAGGTCTCCCCCGAGCTGCGCTCGATGGTCACCACCCAGCACCTCAACCTCGCGGCGCCGTTCCCGCCGATGCCGGTCTTCGACATCGTCTTCCTGCGCAACGTCCTCATCTACTTCGACGTGGACACCAAGCGCGACATCCTGCGCCGCGTCAGCAGCCGGATCTCCCCCGACGGCTACCTGCTGCTGGGGTCCTCGGAGACGACCCTCGACCTCGACGACGCCTGGACCCGCGAGGCCGCGGGCCGGGTCTGGATGCACCGCCCCCGTGGCGCGTCCCCCACCGATTCGGCCGGGAGCCTCGCCGCCACCACCGCCCGCGCGACCGCGGGCGTCGCCCGGAGCATCGCACCCGCCCTCAGCCAGACAGGAGCCTGACCGTGCACGCCCTGATCATCGACGACTCCAAGACGATGCGCAGCATCCTGCGCCGCATCGTGACCGAGCTCGGCTTCGAGACCACCGAGGCCGGCAACGGCCAGGAGGCGCTCGACGTGCTGGAGGCCGGCCTGGTGCCGGACATCTGCCTCATCGACTGGAACATGCCGCTCATGGACGGCTACACGTTCGTCACCCGGGTCCGGGCCGACGACCGGTGGCGCAACGTGACCCTGATGATGGTCACCACCGAGAGCGAGCACGGCCAGATCGTCCGGGCCCTGGCCGCCGGGGCCCACGAGTACGTCATCAAGCCGTTCACGCCCGACGCGATCATCGAGAAGATGGAGCTCCTCGGGCTCGTCGCCCAGGAGGTACCGGCATGACCGTCACCCTCGAGCCGTCCCTGGGGGACGTGCACGCCGTCGTCGAGGAGGTGTGGTCGAGCTTCCTCGGGGCCGAGGAGCCGATCCTGCCCCTGGCCACGCCGATGCCACCCGGAGGCTGGTCGGCCGCCATCACCGTCAGCGGCGGCTGGGACGCCCAGATCACGGTCAACCTCACCGACGGGGCTGCGCAGGCCGTCACCTCGACCATGCTGATGTGCCCGGTGGAGGACTGCGCCGACGAGGACCTCCGCGACGCCCTCGGCGAGCTGGTCAACATGGTCGGCGGCAACGTGAAGAGCCTGATGGCCGGGTCGGCCGTCCTCTCGCTGCCGCTGGTCGGCCACGGCGACATCTCACCGGGGTCGCACCTGGTCGAGGTCTGCCGTCTCGAGCTGACCTGGCGCGGCGAGCCCGTCGTCGTCACGGTCCACCAGCCCCCCACCGCCGACCCGTCCTGAGCACGGTCCACCGAAGGAGCACCCCGATGAAGATCCTCGTCGTCGACGACAGCCGCGTCATGCGCCAGATCGTCATCCGCACCCTGCGCCAGTCCGGTCACGGCGGCCACGACATCGTCGAGGCCGAGAACGGCCGGGAGGGCCTCGAGGCGGTGCAGCGCGAGGCCCCCGACCTCGTGCTGTCGGACTGGAACATGCCCGAGATGTCGGGCATCGACTTCCTCACGACGCTGCGCGGGTCGGGCGGGACGGTGCCGTTCGGCTTCGTCACCTCCGAGGGCTCGCCGGCGATGCGCGCCCAGGCGGAGGCCGCCGGTGCGGCGTTCCTCATCGCCAAGCCCTTCACCCCCGAGAGCTTCGACGAGGCCCTCGGCGCCGTGCTGGGCGCGCACCCGTGACGCCACCGGTGATGAAGGCACCCGACCGGACCAGCCCGGTCCACCTGCCGGAGCCCAAGGAGGTCCGCGACCTCCTCGGTGACCTGCTGGACCGCGACGTCACGCTCGAGCCGGGTCCCCCGTTCGCCGTGAACGGGCACTACCCGGCCAGCGTGGCGCAGTTCGTCGACGACTCGCTGGTGGTGCGCGCCGTGGTCGCCTTCGACCTGCCGCTCTCCGCCCACGCCGGCGCGGCGCTCGCCCTGGTCCCCGCCAGCGGGTCCGAGCAGGCGATCGAGGACGGCGCCCTGCCCGACATCCTCGGGGAGGGTCTCCAGGAGGTCTTCAACGTCTTCTCCTCGGTCTTCAACGTCGGGGAGTCCGCACACCTCAAGCTCTACTCCGCGCACACCTCGGGCCAGGACGTGCCCGCCGACGCGCGCATCCGCACCCAGGTCCTCGGCCGCAGGGCCGACTTCCACGTGGACGTCGCGGGCTACGGCTCCGGTCGGGTGGCCGTGGTCCTGACCTGACCCACCGGTCAGGTCGGGCACGCGCCCGCGACTCCACCACGCGACCCCCCGGTCCCCCGCGGACCGGGGGGTCCTGCGCGTCCGGAGGGGCCGCAGCAGCACCGGTGCAGACGTTTGCGGGAAACGTCTCAGGTGCTCGCGACGTACGCCGATCAACCTCCTCGAGCAGGGAGTGCTCACCCCTTTCCGCCGACGGACCGGCAGCCACCTCAGAGAAGTCTCGAGGAGTAGTCGTGTCCGTTCCGTCGTACGCGGTGTCCGACTCGGTGTCGGCCGTCCTGAGCTACGCGCTCGACGGCCTGTCGCTGCGTCAGAACACCATCGCCGACAACCTGGCCAACCTCGACACCCCCGGCTTCCGCGCGACGGCTGTCGACTTCGAGTCCGTGCTGCGCTCCGCGATCGGCAGCAACGCCCCCGCCGGCGACGCCGCGATGGCGCGACAGCTCGGTGGTGCCGCCCCGCTGATGGAGGACGCCAACACCCCGGTCGGGGAGAACGGCAACAACGTCGACCTGCGCAAGGAGTCGCTGGCCGCGATGCAGTCGCAGTTCATGTACCAGATGGTCGCGCGGGCCGTGACGGACCGCTTCGACCTCGTCAAGACCGTCGCCGGGGCGATGTGATGAGCGCCTTCGAGTCCCTGCGGATCGCGGGGTCCGGGCTGGGCATGCACCAGACCTGGCTGGACGCGCTCTCGCACAACATCGCCAACATCGGCACCGTCCGCTCCACCGCCGAGGACGCCTTCCAGGCCCAGCTGGTCGTCGCGGAGTCCCGCGAGGACGGCGGCGTGCGGGTCCGGGAGATCGCGCTGAGCTCGGCCGAGGGCCGGATGACCTACCAGCCCGACCACCCGCTGGCCGACGAGGCCGGCTACGTCCGCCTCCCCGACACCGAGATGTCGGACCAGATGGCCGAGCTGATCATGGCCCAGCGCGGCTTCCAGGCCTCGGCGCAGGTGACCAAGTTCGCCCAGGACACCTACCAGACCGCGATCGGGATCGGTCAGCGATGAGCATCGGCGGCATCGAGGGCATCCCGGGCGTCGGCGGCTTCACGCCCTTCGCCCCCCCGACGGTCCCCGCGACCCCGTCGGCCCCCGCAGTCGGCGACGCGCCCTCGGTCGGCGGCGTCGGCAGGGCGGGCGGCCCCGACTTCGGCGAGCTGGTGCTCGACGGGCTCGACCGACTCGACGGCGTGCAGCGCACCGCCGACCAGCTGTCGGTGCAGGCCGCCACCGGTGAGCTGCAGAACATCCACGACTACACGATCGCCGCGACCCAGGCCGCGGTCACCACCCAGGTCACCGTCGCCGTCCGCAACAAGGCGGTCGAGGCGTTCACCGAGATCATGCGGATGCAGGTCTGATGCGCGAGATGCTCCAGCGGTCGATGAACCGCCACACGACGACCTTCCGGCAGTTCACCCCCGGCCAGAAGGTCGTGGCCGTGATCGGCACCGCCGCGCTGCTGCTGGGCGGCTTCATGGTCTTCCGGTGGGCCAGCGCACCGGCGTACGCCCCGCTGTTCTCCAACCTCGCGCCCTCCGACGCCTCGTCGGTCATCGACGAGCTCGAGACCCAGGGCGTCAGCTACGAGCTCGCCGACGGCGGCGCCACGATCATGGTGCCCCGCGACGCCGTGCACTCCACCCGCATCGCGCTGTCCGGGGAGGGCCTGCCGACCAGCACCGACGGCGGCTACGGGATCCTCGACAACCAGGGGATCTCCACCTCGGAGTTCAAGGAGCAGACCGACTTCAAGCGGGCCATGGAGGGCGAGCTCGCCGCCACGGTCAAGGCGATCGACGGCGTGAACGGCGCCGTCGTGCACCTCGCGATCCCCCAGAAGGACGTCTTCACCGACGAGCAGCAGCCGCCGACGGCGTCGGTGCTCGTGCAGACCAACCCGGGCCGCACGCTCACCCCCGAGCAGGTCCAGGCCGTCGTGCACCTCGTCGCCTCCAGCATCGACGGGCTCGACCCCGACCAGGTGACCGTCGCCGACTCCACCGGCCGGGTCCTGTCCAGCCCGGGAGGGACGACGTCGGCGGCCGCCACGGAGCGCACCCAGCAGACCGAGGCCTACCAGGACAAGCTGCGCGCGCGGCTGCAGGCGATGCTCGACCGCGTCGTCGGACCGGGGAACTCCACCGTGTCGGCGACCGTCGAGCTCGACTGGGACAAGGCCGTCACCGAGAGCACCGACTACCGTGCCGACGAGGAGATCCCGGCGCTCACCGAGTCGCTGTCCAGCGAGACCTACTCCGGCGCGGGCGCCGCGGACGGCGTGGGCGGGGTCGTCGGCGTCGACGACCAGACCGACACCACGGCCGGCGCCGAGGGCGACAGCTCCTACAACAACTCCTCCAGCTCGCGGACCAACGGCGTCGACACCGTCGTCGAGACCCGGGAGACCACCCCCGGCGCGGTCAAGCAGATCAACGTCGGCGTGGTGCTGGACACCGCCACCACCCAGGGCGTCTCCGCCACCGACGTGCGGACGCTGGTCGCCGACGCGATCGGCATCAACGGCCGTCGCGGCGACACCATCCGCGTGGTCCAGATGCCCTTCGACGCTGCTGGCACTGGTCACCGGCCGACGCCGCAGCAAGAAGCGCGAGCAGGCCACGACGTACGTCGTCGAGCAGCTGCGCCAGGAGCGCCAGGCCCTCGAGGCGCCGGCCGCGATGGCGCTGGCCGAGGCCGAGCAGGTCGAGGAGCACAACGTGCGTGAGGAGCTCAGCGCCCTCATCGAGCGGCAGCCCGAGGACGTCGCGACCCTGCTGCGCGGCTGGCTGGTGGAGCGCTGATGAGCACCATGACCAAGAGCCCCATCCAGGCCATGGGCGCCCGCAAGGCGGCCGTGCTGCTGGTGCAGCTGGGCAAGTCGCAGGCCGCGAAGGTGCTGAGCATGCTCGACGAGCACGAGGTCGAGGCGATCACCGCCGAGATCGCGATGCTCGACTCGGTGAGCGTCTCGGAGTCCGAGGCCGTAGCCACGGAGTTCCGCGACCTGATGGTGGCGCGGGAGCACATGGCCCGTGGCGGTCTCGGCTTCGCCCAGGCATTGCTCGAGCAGTCGCTGGGTCCCGAGCGCGCCGCCGAGATCATCGAGCGCCTGCACGCCGCGGCGGTGCAGATGCCCTTCTCGCGCACCGCATCGCGGTGATGGACCGGACCTCGCCCGACATCGTCAAGGCCGTCGAGAGCACGCTGGAGCGCAAGCTCTCCTCGATGCTGCAGCCCTCGGACATGTCGCGTGTGGGCGGCCTGGACCAGATGGTCAACATCATCAACTGCTCCGACCGCTCCACCGAGCGCCAGATCGTCGAGGGCCTCGAGGCGCTCGACCCGAGCCTGGCCGACGAGGTGAAGAGCCGGATGTTCATGTTCGAGGACATCACCGGCCTCGACGACCGCTCCATCCAGCAGGTGCTGCGCCAGGTCGAGGTCTCCTCGCTGGCGCTCGCGCTCAAGGGCGTCTCGACCGCGGTGCGGGAGAAGATCACCCGCAACCTGTCCAGCCGTGCCGCCGAGGGCCTCGTGGAGGAGATCGACCTCCTCGGCCCGGTGCGTCTCTCGCAGGTCGAGGAGGCCCAGCAGGCCATCATCCGCACGATCCGCCAGCTCGAGGAGCGCGGCGAGATCATGATCCGACGCGGAGGCGACGTTGAGTTCGTCGAGTGACGTCATGACCTCGGACACCGCAGCCGGGACCGCGCCGTCCCCGGACCGTCGGGTCCTGCGCGGTGAGCTCGCGCAGGCCGTGGGCCCGCTGAGCACCCCGCAGCTGCGCACCGGGGCGTGGACCCGCTTCGGCGGCGAGCGCACCCTCGGCGACCCGGTCACCGAGGACGTGCTGTCCGCGCTCGCCGAGACCACCCGGACCGCGGCGCGTGCCCAGGGGTACGCCACCGGCTGGGCCGAGGGCCGTCGCGAGGCCGCCGCCGAGGCGGCCGCGAACCGCGCGGAGCTGGAGGCCCTGACCCGCGAGGCCGAGGCCCGCCGACAGGCACCACGCCCTGGGCCTGGCCTGCGAGCTGACCGAAGCGCTGGTCGGCCGCGAGCTGGCCGGCGCCGAGGATCCGGTCGCCGACGTCGTACGCCGGGTGCTGGCTGCGCTCCCCCAGGGCCTGCCGGTGACCGTGCGACTGGCGCCGCACGTCGCCAGCCACCCCGACGTGGCCGCGCTGTCCGCGCAGGGCATCACCGTCGTCGCCGACGCCGGGCTGGAGCCGCACGACGCGCTCCTCGAGACCACCGCCGAGGCGGTCGACCTGCGCATCTCGACCGCCCTGGCCCGGGTGCGGGAGGCGCTGTCGTGACCGCGATGTCGATCCCCGCCCCGACGCCCGCCGGGGCGAGCGCCGCCCTGACCGCGAACCGCTCCCGCGCGCTGGCCGCGATCCGTCCGCTCGGCCTGGGCCGGGTCTCGGAGATGGTCGGCCTCCACCTGAGGGTCACCGGCCTGCGCGCCGCCGTCGGCGACCTGCTCGAGGTGCAGTCCACACCACCGGTGCTCGTCGAGGTCGCCGCCTCCAGCACCGAGGGTCTGGTCTGCCTGCCGCTGGGCCGGCTCACCGGCATCCAGGTCGGCGCCTACGTCCGCCACACCGGCGGCCCGCTGCAGATCCGGGTCGGCGACGCCCTGCGCGGCCGGGTGCTCGACGGCCTCGGCCGCCCCATCGACGGCGGCCCGCACCTCGGCGCCATCCCCGGCATGAAGCTCGTCGACGTCGACGGCAGCGCGCCCGACGCGCTGGCCCGCCCGACCATCACCCGTCAGCTCGGCCTCGGTGTGCGGGCACTGGACTCGCTCGTGCCCTGCGGCCGCGGCCAGCGCATCGGCATCATGGCCGGCTCGGGCGTCGGCAAGTCGAGCCTGCTGTCGATGATCGCCCGCGGCACCGACGCCGAGGTCTCGGTCATCGCCCTGGTCGGCGAGCGCGGCCGTGAGGTCCGCGAGTTCATCGAGAACGACCTCGGGCCCGAGGGCCTGGCGCGGTCGGTCCTGGTGGTCGCGACCTCCGACGCCCCGCCGGTGGAGCGGCTGCGCTCGGCCTTCGTGGCCACCCGGATCGCGGAGTCCTTCCGCGACGCCGGACGCGACGTGGTGCTGATGATGGACTCGCTGACCCGCGTGGCGATGGCCCAGCGCGAGATCGGTCTGTCGGCGGGCGAGCCGCCGGCCACCCGCGGCTACCCGCCCAGCGTCTTCAACCTGATGCCCCGCCTGCTCGAGCGCGCCGGCACCTCGCCGCACGGCTCGATCACCGGCCTCTACACCGTCCTGGTCGAGGGCGACGACCTGCAGGACCCGATCGGCGACACCGCCCGCTCGATCCTCGACGGTCACGTCGTCCTCACCCGACGCCTCGCCACCGCCGGGCACTTCCCCAGCATCGACGTGCTCGAGTCGATCTCCCGCGTCACCAGCGCCGTGACCGCTCCCGAGCAGCGCGGCGACGCCGTCGCCCTGCGACGCATGCTGGCCGCGCACCGCGACGTCAAGGAGCTCGTCGAGATCGGCGCGTACGTCGCCGGCACCGACCCCGAGGCCGACGCCGCCATCGCCCGGATGCCGCAGATCGAGGCGTTCCTGCGTCAGTCGATGGACGAGCAGACCCCGACCGCCGACACCTGGGCGGCGCTGCACCAGCTGGTGGCCCGATGAGCCGCCGACCGCACCCCGCCGACCGCGGGCTCGGAGCCGTGGCCCGGGTGCGGGAGGTCCGCGAGCGCGACAGCCGTCTCGGGCTCGTGGCCGCGCTCGCCGACCTGCGCTCCAGGGAGGCGCGGGTCGGCGAGCTCGAGGCGGCGCTGCGCGAGCACGGCTCCTTCGTCTCCGGGGACATGTCGACCTTCGTGGCGCTGCGCGAGTCGCTCACGGCCCTGCGCGAGGAGCTGGTCGCGGACCGGGCTCGCCTCGACGTGGCGCGGAGCATGGCGGCATCGCCGCCGTCGAGGCCCGCATCGCCCAGATCCAGGGCCAGCTGACCCAGCTGCAGCCCGCCGCGCCGATGAACGGCGCCGTCTTCGCCCAGATGATGTCGGGCGCCACCGCTGCCTACGGGTCCACCACGACCGGCGCCGCCACCGGCGGCACCGCCACCGCCGAGGGCGTCATCGCGACCGCGCGACAGTACGTCGGGATGCCCTACGTCTGGGGCGGCAGCTCGCCGGCCGACGGCGGCATGGACTGCTCCGGCCTCGTGCAGCACGTCTTCGCCCAGCACGGCATCGACCTGCCGCGCGTCTCCAACGACCAGGCCCGCAGCGGCAGCCCGGTCGCCTCGCTCGCCGAGGCCCGCCCCGGCGACCTGGTCGCCTGGGACCGCTCCTCGCGCAACGTCGGCGCCGACCACATCGCGATCTACCTCGGCGACGGGATGATCCTCGAGGCTCCGCGCACCGGCCTCGACATCCGCGTGATCAGCATCGCGGACTCCGGGCACGGCACCCCCGACTTCATCCGTCGGGTCCTGCCCGGCGAGGGCGTCTCCGCGACCGCCCCGGCCTCCCGGGTCGCCGCGACCGGCGCCTCCCAGGTGACCGGCGTCCCGTTCGCCGACCTCTTCAACACCATCGGCACCCGCTACGGCGTCGATCCGGTGCTGCTGGCCGCCATGGCCCGCACCGAGAGCAGCTTCCAGCCCTCCGCGGTCAGCCCCGCCGGCGCCCAGGGGCTGATGCAGCTGATGCCCGGCACCGCCAAGGGCCTCGGGGTGAGCGACCCCTTCGACCCGGCGCAGTCCGTCGACGGGGCCGCCCGCCTCATGCGCGACCTGCTCGACCGCTTCGGCCGGGTCGACCACGCGCTGGCCGGTTACAACGCGGGCCCGGGTGCGGTGCTCAGGTACGACGGCGTGCCGCCGTACGCCGAGACGCAGGGGTACGTCGCGAAGATCCTCGCCCTGGTGGAGGGAGCCTGATGACCATCGCGCCCCTGCCCCTCGGTGTGCTCGCCACCTCCGGCGCCGGCTCGTCCCGCGGCTCGTCCTCCGACTCCTCCGGCTCCTCCGCCTCCTCCGGTGGCGAGGCCGCGACGACCGACGCCTTCGCCGCCCTCGTCGCCGCCGTGCTGGCCGCCGGCGCCCCAGGTGCTGTGCCCGCGAGTGCCACCGCGACCACCACCACGGCGGATGCCGTGCTGAGCCCGAGCCCGAGCC